>OHEH01000269.1_pt1 | contig 25275 bp, 25 predicted proteins | sample 1567221 | NCBI WGS metagenome assembly OHEH01 (sample SAMEA3879586, study PRJEB24766) | human gut metagenome | biome: human-associated habitat; feature: feces | place: USA | collected 1985/1987
TGTGGCTCGTTAGACGTATGATAATCACATCGAAAGGCAATCCGGTCTTTCGACGGTAGCGCCCCGACTGGCGCAGGAGTACAGAAAATGTCTACTGAACTGAATCAACCCGCCATCACTGCACGCATTATCCCCAATAACCGCCGCATGGCCTTTCTGCCACGCCTGTTCGGCGCCTGGTACCTCACAGGCGAGGCCGGTGTCTACAACCACGCACGCACTCTCTGCGCCGATTATCAAGGCGGCTCATGGGAGTTCGTCGAACTGTCCTGCGGTAGCGGCTTCATGTACCCACTGAGCGCAGAGCGCTTCACGGTATCGGTTAGCGGCAACTGGTTCGAAGGGGAACTGTCCGCAGAAGCTACCGGTATCGTGCTGACCCTGTTCACCCTGAACCACATGATCTGGCACGCACATGAAGAAGGCTATCAGCACATCTGCGACATGCTGATCACCCAGCAGGAAAAGCTCAAATTATATGCCGACCAGCACGCCGAAGCCGGTTTGATTTACCGCGCGATTGACTGAAGCGGCGGCCCCCGCGAGGGGGCCAATACTGACAGGGGGAAAAATGCTAACGCTAACTGATATTCGCGCCACTAATACGGTGCTGGTTACGGAATTTGGCAGCGTGCGTGCCGTACATTTCTGCCTGCACGAAAAACTAAGCGGTAGCGATAACGATCTGTGGTTTCCGCTGGCTAATGGCGTGGACCTTTTCGAAGCACTGGAAAGCATTATGTGCATAAATTTTGCCGCTGCTAACGTTGTCTCGCTGGAGTTTCTGCGACAGAACGGGCACTGCAAAGACTACCGGATCACCTACAACAAGGCCAAATTCAGGCCATTATGTTAGATTAATAGCATCAATAAATGTTCATATATGAACAAATTTAATTTAAAAAAATACGTCTTATGAGTTGATAAAAAGGCTCATTAGACGTATCATTATTACATCGAAAGGCAGTTGAGCCTTTCGCGGTAGCGCCCCGACTGGCGCAGGAGTAAAAAAATGGAACTCAATGATACCGCAGTATTACCTGAATCTGATGCATGGAAAATTAACGCCGTAGCGTCTCAGGCATACCCTTTTGGCCTCCTGCCTAATCTGAAAATTAACTTCTACTCTATTGACGCCATTCAACTTGAACTGCGTGACAACAGTGGTGATCTTATCTGGCAAGATTTCACGTTCTCCCGCGATTTTATCAACGGTTTTATGCCTTATATCAGACCAATAAATTAGCACTGATTATCGACGGGAGCGGGGGAGAAACTCCCCCGGAAGGAGATTAGGAAATGGTATTAACCGGTATTGAAACAGTAAAGGTGGCGGTGATCTGTACAGGCCACGTCAGCCATCAAGATTCAGAGATTATCCCTGAGTTTCTCTGGAACAACTGGAAAGAATCCGGAGAGTTCTGGATAAGCAGTACTGCTCACGGTTGGTTATTTCGGTTGTGTGCTCTGCCCGATGAATGGGAGGAACGTTTGAAAAATTTTGGGGTAAGTGACGGCTGCATATCAAATCTTAGAATGCTGGAATGTGAAGGATATGACTGGGTTCATTTCCAGGCAGATGCGCCCATCGTGGAGGAGCTTCAGCACTGGGACTGGTAAAAAGCTGGAACACTAAAGGAGGTTTAAGGAGCAGAGAAAAAAGGGGGCCGGATTGCGAGCACAATCCGGCAGGTTGACAAAAGAAAATGTGGGGTTTGCTTATGTCATTATCTATTCTACAGCTTGCCGAGGATCTTGCAAAGGGGAAGCGAATGAGAGTACCACCGATGAACGGGCCGGAGTGGCGTCACTTCTGTTTCTGGCTTGAATATTACATGGGGTACAGTATGTAAAGTAACGAACGGCGCTCATAACAGCGCCGTTTTTTTTCAACTTTCAGAAGGTGCATTTCCCGCATGTACTGGCGTTTTATCCTCAGTCGATGAAGAGGCCCGCTTTCTCTGACGAGTTCTTTTTCCTTCAGTAATCTCTTTTAAATCTTTAAGCGTGACGTCATGAAAACCAAAGTTCTTAAGATGTTCAAGGATCTCACTGAGTGTATAGCCCTTTTTTCTAATCAGAGTCTCAATGTCACTTTTCAGGGAATCAAGTACATCGCGTTTTTGTAATCTTTCTTGCGTCACATCTGGAAGTTTAGCCAACTGACCTCGAATAGATTCGATGTCAGTTGCACTGTACAGCTTCGATTTTTTTGCAACCATTCTGGATCCTCCACCGGGAAAATGTTCATTGTAGCCACCGAAAAAATCATTACAAGCAGAGCAGAATTTTCTGCGTAAGAAGACGGATAACCAGCTTCATAAACCATAATCACTGAAAGTTATGGGAAGCGTAGTCTATCCATTATCTTTGAAAAACCGGTGATGATACGCCCAGAGTGTCTATCAATATATCCGAAATAGTTCAGCGTACATTCCTTGTCATCTGGCAGACAGGTTGCAGATTTGGTAAACTCATTCACGAAGTTTAAAAGCGGGGCAGGATATGTTTTGTATTACCGCCACCACGCTGGCAGAAATCCAAAACTCCTGGTCAGGGCGAAGCCCCGACACCCCAGACTGTGCTAACTGTTGGACCGAAAGGAAGATTAACGTCATGAGCAAGAGTGAGCGGCGTAACAGAACAGCCACTCTTCCGCCGGTAAGGTGTCTTCCGGAAGAACGGGATGAGATACGTCAAAAGGCGGAGGATGCCGGTCTCAGCATTGGCGCATTCATGCTGAGGGCTGCGTTAGGAAGGAAGATTGCTCCGCAGACAGATCACAAGCTCATTAACGAACTCTCACGTCTTGGCGGTTTACAGAAGCATCTCTTTAAAGAAGGGAACGGGGTCGGCAGTAAGGAGTACGCAGAGATACTGCAGGCCATCAAGGCAGCCATTTTCAGGATAGAGCAAAAGAACGACTAAACATGAACGCCATCATTCCACCCAAACGTCGCGACAGGAAGTCCAGCTTTGTTCAGCTGGTCGCGTACGTTTCCGTGCGTGATGATGTTCCGTTAAAAGACGAGCTTAAAGAAGACCAACGTTTCCGGCGTCCGTCGCGTTCCCGACAGGCCATTTTTGATCGCCTTGTTGACTACATGAACCGTAGTGAAGGTACGATCATTGAACAGATTTCTGATATGACTCCGGAAGGTGATATCCGTTGTTCTGTTGACGGAGTTACCTGTCAGCATAACCTGATGTCAGTTGAAACAGCCGCAATGGAGATGAACAGCATTGCCATGCAGAACCTGCATGTTAAGGATGCCGTTTATCATTACATTCTGAGCTGGCAGGAAGATGAAAATCCATCTGACGATCAGGTTTTTGACAGCGTTAAACACTCACTCAAGCGCCTGGGGATGGAAGAGCACCAGTACGTAGCGGCAATTCACCGTGACACGGATAATCTTCATGTTCATATTGCCGCTAACCGCGTTCACCCGGTTTCTTATCGGGCGGCTAATGTCTGGAATGACGCGGATAAACTTCAGCGTACCTGCCGCGAACTGGAACTGAAGCACGGATTTAAAGTGGATAACGGAAGCTGGGTTCGTGATGCTGACAACAACCTTGTACGGGCCAGAAAAGGGTATCGCAATGCACCACGTTCAGCGCGACAGCTTGAACACTTCTCTGATAAAGAGTCCCTTCATCATTTTGCTGTCCAGCATGTTCGTAAGCCTGTTAACGCCATGTTCCGTGAGAAGAATGCGTCATGGGAAAAACTGCATCAGGTCATGAACGACGCCGGTTTAATGTTAGAGCCTTCCGGCAAAGGACTTGTCGTGCGTGATGTGTGTGGCGACGAGAAGCTGGCCGTGAAATCTTCGCGTGTTCATCCCGGTATGACGCTTTCCCGTCTTGAGCCTGCGCTGGGAACCTTTGTTCCGTCATCACGTTCTGCGGAAATGGTTATGCAAAGTGTTCAGACGCCGTACAGTGACAGACTACATGTCCGCGATCGTGGTGCCCGTGCGGAACGCCGGCAGGCACGCGCTGAGGCCCGTATCGATTTGCGTGAACGCTACGAGAAGTACCGCAACGCCTGGAAAAAGCCCGACCTTCATGCTGCCGAACGATTCCGGGCTGTGTCCGCTGCATTCAAAGAGCAGAAGACACATATCCGGGATAACGAGAAAGACGCGCATATGCGTAAGCTCATGTACCACATCGTGGAGTTTGAACGTGAGAAGTCGATGGCGGCCCTGCGTATTGAGCTGAAGGCAGAACGCCGGAAATTATATGATGAGGGCAGGATGCGGCCGCTGACTTACCGTGCCTGGACCGAACAGCAGGCGCTGCACGGCGATCAGGCTGCGCTCAGCCAGCTGCGTGGCTGGGCTTACCGGCAGAACCGTAAAAACCGGACGCCGCAGGCTTCAGACAGCATTATTTTCTGTGCTCCAGCTGATGATACGTCTTTGATTAAAGCGGATGGTTACGATGCCCGGTTATATCGTGATGGCGCGGTTGTCTATTCGCGTCACGGGCAGGATGCGATCATTGATCGAGGGGACAGGGTTGAAGTCATTAACCCGTATGATAACGGTGACCTCAATACGCGCATAGCAGTTGACATGGTGGCCTGGAAATCAGGCGAGCGCATCGAGTTCAGCCGGGATGGTAGCTTCGCTTATGCTGCCGGCGATGCGGTGGCAGCACACAACCTGCATCATCGTGACAGTATCCTTGTGCCGAGTGATCGGGAACAATACGATTATACGCGGGAGAAGTTTAACCAGCTGAAAGGCCGGTATACGGATCGTGAACGGGAAGCACTTCGTCAGCAGTATGACAATCGGTATTACGACGATGTTCGTCATAATGACGACAACAGTTATAAGCCATAAAAAAAGGCCGGCTGAATTATCAGGCGGCCTTTTTAATAGTATGATATTTTCTGTCACACGCCTCATAAATTCTGGCTGTGTGTTAACCCTAATATGTTATATACGATCCCACATCCCGCCACGGCAAGTAGAAACAGGGATGACGTTATTTCTATTTTCCTGCTATGCCTGGCAGGCGTCCATTTTTTCACGGTCAGAATATAAAGCGTCAGTATGGCGAAGTCGAAAATGACCCACACCAGACACAACGTCAGAATACTGGTGGTAAAATCCCGCGTAACGGCAATAAACTGAGGAAAGAATGAGACAAAAAACAGAATATCTTTCGGATTAGAAAGACCTGTTGCAAAACCCCGCAGAAAACTTCCCCGGCCTGGAGTATCTGCCCCGATCTCTGATGCGCCCGACATTGGTGTGCTGCAAAGACTCTGTAGTGCTGAATATCCTATATAAACAGAACCGGCCAGCCCGAGAAGGCTCAGCCAGACCGGAGACAGTGAAATTATTCCTCTCAGCATCAGCGTGGCCACCGCTATCAGGATGAGGGAAGCTCCGTTTGTCCCGACAGCAGCGGCAAACGCGCTGCGGTAACCATAACGGGCAGCGGTGCCGGTTATGAGTGCCACAACCGGTCCGGGCGTGAGAAGCAACATCAGGACTGACAGAATATATGCGCTCATAAGGGTCATATTCATTGTGGTGCTTTTTCCTTACGTATATGCAACGGACACTGTGACGGGTTAAGCGCACCAGGCTCAGTGAGCAGATACTTTTTCCATTCCAGGCTGCCTGAATCACCATAGAACCCCAGCTCAGAAGGAACGTAACCGTTATTGTAATGGCAGACACGCGTCCTGATTTTTTCCCGGATTTTTATCCCCTTAGGGTCGTTCTGGCTGGCAAGAATGTCGAAGTGTGCCCGGGGGTTGACGATAAAAACGGCCCGTTTTCCCAGATTCCTGCTTCTGATCTGAGAATGGCCGGGGCAACTGACATTGAAAAAGAACTCTATGCCGCCAAAACAAAATGACCACGCACTTTCTTCGGGGCTCTGAGGAATATGGAGTGGCCAGTTGTGTGTGTCATTATCATGGAGGCACTGGAGCTGCTGCCACCCAAACCGCTGGGCCTCCTCAAGCGATTCCAGGTTGCGGTGCTGAAAAATCAGCAGCAACGGACTGTAAAGCCTGTCTTCTTCCGGCAGCTGACGGGTCCGTGTCACCAGGCTCTGCATCACGCTCACCAGGTCAGCCGTGGTGTTATCCTCACTCACCAGACCGAACAGCAATGTTTGTGATTTCCATGCATGACGGGCAAAGAGGCAGGGGAAGTCTTTGTCGCTGAGCCGTGCGGCGACATCACGAAATGCGTCTATCGGCCAGTCCCGTGCCGGGCAGACGTCGCCGGTATCATTATTTATCATCATCAGGTCAGACTGCCTGATAATCGTGCCACTCCTGAGAAGTGTACCTTCCACGATGATCCCTCCGTTAATTTTTCGGGACCGGATTATTCACTCGCAGAGAGACGTTGAAAAACGGATAATACTCGCGCTTAATGTGAGTAATACTCACAATTGGATTTCTGATGTCATTACCACCACTCTATGCATTACGCGCTTTTGAAGCTGCAGCACGGCTGAACTCATTCAGTAAAGCCGCAGTATTACTCAATATTACGCCCGGTGCAGTCAGCAGGCATGTGCGCACGCTCGAAACGTGGTTTGGGTGTGAGCTTTTCAGGCGACACGGGCCACGTGTCAGCGTGAGTGAGGCGGGGCGTGCCCTGGCCGGGCAGCTTTCCGAAGGTTTTTTGAGCATAGAGCAGGCCTGTCTCGCTTTCAGAAGCCGCAGTCAGTTTCTGCGCCTGAAAGCGCCTTCGACACTTACCATGCGATGGCTTCTTAACGTGCTTAACGATTTTCGCAAGAACCATGAAACACCGAAAATTGAGATAACCAGCGTCTGGATGGACAAAGATGAGGTAGATTTCAACTGCGAGCCCTATGACTGCGCGATTTTGCTCGGAGATGGTCACTTTGGGAAAGGGACGGAGAGCAGGCTGCTTTTCAGCGAGTGGCTTATCCCGGTCTGTGCTCCTGCGATGCTTACCAGCGCACAGGATTCACTTCCGGATTGCGAGCTTATCCACCCGTCACCGGACCGTCGTGACTGGCGAAGATGGCTGAAGAGAACGGGACGTTTTAAAGGGATCAGTATCAGTGGCGGGAAGGTGTTCGATACGCTGGAGCAGGGGAATCTTGCCGCCCTGAGTGGACATGGCGTCTCTGTAGGTGATCTGCTTTTGAGCTCTGAGGCAATAAGGAGTGGCCTGCTTACCACTCCTTTTCCGGAAGCTGTGGCAACCGGAGACGGATATTATCTGGTGTGGCCAGAAAATTCAGCCATAACGCAAAACATTGAAATGCTGCTGAACTGGTTTACACGTCATATTCCGCAGTTTCCTGAGGATAACCTGATTTATGTCTCATCTCACAAAACGTCTGGGTAGTTCCGCTTATACCCCCGCCCGAATGGGCGAGGGGTTACGGGGTCTTTTAAAAGGTTATTTATCACCCGGATGTTCCTTTTAACTGTTCGGCAAAAGCCAGACAGTCAGACAACCAGAACTGCCTTGTCTTTCCCTTTAACAGACTCACCGGGGCGGGCAATGTCATTCCGCGCAATATATTTGTGGTGGCTGCTGCGACGCCGAGTTCATGCTCTGGTATGCCCAGCATGAGCGCAAACTCGCGCGTTGTGATTTGTATATCGTTATTGCGCCGGGCTTTTTTTCTTTGTGTGTTTTCAGACATAACAACTCTTTTTAATATGTCGATTTCCAGTCTCTTCCTGTTTCCCAGCGGGACTGCCAGTGTTCCAGATAGACGCTGGCCACCTGTGGCATATCATTCAGGACCAGCGCATTTTCTGAATTAGAATATTCCGCTGCTTTGGTGAAATTAAATGATCCGGTTTCAACCGTGCTCCGGTCGATGATGATGACTTTGTCATGGTGGATTTTATAGGCATCCGTCAGACGGACTTTCACGCCGGCATTCACCAGTATATTGAGTGCCGCTTTCGAATATTTGTTCTGGTTCTCTCTCTTATCCAGGATGACTTTAACATCCACACCACGCCGGCTGGCCGACGCCAGGGCTTTTGCAATATCCGCAGCGGTTAAGTTGTAACCCAACATACGCACAGAGCTTTGTGCGTTGTTAATGGTCTTCAGTACCAGTTCCTGTGCGGTCCCTTCCGGACTGAAACCGACCTGCACGGAAGGGGCGGCGATAGCGGACAGGGACGAAGAGAGTGTGGTGGCCATCACGGCTGCTACCAGTATTTTTTTAAACATGGGGATACCTTTGAGAACATGGCCACCCGGGCAGGCGGCCGAAGATCAGTAAACGAAACCGTCAGCCTGCTGAGTAACGGCCGACTGGTGAATGTGCTGGTATTTTTCAAACTCATCCTTTTTGACGGACAGTTTTTCTGGCTCCGGGTATTCGACGCTGTAACGGCCTCTGGTCTCGGTCAGTACCGAGGCGGCGAGGCTGAGCAGCTGCGTCGCGCGCTGGACTGCATCGGGTGGCGTGGGGGCGACTTCGTCGAAATACATGGCTTCATCGGCAATGGCATACAGCACGCCATCCTGAATGATCATGCTGTCAGGGGCGTGCCTGATCTTGTCATTTTTCACGATAGCCATAATGCGGTTGATACTGGCCGGACGAGGGCGGTCACGGCGGACTTTTGCCGGCAGCAGGTGAGCCAGGCTGTCATACGTTGGCCATTCCACCTCAACAAACCGGTTGATGCGGACGTCCTTATCAGTGATTTTGTCGTCATCAGCGATATACAGGGCATTGTTACGGATGACGTCTCCTTTGAAGATAGTTGCCTGTTCACCCTGGTTTAAGGCCTGCAGTTCATCAAAAGGCAGTTTCGATTTCTCCTGGACCGTAACACGGCCGGTATCGGCATAGCTCCCCCCGATCGCGCCGGGGCGGTATTCCATACTGTCCTGAATGGCCTGATATTCCATTCCGGCTGATTTCGCGGCAAATTCAGCGGTTTCAGTTGGATCGGTAATGGTCCCGAAAATGCGGGTGAACATGTTGCCGAGCAGCGTCCAGAGCTTGTCCCCCACGGCCGTTTTGAGTTTCTGCAGGTCCTGGCCTGCCAGAACGAGCGCATAACCGAGGGAACGGACCTGTGTGGCCAGCTGGCCGATGGTATCGGAGTAGTACGATCCCACTTCATCAGCCAGCCACATAAACGGGAAACGGTCCCTGAATTTCTTGATAACCAGAATGTCTTCAGCTTTCCCCTCCATCCTTTCACCCAGGTCCTGACTCAGGATCATCGCCAGCTGTGAGGTCGTCAGTCGCCCCAGTGTGAGTGCTTCTGACGCGGAGAGTTCCAGTGCCGGGATGAGTATGACGAGGATGCGATCATTGTGAACCACATCCCGCAGGTCAATATCGCCGGCGCCGGACGAAAAAACGTGGCCGTAGGTATCGCTGAATAGTGACAACATACGGTTGTACTGGCTCGTCAGATAACCATGCTGGTTACGCGCTTCCTGCGACCACTCTGATGGTTTGGTGATCAGGCTCATATCAAAGCCTGGCACGCTGGTTGAGAGATAATTACGCAGACCGGTACGAATTTCTTCGTGCCATTCCTCTGCTTCAGCCTGCAGATAGAGTTCCGCGAACTTATCCAGGGAGAGGTACTCCTGGATCAGTCGCTGTGACATCACCTTTTGCTCTTTCCGGCTTTTGTAAATCAGGGCCTTTGTCAGAACCTGATTCATCCCCTTGGCTTTCTCCTGCCAGGTGCGGTCGTTGCCGGCCTCCGGCATCATGGAGTCCATCAGCTGCGTGATGTAGGTTTCCTGGGCCAGCGCAAACGGGTTTGTGTTATTGGACTGCTGCCGTGATTTGTCATTCTCCAGCAGGCGCTGAGAGCGACTCTGGCCGCCGGTGATGTAATTCAGCAACCGTAGATCGTCTTCACGGCCAAAGCGGCGGGACAGGGAGGCGACAGCGAACCAGACGTCATTCTGAGCCTTGCCGTCAGAGAAGATCAGTCCTTTCGCCCAGCACAGTGCATTTAACACAAAACCGAGTAACATCTCCGTTTTGCCGGCGCCGGTGGTGGCCAGAAGAATGAGATGGCGAGTCAGGTCATCCATGCGCAGCCATATCTCCCGGCCGCCATCGAGCATGCGCTCATACCCGGTATAGAAAACGCCCGCCGCATTTTCCATATGGCGGTTCAGCTTAGTGACGGGCAGAAAGCCCAGCAATTTGCCGGGCCGCATGGTTTCCGTTGACGGATCCAGTCTGTCCATGTCCATCGGCATCCTCGCCGGCATTCTGAATTCATTCAGCATGAACATCGGGACCCAGACCAGCATGACCGGAATGGCCACCCACAGAAGGACAGGCCAGACTATCGCCGCACCAAATATGGCGATAATGGCGAGCAGCAGGGGGCCGGTGCGATACGCCAGTTCTTCGATCATGCTCTGATGTACCTGACGCTGCAGCCGGGCGGCATCGACCGGTTTCTGCTTCTGTTGCATATCAGTTCTCCGCGTTACTGTGCTCTGCCATGAAGGCTCGAAGGGTGGCCGGATCTTTCATCATTGACTGCGGTACATGGCGGCCGTCGTCAGCAATCACCCACGGCGTGCCAGGGATACGATATTGCCTGAACGCGACATCGTTAATGGCCAGCGCCTCGCCAGCGACTTTCCAGCGTTTATCATCGCGTGGTGCGGGGGTGGATTTTTTCTCTCCACCGCTTTCCTGTTTGCCTATGGTGAGCATGCCCTCATCAACCGAAAACAGTTTCTTCCAGGCAGCTGCGCGTTGCGCCGTCTCCAGATACAGGACTGACTGGATTTGCCGGATGGATTTCTCTTTACCAATCGCGGAGACGGGGAAAACCACCACGTTGTATTCATTGCCCAGAGCTTCGATGACCGGTTCCCAGTTTTTGCAGTTTGGACACTCCGGATCGGCGAATATGTATAGTGTCCGTTCATGGCCGGAAGACAGGGGGACAGTAAAATAACCGCGTCCGGCCGCTTTCTGCAGATTCTGCATAATGTGCGGGCTCAGCGTTTCCTGGCTGGCCACGGAAGCCGGCCGGGCTGCAGAAGGCCGGGCTGGGTCTCTTGCCGGCATCGTCTGGCCATCATCGGCATTCCGTGTTGTGTTGTGGCCAAAATAGGGGTTCCCCGGCGCAGGGTTGCGCAGCTGCGGTAATCCCTGGAAACGTGGCGGAGCCGATTCTGCGGTGGCATTCCGGGGCTCTGCCTGTCCGAACGGTGGCATGCCCGGTGAGGGGGTTGCAGGTGCAAAACGCCAGACGGCAAAACAGGTAACCAGCAGTGCAGCCGCGGGCAGGATGGTGCTCTTCCACTTCATTTTCGGCTTACGATTGCAGAGAACCAGGGTAATGACAGACAGCAGTTGTTCGGCCTCTTTGTAGTCCAGGGCCCGGTATACCGGATGGCTGCTGTCGGTATTCAGGCTGACCATCAGCGTGCCTCCCTCGATCCAGAAACTCGGGTCCTCGCTCACATTGAGGGAAAAAATCGGGGTGTCGTCATTCAGTGAAGCAATCAGGTTATTTCCGGAGATACGGGCATTAAATGTCGGAGTCATCATCGCTGTGGCCTTATATATAAGCAGGTTCATCGTCATCCGCCGGCTCACCGGCAGCGGCGTCATGTGAAACGTGAGGGGTTGTCGCTGGCTGTGCTGCAGTAGCGGTATCAGCGTGGTATGTGGGTGACGGTACGGCGTTTATCCCGGCCTCCAGGCCGGGGTGTGCCTGCGCTGCAGAAGGGGTATCTTCAGGCTGTACCGCTGCTGCAGGTTCCGGTTCATCGCTGTGGAGGTCAGTAAAACTGTCCTGGCTGAGCGTCGGGGGTAACCAGTCTGGTGCTTTCTTCCGGCGTTCGGTTTTCTTCTCGCGTCGCGCATGTACCAGACCCAGCCCTTCCAGCTCGTACTGCAGCCCGTCGATGGCGGTTTCGACATAGTCGGTCTGCAGCGGCAGCTTCTCTTTTCGTACCACGATTTCAAAACGCGTCTGGGCAATGACGCCCGCCCCCTCCACAAACACGCTGGCGGTATCGGCGCCGTGCAGGGCATACCAGAGCGTGCGATCGATGGGCTTCAGCCAGAGATACTGTGAGGGCGGCAGACGAATATCGTGCCCCAGCAGGCCGCTGAGTGCCGTTCTGACATACTGGTGTGTGGCGTGGATTGCTTTCATCCCCTCCGCCTGCCAGACCTTCTGAAAGGCTTTTTCTGCCAGGGAAAAATCAGGGCGGTACAGATTTTTCGTGCGCTTACGTTCTTTGCGGTTGCGCGGGAGGCAGCTGCGGTTCAGATCATCCAGCAGTTTTTTGGCAGCCTTACGGTCATTCATCAGCACCTGCAGGCCGAACACGGCAAACAGGGCTTTTTCATAATCCTGTAATGTGTCCGCAGAGGCCGACAACCGTGTACCCAGCTGAGAGATAAAAACATCACGGGCTTTTTCCCGGTCCAGCATGCGCGAGGTGATAAGACCATGCCTGGCGGCGAACTCTTCCGGTTTTTCCGCCCAGCGGCGTTCCGGGCCGTCATCGTTCATTAACAGGTCCGCCGACCGGCTTTCTGCCAGCACCGGCACAATGGCCGGCGACCATTTGCTCATGATCTGCGGCAGTGTGTGGATATTGACGATACGTTTGCTCTTCATGGGCTGGGACGGATGGTTTTTGATACTGACCAGCGCACTGATGGCAATAGGGAGCAGAAAAATCAGCAGGATACCGGACGTTTCATTCATCACGGCGAACCAGTCATGCCAGGAGACTGCCTGGGCGTGATTGCCGGTACGGGCCAGCAGGTTGATTTTTTCCGCGACCCAGGGATGGATACGCTGAAAATCGACCATCCCCCAGAGCCAGTAGAGCAGCAGGCAAGATGCCCATACAAATTTACTGAACCACAGCCAGCAGATAATCACGAGGGCGGCGGGGATCAGCAGAAAGCCGTAGGCGTCATCATGGCCGGTAGCGGCCTGACGGTTCTGAGACATAGGGACCTCATTACTCCGATAAGCGGATCAGGAATACAGAAACTGAAAGCCCCCGGGAACCGGGGGCTGTATGGCAGATGTGACGTTAACGCGACGGGGTATCAGGTGTAGCTGAACACTGTCAGACCGGTCTCTTTGCGGGCGTTGCGGGCACGCTCATGGGCCTTCTGAGGGAACTGCAGGTCGGCATACTGCCGGTGTTCCATCGCGCAGATGACGTCATACAGCGCAGCGGAATACTTCTCACCGCCCGGTGCATCGACGCTGACGCTGGGGAGTTCCGGGTTTTTGGTTTTGAGGGTGATGACATCCCCCTTATACTCCACGCGCGTCCAGCTGGACATATCCATCCCCATCACATCGTATTCACCCTTGCGGCGCATACTGACGTAGAGCAGGGTTCCCCGGATGGCATCCACGCCCAGATAGGTCCGGTTGCCCGAGATGATGACGTTCCCTTTCTGCGGCATAAACTCCTCACCACTGACGGCAGCCACCACGCTGTTCAGGGCGCGGCGGCGTTTTTGCAGGGTAAACTGCCGAATGATGAATGGCGTCACGAACAGTACCCAGAACAGCACTGCAAGCTCAAAAGAACCTTTTCTAGACGATATGGTACAGACAAAGGCGAATAGCAGGCATACTGGGAAATAAATAATGGCGGACCAGAATTTCACCAGTAACACGAAAGTCTCCATGCCTGTACGTTCCCGCTGGCTTTCCATATGTAGTCCTCTTTGTTAATTCATGGTTAAATTATAACATAACCCGTTGATCCTGTGTAATTTTGTCATCCTTTGAATCCATCTTTATCCCCGGAATTACGTTCTTTGGCGGCCATTCCCGGGATGTTGCCCGGGCTGACTGTACGCCCGACGCCGGCAAAGATATTCGAGACTGAATCGCTCAGGCCACTGAACAGGGATGCCCCTTCACGCCCGCCCAGGAAGCCGATGACGTAATCCGGGATGACGACCAACATCGAGAACACCTTGGTGGCCACGGTGGTGCAAATACGGGCATAGATGAACAACCAGCCGACGGCGGCAAACAGCCCGGTCCAGGAGTCAATCTGTGCGTTGGCCAGTGCCGAAGCGAACAGCAGGTTCAGGATTGTGCCGGCCGCCACGATAGCGACAGAGGCAAAGAAGAAGGCCAGCACCATCAGACTGGGGCGCAACATCATGTCGATAAGAAAAACATAGCCGTAGGCTGCGCGACTTCCCCGGTCCTCTTCCGTGCCCAGGTGCGTGGCTGACCACATCGGGCCGGCGGCACAGCCAACCAGCACGCTGACGGACCAGTTCAGGACGCCGGTCATCCAGTAGATGAACGGTATCGCCGGCAGCAGCACAGACAGGCTGAATCCCGCCGAGAAGAGGATCAGCAGCAGGAAGTAGAACGGAGGGGACAGCGCCTGCATCACCGCTACTGCTGTGGCTTTCCAGCCGGTCAGTCCGTTGGTAAAGCGGCCCACGATATTATTGCCACTCAAAGCAATCGACCCCTGAATGGCCACATAAGACGTCAGGGCCGTGCCCACGGTATCCAGGGTGTAGTCCCCAATGGTTTTCATTTGTATCAGGGGGTTGAGCTGATCACTGTCATCGTTTACCTGCCCGATATTTTGAGTAGCAAACCAGTTTGTCAGCTGCTGCATCGGACTGTTAAACAGCCCGACGAACACCGATTTCGGATCTTTTGCCCGCCCTGTTTCTATGTCCTTCTTGCTGGTCTGAGTGCCGAGTGTCGCAGTGTAGCTGCTGTTCTGCAGCTGGGCATTGTAGGCCGCGAACACCTGCTGGTAGAGGTCGGTGTTCCCCATTTCCCCCAGGCCTGTTGGTCCGCTGACGGTGGGGGCTGATTTACCCACGTCGGAGGTCTTGGAGTTCGCGGTCGCAAACGTCTGGTACCAGGCGCCCAGTGCGATCCAGCCATAGGTTTTCATGTTGCTGCTCAGACTGCTCTGCAGGGTGTCTTCATAGTCAATCTGACTGAGCGCAGAGTTAATGGTGTTCTCATAGGCGGTTGCCGCATTCTGGATGGTGGTTTCGACATCGGTCAGCGTACCGGAGTCATCATCACGTTTGCTGATATAGGTACTGACAAACGTCTGTGCGGCGCTGTCGAGGGTCGTCTGCATGGTATCCAGTGCGGACTTCTGTGCGCTGACGATAGCGTCAGTATCCACATCGGAATCAAACAAGACTGACCAGCTGCTGCTACGCGTGGTCGTGGGGATTTTCGCGGTCCCGCAATAGGCGCTGCCGTTGCTGGTTTCATAACTGCCGTCACTGCCGGAGGTGCTCATCTCTGACGTGCTCGCTGAGCCGGCATCGTCGTAGAAGCCGCTGAGCTGTTCGTTGATGGCATATTTGCACAGGTTCATCTCAAAAATCTGCTGGGCCGCATCCCGCGTCGAGCTGGCGACGGGTTGCGTGACCAGTGAATACCCGTCATCCATCATATCCACGGCTTTGTTTGTCAGCAGATTGGCACTTCCCACGCCCATAATGGAGGCCGCCCAGAGCATGATCAGCTGCGAGAGTGACCAGCCGCTCGATGTCGGGACCAGGGTGATGAACCCGACAAAGGACATGAGGGGGGCCATCGCGGTGCGCGTACTGCCGAAGACTTTGCCGGCATTCCCCGCTTTGACAATGCTTTTGAGGGTGACCGTCAGAAACCAGAACAGGGCAATGGCACAGATAACGCCATTCAGGATGCCGAAGAGGGAGCCGATAACGGTGGTATCTGTGGCCGTAAAGGGCGACGTCACCACGTCGCCAAAGATGGTGACCAGCGCCTGGCGGGAGAGGTCACTTGAATTTTCAGCAGCGTCACGAATGGTGCTGTACGTCACGTCATCGGCCAGCGCCGGCAGCGAGACGAGCAGCAGCAACAGACCCTGCAGGGGCTGCTTAAATAGTTTCATAGAAAACCTGCGCGTATATGAGTAAGAACAGAGGGACCCGTTCAGACAGGGTTCAGGGCGTCTTTGATCCAGTGTGCGTGATGGAGGAAATCGCTGAAGCGTCCGCCTTCTTCGTCACTGACCCGGCGCTGCTGCAGTTGCCAGAGGCGGTACTGACATATCACGACCTTCAGGGCCGCCAGACTGGCTAGCGCGGCGAAGATCACCACAAAAATAATCGCCCGCCAGAACGTCATTGAGGGCAGGGTAGACGCCGTCAGCAGTATCATGGCCATCAGAACGGGCGTCAGGACCAGGAACAGCCCGGCTACCACCCACCACAGTCGCTTGAGAAAACGGTACTTCCACAGCAACTGCGGCAGACTGTAGCCACTGGCCTGGACTGCCTGTTCAAACGTCAGTTTCTCGCGTTTTTCCTCGCGCGCCTGACGCCGGAAGGCCTTCAGCCGGGAGATACTGGTTTTCAGGGACTGGCTGACGTCCGACCCCATACGGCGCATGTCGTTAATGGGGGTAAAAATCGAGACCGACAAGGAAAGGGCCTTGCGGACCCTTTTTACTGCCGTTGAACGCGTCGGCTGTCCCGCCGGTTCTGTCTGGTTATTATGGGCATTGTGTGTCATTTGGCGACGCCTCCGCTGATTTCCTGCATCAGTGCCTGCAGCTGCGGGCGATATTCCCGGTCAGCCGCCAGGGCTAGTTGCTGGCCGGCGATAATGTTGCTTTCCCTGAGCTGGTTCTTAATACCGAGCTGCAGATAATTCGACAGTGACTGTACCCGGATCAGTTCGCGCATCAGGTTATCGCCATCCATTGCCTGCAGGTCTTCCTGGTAATCTGTATTGGCATACCGGCGGCCGACTTCGAAACTTTCAAACTCGCGTGCCGACATCTGGTAGTTACTTTTGGCCTGGTCTGACGCGGTATCATCGAAATACGACTGGGCGGATGCATTTTCCAGGGCTTCTTTCAGCGCGGTGGTCGTGCTGCTGTTGGGTTTACTGTCCGCGATCATCGATAACTGCGGTTGCTGGGCTGCACTCTGAATCGCCTTGTACTGGGTCAGCAGGCCCTGGTACTGCCAGCCGGTTTCATTCTTGATCTCTCCCTTGCCGAGCGTGCGCCCGGGACTGTGTTTTGCGCTGTTCCGCATGTACGCCATCCCGGCATCGATCTGGTCATCACTGAACGTGAGTTCCGGTTCTTTGCCCACGGCGCCGGCGCCGTCATAGAGAGACTGAACCTGGATATCGCCACCAGGCATGTCGGAGGACACCGACTGGCACAGTGCTGTGCCGCCATACACCGCGTATTCAGCACTGGTGCAGTAATTCGCATGAATAGCGGCGCTGCGGTAATCATCCTGGGCGGGGAGAACCGGGGCGGAAGCCACGGCTTTCTGAATAGCCGTGTTGCTGATCCCGCTGCCAGACGCCAGAGAGGATGCGGTGGCCCGGGCGGTATTATGAACCTGCTGGGCTACGCCGGATGCCGATTCGCTGCAGATGCTGTCCGGTACGGTAAAGCTGGCACGCGCCTTTTCAAGGCGCTCAGTTTCACGACCAAAATTGTCTGCCTGACGCTGTGCCTGGAAGCCTTCTGTCAAAGTAGCCGTATTTTTATCGCTTGCCTGGGTAATGGCGCTGCCGATTTCCGTGTTGGTGGTCAGTATTTCAGCCAGGGTGGTCTGCATCGTGGTTAACTGGGGAACTACCTGGCTTGTAATCGGCACGCTGGATATAACGCTTACCGGGTAGCCAGCGAAAGCCTGCCCGCACATGACAGTTAGTGTGGCTGCTAAAATCTTAAGTCTCATTGATTAACCCTCAGAGGCGGTAACCGCGTTTTTCGATAATTTCCCGGGCGAGATGGCGGGTGACATTTCCGGCGTCCTGTTCGCCAGCCTTCTTGCGACGGAATTCAATGACGCGCTGCGCTGAACCGTGCTCAAAGTTTTCCGCAAGGATGGCGCGCGCGGTAGGTCCATCCAGCTCGTCATACAGGTAATCACGAAGGGCGGTGTCACCCTGCGTTGAGCTCAGCGCCCAGAGTTCTTTCGGGCCGGCGGTATTTTTCAGAATGTGGGCAATACGGCCTGCTTTGGTACGGAAAACGGCCAGGAGGCTCGTTCCGCTGCCGTCGGCTGCCGGGCCTTTGGGTATCTGCATGAACTTTTTGATCGTGACTTCCGGCACCTGGTAATGGTCGATCAGGGCCTGTTTATCTTCAGGGCGGCAGTGCATGACGTACACCGAGTTGGCCGATTTCAGGATGGAGTCAGGGAAATCGGTCACATACTGCGAGCACAGTACAGTACGGATACCAAATTTTCGCTGTTCACGGTCCTGGGTTTCCAGCATCGGGAAGATGAACGGTACATCTTTCGCATTGTGGAGTTCGTCGTAATATTTCGACTTAACTTCCTGGTCAAGCTGATCGATTTTTTCCGCATGCAGGGCGCGGTACATGTCCGGAACCGCCTCCATCAGCTCTTTACGGTACTGCGGTAAAATGAAATCCCCGCCGCTAATCTGGCCTGCAAAGAGGTACATGATGCCGGTGCGTAACTGCCCTTCGGCACTTTTATCACCGACGACATTATTCAGGTCGATGGCAATAATGCGGGTAGCCGGGTTAATAATGAATCGGGTGCGGCCGGCCAGCATTTTATACGTGTTGCAGGCCTGACTGAGCACACGGGCGATATAGTCTGTCAGGAGTTCCTGGGAGTTATCGCGACAGACTTTGCCGAAGCTCGCTTTGATCTCCGGGCTGTTGATGTACTGACTCATGTCAGAGAGTTCCGGCACGGCGAGGAACTGTGCCAGCTGCGCTTCTTTCACGTAGCCGGCACTGAACAGCATGTCGCGGACGTCATACCAGGGACACTCGTCCCACCATTCCGCATCGTGTCGGAACCAGAGTCCTGATGCTTTTAACGCCCGGGTGATCTCCGGTGACGCGCCATCTGAAAATTTATTCGGGCTGGTTTCATCCTTATCGCGATAGGCCATCGAAATAATGCGTTCCAGCAGAACGTCAATATCGCGGGAGTTAGGTGGCAGACCCGTATTGGAGTCAATACACATTGCGGTCAGCATGCTTTTCATCCAGGTTAATTCCGGGGCGATGGGGTAACGGGCGCCCAGCTGGATGTCAAACATATTACGGCAGTGATCGCTGTGATTACGCAGTGCCCAGCCGATGGCTTCATCCTTACGTTCCGGCGGCAGGCTGTCCCGGATAAGCTGGATTTGCCCCTGTGCGCTGTAACCTTTATCGACAACCGCAATAAAGGGCAGTTTTTGCTGGGCATTGCACACAATGGCATTGCTGAGCATGTTCATAATGAGCGACTTGCCTGAACCGGGCTCACCGACAATCACCTCGGTGTGTTTATTCTGCTTTGATGACGCCAGACCCACCGGAATGATTTTGCCGTCAGGCGTCGGGAAAACAATCGACGCATCATCGGACCAGGCTGACGCGGGACGGCTTAACGGGAGCAGACTGAGCGCATCTTTCAGCGGCAGGTGCAGGTTGTGCGGGCCACCGCCGGTCCGGGCCGCCAGTAACGTTGATGCCCAGGCGCGGTAGGGGTTACCAAACGTACTGGTCACCTCACAGACGCCCCAGCCCTGAAACGCTTTAGTCAGCAGGGTGAGGTTCAGTGTCGCTTCTTCCTTTGTCTCTCCCCAGGTTGAGGCTACTATCGTTACCACGCAGACCGGATCGTGACGGTTGCGCTTCTTCAGTTCTTCGACCGCTTCCCATATGGGGCGCAGAGGCGGGATAAAGGCCGTGTACGTGAGCAGGGTGCCTTTCCACGACAGACTTTTCAGCCCCCCCGGCATGACGTCCATGCGAATACGGTACGGTACGGAGCGAGGGATGCGGGCTTTCAGCTGGGCGAAGGTTAATAACTGCTGAGGGCCCATCGACACGGAGAGCGTGGCGTGCCACATGCCATTAATGTTAATGAAGTTATTTTCGGCGTCGGCATCTATGCCCATGAGCTGGTAGTTCAGCCAGGGGGCGAAGAAGGGTGAGGCATCTTCCCGGTTACGTTTTCCGTGAGGCCTGACGCGATCGGATGCCAGTACCGGCCGGTAGGCTTCATCGGTGCCCTTTCTGTCCACCTGATGGCGAATTTCGCGACCAAGCTGATGCACATCAATCAAATCGATAAGCTGGCCATCTCCTCCGTCAAAAAGGGCGGTCTTTATCGTGCTGAGAAAGGCGTCATGACGAATTTTCAACCCCGTCAGCTCGGAGAACGCGGGGACCTGGCCAAACTGCGTTTTGGGCGCCTTACTGGCGAGCTTGCTGATACGGTGCATATCCGACTTCAGCTCCTGGGGAGAAAGGGTTTCGCGTCCCGTCCAGCAGGTCAGCCAGACGCGTTCTCGGCTGACCCAGGGGGAGATTTTGGCGATCTTTTCATCCAGAATATCCGCCATGCCCACACCGGTGCGTGCAATGGAGCGGAACTGATGCGCCATGAGGCGCTTCAGTTCCGATTTGCCCAGACTGGGGTCATTCTCGATCACTACCGATATTTTGTGGCCGGGCGATTTGAAGTCCGTAGCCATTGCGGTGGCCACTTTATTGATAAATCCATCAAAACTGAATTTCTGACTGGCAGGGGCGTCCTCGTCCATTTCACAAAAGCCACCCTGTACCTCAAAGGTAGAGGCATAATGACCGGCCTCGGTAACGGCGATAAAGGGAACCTGCATATCCGGATAGAAGTTGCGATCTGAATCCGTCAGATTGACGATCGTCCGCAGGTCACAGTAGTCCGGCATTGCATCAGAGACGGTGTTCCGGCTGATCGTGGTGATGAAGTCCTCAATCGCATTCATTAATGACATGTATAGCTCCTACAGCCTGGGAAGTGTGAGAGTGTTCAGAAAGGTGTCAGCGTCCATGCCGGCAGGTAGCAGCAATGAGAGATCGCTGAACACGGTGGCAGGGAGAACCAGGTGGCAACCTGCAAGCCGCTGACGGAATACCAGACGGTCGTCCGGGTGTAAGCGGGACATCACCGCCGCAAATTCAGCTGGACGGGACGTATCCCAGGCGCGCTCGGTTTCCCGTTTATGTCGGAGCATCCATCGCAGTACCCGCTGCCCCTGTTTTTTCGCGGTGCTGTTACCGGCGATGGCCGCGATACAGGCAGTCCGTTGCAGATTCACGACGTCTGCGGCATGAAGGCCTGGAAACCAGCACAATGCCCCCTTGTGTGCTGACGCGGTGTCCAGGTTATGGCTTATCCAGCAGGTTGCGCAGACCGTGTCGTTCTCTGCTTCACGGAGCCGGAAAAGTCGCTGAGCGGGCCATCGGCACCGTGAGCAACATTCAGCATTCACCTGAACCGGCGAGGGCGGCATTTCATCACCGCTGACGTCCAGCCAGGCGACATCATCAACACCTGTTTGTGTCACTGAGACCTCCAGAGGGCAGCACGAATGCTGCCCGTCATGATGATTAGCTGCCGGAACCTACGGTAACTTCGGTCATACCGACCTGGCTCTGCGAACGGCGAACGATTTCGGCCAGGCCAATGAGGAAGATGCCGACGACCCAGCCAGTGATGATGCCTCCCGTGGTGATGTGCGGGCTTTTCGCTTTGTTCTTCATGGCGATGATGGACGCAAAGACGATCAGCACCCCAAGACCTTCAGCGAAAACCAGAGCATCTTTTTCCACATCGCTCATTCCGGTAGCACCCTCATCAACCATGTCGGTCAGGGAACCGTCAGCCAGCGCGCTGAGGGGGGTTAACGCCACCAGGCTTGCCATTCCGGCGGTGAATTTACGCTTCATGGAATGGCGCAGCTCATGTGCGGCGATGGAAGCTTTTAAGACACGATCGAAGATTGCAGACATAACGTCTCCTTACAGGTAGTTTTGGTTTAATTAATTCCGCGAAGGCGGACAGACTAGAGAGACAGACCGAGGCTGGTCTGGATTGCATCGAGCAGTGTCGGGGCGCAGATAAGAAATACCCCGGTAATGAATTTCACGGCGCCGGTCCCCACGTCTTCACCGGCTGACAGACCGGTATGGCCGTCTTTCAGTGATCGTTTGATGCGCTGTGTGCCAGCCAGTGCATAGGCCACGCCCAGCGTCTGGAGTAGCGTCAGCAAGGCATTGGCTGCATCGGCACCCTGGCCAAAGGTGTCCGTGGAGACATACGAGACTTCATCAAAGGTGACGTCAGACCAGCCGAGCTGGACGGCCCCGGCATTGATGATCTGAGACAGACCTACTAGCATGCCGCCGAGAATGATGACGCCAATGATTTTCCCCATGCCGTTGTGGCCCGGGACCTGGCGGGCCATTCGGGCTTCTTTTACGAGCGCGAACATCACACCATAAATGCCAAGCACAACGGCCAGGGCGAAGATGAACCGGTTAGCACTGGTGTGGATTGCACTGGCCAGATTGACCAGTGCTGTCAGGGCATCAACCATGTATCCCCCTTAACGAATCACGCCTTCAGTCGTGAATACCTGGCGGTTTGCCGAATCGATCCGGATGATGCTGACTTTACCGTCAGCCAGGGTATCGCCCTCACGGACGGCCCAGGTTTTGTTTTTCCAGAAGATCCACGCGGCCCCGTCCTGGACTGAACTGACCTTCATACCTGACGTCAGCAGGCGCGGGCGATGGGGGGCGGACGTTGCGGTGTTGACCTTCTCCACCTCCAGCGTTGCCACCCGCGACTTCAGCACACTGATTTCATTCAGATACTGACTCTGCAGCTGCTGCGCGGCGTCAGCCTGCTGCTGCAATGTTTTCACGGTACCGGCCAGCCGCTGAATGGCGGTGCGGTTGGTTTCCGCGTAGGTTTTGACGCCGTTCACCATCGTGGCCACTTCCTGCTTCACGTTATCGCTGGCTGGCTGTGACATCGGCGGGGACAGTGACCTGTTCTGTGGCTGTGAGGCTGCCGGGGGAACGTCTTCAAAACCGGCCGCCGCATTCAGTTCATCTGATGAAGACGGGGCGACTGTGCCAAAAAGATACCAGACGCCAAGTGTGGCGGCGGTCAGCATGCCGATAAGCCAGGGACCGTTCAGTCCCAGGATGTACTGTTTTTCCAGAAGGAAATATTTCAGGCCTGGTTTCTCATGCTGCACGATGGCCGACGTGTCCGGCTGGTCATCCTTTTCTGTGGCGGGATGATTAAATTCATTCATATTTTTTACTCCGACGTGTTTTCAGGCTTTGACTGGGTCCGGATGCGGGACTGCGTTTGCTCCCGTAACTGTGCGAGCGTAGGGCTGACCGGCGAAAGGGCGTTGCCGGTATGGCTGTCCTGCAGGTTCTCCGGCGTGGTGGCCGTATTGCCGGGGCTGTTCTGACCGCGAGGCTTGATTTCATCGGCCGTGGTGACGGCAGCCATAAACTCGACATAAACGGCCTGACCTGCATCCACCGTGACCTGAGTCGGCGAAATTTTGGCAGCGTCCGACTTGAGCACGTCAGCGGCATTGGACGCGGCGCCCCCGGCCACCACGCCGGCCACCGCCTCGCCATCCGGCATCCCGGCATGGCTGGTTACCGTGCTGTAGCCGTTGGTCAGGATCTCGGTGTTGGCATCCGCATAGAGGTCACCGGCTTTACCGATACCGGCGGCAATCGACGGCAACAGAATGCGGGACATATAGTGGTGATTCACGTCGGTGGCCACGTTGGCCATGAGCGTGTCATCTTTCAGCGCATAGGCGTCAACGCGGTAGTTTTTGCGGTTCCAGTACATGGTTGTCATGTGGATCACCACGCCATCCCCGCCAAGTTTTGCCTGAGAGGCTTTCAGCACCGCACCCTTATAGGGGCCGGTATAGAGCCTGACAACCGCCGGTGAATTGTTGTTGTCAGAATCAATACCAAAATCCACTGAGCCGGGCACACGCGTATAAGCCGGGATAAGCTCAATGATCGGGGCCGTGCTTCCCTCCCCGCCGGATAGTCCCCCGCCGGTTGACCGGGGCATGATGGACGATGTCCAGTCAGCGTAAGCCGATTTGGCCTGACTGCCTTCGGCGGCCGCTCCCGGCTCTGTTGCCACGGCCAGAGAGACCTGCTGCAGATCCGGCGACTGTGCCGACGTGTCCATTGATGCGAGGAGTTTATTCAGGGCTGCCTGATCTGACTTACTGAGACCCTCGTCCTTTTTCTTCTCCTTCTGTTTTTCCTCGTGTGCGGGTTTCCGCTTCTTCTCTTTCGGGGGGGCTTCCACGGTATGCACCGGGGTACCCCCGCCCACCGGAATACTGGCGATGAAACTGGAATTATCCGCTCTCGCGGCACTGGCACCCTCGCGGTTGTATTCATGCAGGAGTTGCCGGTACTGTTCGGTTTCTGTGCTCTGATGTTTCCCCGCACTGGTCACGTTGGTCACATTGATACGGGAAGGCGTCGGTGGTGGGGCAAAAAAATGATTCCAGACCAGATAGCCTCCACCGGCGGCGCCGGCACAGACGAGGGCTATCAGACCGACCAGTAATTTCTTATCGCGACTTGCGTCATTTTCGTTGGCCATGCTTCACTCCAGAGTAATGTTCAGTGCCTGAGAACGCCCCATCACGGAGAACGTCACATAGGGCGTTACCGGGAGCTTAAAGAGGTGCATCCCGTCAGCTGATGACAGCGTCTGGTCAAACTCATCCACAATCTCAGCCCGCGTCCGGATAAAGAGGTCATCACCCAGCTGCCAGACAGTGGTATCAGGCACCTGTCCGGTCGCTTTCAGGCGGTGGGCCTCTCTGGGGGGCGTACCGTCAAGGAAGGCCTGTAGCGTGTTGTCGTAAAGGCCGATTTTCGATTCCGGCGCGGCCATCGGTCGGGCTGATGGTCCCCGCTGCGGAATACGCAGATCCAGACGGTTATCGACGGTCCACACACGGGACTTGCTGTCGGTATCACCACTGGTGACTTCCACCGAAATCGGTACGGACAGGCCTTTCAGCAGTACGGTAATGCTGCCGCTCGCATAGGGTCGTTTGGCCACAATGGTGACGATGGGCGAGTCCGGGATGTAATAAACATCAAAATCCTTCGTCATCGGGTTAGTGGGCTTGCCTGCGACAGGCCAGGGGGCGCCCGTGGCATCGGTAAAACTCAGGTTGCTGGGGTGGTTCACCGCTGTGCGTACCAGAGGCAGACTGGAACCCGGAGACAGATTCACCGTCTGCGCACTGATGCGGGGCACCACGGTCATCGCCGGGGAAGCCAGCGCCCGGTTGATATTCTCTTTCTGCCCCCGCAGTTGCCGGACTTCATCCGGTGTCAGGGGTGAAACCTGCTTCTGAGCGGCACTGTACAGCGGAGAAGGCGGCGGGAGTTCGTCGCT
>OHEH01000285.1_pt1 | contig 23995 bp, 29 predicted proteins | sample 1567221 | NCBI WGS metagenome assembly OHEH01 (sample SAMEA3879586, study PRJEB24766) | human gut metagenome | biome: human-associated habitat; feature: feces | place: USA | collected 1985/1987
AGGATTTATGGGACTTGATGCAGCAACTTCGGAATAACTATTTCTTCGGCATAATCTTGGTTATTCCGAATTCGGAATAATCAAAATATTTCGGTCGCTGGCCGCCAGCGAGGGCTTGACGGAGCAAGAAGTGGACTCTTTTTTACACTTGCTCAACTCATCAAAGGCCAAAGTCCTGAAAATCGACCCACATGGATTGTCCTTGAAAATGTTAAGAATCTCCTATCCATTCATGGAGGATGGGACTTTGCGACCGTTCTCGATACGCTGGCCTCACTCGGCTATCATGTCGAGTATGGACTTCTCAATACAAAGTATTTCGGCCCCCCTCAAAATCGTGAGCGAGTGTTCATTGTCGCTTGCCGACATCCTGGAGCCGGACGCAGACCCAAAATATTTCCTGTCCCCGCAGGCAGTGGCAAAGCTCTTATCCAACTCATAGGGGGGATACAAGGGAAACGGGTGTATGACACAACAGGTATCAGCTGCACATTGACCTCGGAAGGCGGCGGATTTGGGGTAAAGACTGGCCTGTACTTTATTGACCTCTGCAATGGCAATCCCAAACTGACCGATCATGCCCGTTGTATCAAAGCCAAGTATAACAGCGGCATTACCAACCGTGGCGGAGACAATTCCGGGGTTCTGATCTCTCCCGCAGGGATGGACAAGGATGCGGTTTTGTCCTTTGTGGACATTTGCACTGGAAAGGCGAAACTTACCAAAGAAGCCCGTTGCATTCTCTCCGCCTATAACCGCACCATCAGTAATTGGGGCGGCAGTTCCGGGGTGTTCTATGGCTGCCGTGCTGTCGTGACCCCGGATCGGGAAGAGAAACGGCAAAACGGACGGAGAATCAAGAACTGCGGAGAGCCGTCCTTCACCATTACGGCGCAGGATCGGCATGGGGTGCTATTTCAGGACTGCGATGAGTGTCCCTACGGTATGCAGATTCGAGAAGCAACAAAGAAAGGCTATGATATTGCCCGCTGCGGCGACAGCATCAACCTCTCTTTCCCAGAGAGCAAGACACGGCGTGGACGGGTTGGCAAAGACCTTGCCACGACGCTGGAAACCTCTTGCAATCAAGGCACGGCGTTTGCCGGGTGCGGCCTGATCCGCAGGCTGACGCCCCGTGAGTGCTGGCGGCTGCAAGGCTTTACGGACGAGATGTTTGATAAGGCGCGGGCGGTCAACAGCGACAATCAACTATACCGGCAAGCCGGTAATTCCGTGACGGTTCCTGTAATCTACGCCATCGGGAAGCAAATCCATGCTGCACAGAAGGCGTTGGAATGTGGAGAATAAAATGTTTCAGAAAAATTGGAACCCGTGGCCTATTATCATCGGCATGGCGGTCGCAATGACCGCCATCGCCGTATTCTATCGACAAATCCTGTGATGGAGGTGATTCATGCTGGAAATTGACGCATTAAAAGAAAAGCTGGAAATGGAAATCCATCGCTTTGCACGACCGCCGGAGGGACTTCCTTCCGGCGATCCGTATTTTGAGCAGCTTCAGACCATGCTCGCAATCCGAGATGAACTGGAAAATATTCCGCTGTGTGATATTCAGCGGAATATGCTGCTTTCGATGGAAAATGTATTGGAATCGGCATGGTCGTTCCGCAACACCCCCGTCCCGGATCGCTGCATGAACCCGAACAATATCAGCGAAGTGGTGTACTACTTCCTTCAGGACAAAGGCACCGAGTACCGGGGCGACCTGCTCTATGAACGGGCCAAAGCGGAATTTGACGCCCGTATGGAAGAACTCACCGCTCTGCCGCCCAAAGAAATTCTTGACCACGCTTACGAGAAAATCATCAAAGAAGATTTCCTCTGCCATCTGGAGGAAGGGTTGGACGAGTGGGAAACGGACGCTCTGTTGTCTTATCCGCAGCCTTTGGCGGCTCTCTACACAGAATGGATGGGAGCCGATTACTCCTGCCTGGACATAGACAGAATCCAAAGCACGGTCAAGCAAGTGGCGGGAAAACGGCTAAACGAACTTCGCCACCATGAGTTTGACATCAACGGTGAGCCACCTGCGGAATTGCGGTACTTCTATGATTTGCATAGCGAGATACTGGACAACCCGGATTTGGAGTGGGTTGGTGATATGGAGCCATGAATCCGCTGATTGTTAAAGGCGTGGTATTCGGGTTGCTGTTGGCTTGTGCTGCGCTCTGGGATATGAAAGAACGAGAAATTCCCAATCTGATTCCCGCCATGATTTTAGTCTGTGGCTTGATAGAGCTGCGCCCCGCCGCTTCTGTGGCGGGGCTTCTTGTTACGGGAGGCCCGTACCTGTTGGCCGCATTGCTGACACATGGGAAAGCCCTTGCCATTGGCGGCGGGGACATTAAGCTGATGGGGGCTTGCGGCTTTGTCCTGGGAGTGTGGCCTGGTCTGCTGCACAGCATTTTATCTCTGTTCCTGGCCGTGCTTACAGGGGTAATGCTGTTTGGGTTTCGCAGGCAGGACTTTTCTTCCATCCGGCTACCCCTTGCCCCGTTCTTCTGCATTGGCGGCGTAACTGCTTATTGGCTTGCGGCTGCGGCCGCTGTAATTTGAACAAATGGAGGTATCAACTTGAACAAGAATATTTTCAGGAACCGGACGATCATCGGTGCGGTTTGCATCCTGCTGGCCGTTCTGGTTTGTTTTGGCATCACGCCCCTTTTCAATGCGGGTTTGAAGGCCCAGACCGAAGCGGTACGGGTAAAAGCCGAGGTGATTCCCCGTGGTACTTATATCACGGCGGATATGGTTGAAGTCTACACCAGAGGCGCATCCGGTATGCCCGACAGCATTGCCACATCGCTTGACGAGGTAGTTGGCCGATATACCGATGTGGAGCTTCGCAAGAATACGGATGTAAACACCGGTTGGCTTTCTTCTGAACCGCTGACTCAGTACGAATACCTGACCAAGCTGGACGGCTCCAAAGTGGCGATCTCCGTTACCATTCCCACTTTTGCCAAAGGCGGTTCCGGCAAGGTGGAGGCTGGCGACATCATCATGCTCTTTGCAACCGATAAAGACACCGGAGAAACCACACAGCCCCCGGAACTCAAGTATGTAGAAGTCCTGGCCGCAACACAGAGTTCCGGCGCCGACAAGGAATATCAGGCGCCCCAGGAGGATGAGGAAGAAAATCCCGAAGAATCGCTTCCTTCCACTATTACCCTGCTGGTAAATACCGAACAGGCACAGATCCTCGCACACTTGGAAGAATCCAACAGTCTGCACCTGGCATTTGTGTACCGTGGAACCCGTGAGAACGCAGAAAAGTTCCTGGCAGCTCAGGATCAGTTCTTTGTAGAGCCGGAGGAAGCTACCGCAGCTCAGGACGGCGAACAGGGTGAGGTGTCCGATGATAACCATGCGGCCGACAGCACCGGCGATAATGCGGCCGGCAATGAACCCGCAGAGGAACAGGAGGTTGAGAATACCGATGGCGAATAAGCAGAAACAGATGCTTGCTGTGTGGGGCAGCCCTGGGGCTGGGAAAACCGTAACTGCGGTCAAACTGGCCCTGGAATTGTCCAAGCGGAAGAAAAATGTGGTGCTGGTATTTACCGATGTGACGGCACCTGCGCTTCCGGCTGTGGTAAGCGAGAAGAAACTGCCGGATGTGTCCGTGGGCGAACTGCTGGCGGCCCCCGGAATGACGCAGGAACAGGTTCTCAAAACCTGTGTCCCCTGTGAGAAGAATCCCTATATCAGCTTTCTGGGCTACAAGGCCGGTGAAAATGTCTTTACCCATGCGGAGTACAGCAAGGAAAAGGCGGTGGATATGCTGGTCCTGCTGCGGCACATCGCAGATTATGTGATCGTGGACTGCACCAGCCTTTTGACCGGAAATGTGCTGGCGACCACCGCACTGGAGGTGGCAGATGATGTGCTGCGGGTGTGTGGCTGTGACCTGAAGGCCGTCTCTTACTTCTCGTCCTATCTGTCGCTGGTTGCTGACAGAAAGTTCAAACCGGAGCAGCACATCAAAGTGCTGTCCAACACGCGCCCTTATCAGGGCGGCAGCGAATACGAGAACTCCTTTGGCGGCGTGAAATATCGGCTGCCATATCTTCCTCTGCTGGAGGAACAGGCGGCGACGCTGAAACTGCTGGAACCGCTTTCCGGTAAAGAGGCCAAGACCTATGAGCCGGTCATTGCCGCTATTGCCGGGGAGGTGTTCGGAGATGGCAAGTAATATTGACCTGTTCTTCAATACCAGCAGGAATAAGAGGACATTCCCCGAAGTGCTGGCGGAGATTCAGGAATATCTCGCCAGCAAGTATTCGACCCTGATTACCGACAACCCGGAGGAACAGCACCAGCAGATTACCGCATACATCGCAAAGTATCTCAATGATTACAGTCTGGGCGTTGAGGGCATGAGCCATGAGGAACTGATCGACAAACTCTATACGGAAATGGCCGAGTTCTCCTTTCTGACGCCCTATCTTTTCGCAAATGATGTGGAGGAAATCAACATCAACTCGTGGAAAGATGTGAAGATCACCTATGCGGACGGGCGGGTGGTTCCCACCAAAGAGCGGTTCCAGACCCCACAGCACGCTGTCGATGTAATCCGCAGACTCCTTCATAAGTCCGGCATGATCTTGGATAACAGTCAGCCTGGAGTGGTGGGCCATCTCTCCAATAAAATCCGTATCACGGTTCTGGGAAATCCGCTTACGGACAAAGAAAAAGGTGTGGCTGCATCCATTCGTATCGTGAATCCTAAGAAGTTGAGCCGGGATGATTTTATCAGCTATGGGACGGCTACCGCCGAGATGCTGGACTTTTTGACCGAAGCTCTCCGGTTCGGTTTGTCCATCTGCGTGACCGGCTCCACCGGCAGCGGAAAAACCACACTGATGAGCTGGATTCTCTCTACCATTCCCAATGAAAAGAGAATCTTCACCATTGAAAACGGGTGCCGCGAATTTGACCTTGTGAAAGAGGACGCTGAAGGAAATGTCATCAACAATGTGGTCCATACCGTTACCCGTTTTTCTGACGATCCCAAGCAGAACTACGATCAGGAGCGCCTTTTGGAATTTGCCCTGACCTGTAACCCGGACATTGTGTGTGTCGGTGAGATGAAATCAGCCGAGGCTTTCGCCGCACAGGAGGCAGCCCGTACCGGCCATGCGGTTATCACCACCACCCATGCTAATAGCTGCAAAGCAACCTATTACCGTATGGTGACGCTGTGTACCCAGAAATATGACATGGGCGACAAAACCCTGTATAACCTGGTGACAGAGGCGTTTCCCATCGTTCTGTTTGTGAAGAAGCTGGAGGACAACAGCCGCCGTGTCATGGAAATTACCGAATGTGAGATTCTGGAGGACGGCACCCGGCAGCTCCACACCCTCTACCGCTATCATGTGTCAGAAACCTCTATCGAAGATGGCAAGGTAAAGGTGCATGGTGAGTTTCAAAAGGTATCCTCGATCTCGGCCAGCCTGCAAAAGCGGCTTTTGGAAAACGGTATGCCGCCCCGCCTGCTGGAGCGTATCGCCGGAGGCGGTGTAAAACCGGATACTGGAAAGGAGGAAACTGCATGATTGTATTGATTTTGCTGGCCTTTGCCGGTATGATGACGGGCATCTTCTTGATTCTGGGTATGACGCCCTTTACCTTTGCGGAGGAACTGACCAAACCGCTTTCCGGACGGCGACAGCCGATTTCCAAACGAATCCAGCAGGTCAATCACCCCAAAGAGCCGAAGGGCATCCGTAAAACCGTGCAGGAAGCGCGGGAGATGTTGATTCTCACCGGAAAGGGTGGGAAGTTTGCTGCTGTCTGTGCTTTCTCGCTGTTTTTGGCGGCAATGGGAGCTGTGATCTGCATTGTGATTCAGAACTACTTTATGCTGCCAGTTTTGACCGCCGGAATGGGATTGCTCCCGTTTTGGTATGTCCTGTTTACCTCTCACAGCTATAAAAAGTTGATGAACAACGAGATCGAAACCGGGCTGTCCATCATCACAAGTTCCTATCTGCGCAGCGAGAGCATGATAACCGCTGTGGAAGAAAATATCCATTACCTGAACCCGCCTGTGGCAGATGTGTTCCGGGGCTTTTTGGCCGAAACCAATATGATAAGCGCCGATGTGAAACAGGCGCTCTCCAACATGAAGCCCAAGCTGGACAACTATGTGTTTCGGGAATGGGTGGACGCCGCTATCGCCTGTCAGGACGATAAGAGCCTGAAAAGCACGCTCACCCCGATCATCGGTAAACTCTCGGATATGCGGATTGTTGCGGCGGAACTGGACTACCTGCTTTATGAGCCTTTCAAGGAATTTATCACAATGGCGTTCCTGCTCATTGGCAACATCCCATTGTTATACTTTCTGAATAAAGACTGGTACGATGTGCTTGTGAATACGGGCTTTGGCAAAGGGATTCTGGCGGTGTGTCTGCTGGTGCTGCTGATCTCGTTTGCGGCGGTGATCCGGCTCACCAAGCCCGTCGAATACAAGCGTTGATCCCGTCAGGAGGTGTTACCATCGAGAGTGCTACCAATCTCCCTGCGGGACGCCAATGCGTTTGTTCTGGCGCATCACCGGCACAGTGGTCAGGTGCGCGGCTGTAAATTCTGTGTGGCTGTCGTAGATGATTTGGACGCCGTTCATGGAGTTGCGATTGTGGGGCGCCCCGTTGCCCGCCGACTGGATGATGGCAAAACAGCGGAAGTGACCCGGCTTTGCACCGATGGCATTGCCAATGGGTGCAGCTTTCTTTACAGCCGGTGCGCCCGGATTGCGAAACTGATGGGCTATCAGAAAATCATCACCTACACCCTGGCAGCCGAAAACGGAGCCAGCCTGCGGGCTTCCGGCTGGCAATGTGCGCCGGGACTGCGAGGCGGCGGGAACTGGAATGTGCCGGGGCGTCCCAGAGCCGACAGCCGCAACACCGGCCCCAAACGGCTCTATTACAAAGAATTGAGGTGACGCGAGTTTTGTATCTCATTTTACTATGCTTTGGGACGCTCTTTGGCCTGGGAGCGTTCTTTTTATTGGCCGGGCTGCTCCGGCTGCCGACTTCCGCAAGCACTAAGGCGGTTCTGACCGTAACGAGCCGAGGGAAGTCCCAGAAAGGCAGCATCAACGCTGTCTTGTTCGATATGGCGGCGCGGCTTTCGCCACTGGTACATCTGGACAACTATAAGCGGAAGAAGCTGGAGGCGCAGTTGAAATCCGCTGAAATTAAAATGTCCCCGGAAACCTATATTGCGGTGGCCTGGGTAAAGGCTGGGCTGATTGCTCTGCTGATTATCCCGGCCCTTCTGATTTTCCCGATCCTTGCGCCGGTCATTGTGTTTCTGGCGGTGGCAGTTTACTTCAAAGAGCAGAAACGAGCGGACGAGATCGTTCAACAGCGCCGGGAAGAAATCGAAGCCGAGCTGCCCAGATTTGTAAACACCATTGAACAGGAACTCCGGGCATCCCGTGATGTGCTGAACATCCTGAAATCCTACCAGAGAAATGCCGGTCATGCCATGAAGCGGGAACTGGAAATCACGATTGCGGATATGGCATCCGGCAACGAGGAAAACGCACTCACCCGCATGGAGAGCCGGATTGGAAGTACCATGCTGTCCGATGTGGTGCGCGGCTTGATCTCGGTCAAGCGCGGTGACAACGGTATCATGTATTTCCAGATGCTTTCTATGACCTTTAAGCAGTTGGAACTTCAAAAACTGAAACTGGAAGCCATGAAGCAGCCGGGAAAAATGCGTAAGTATTCCTTTATGCTGCTGGGCTGTTTCCTGCTGATGTATCTGGGTGTCCTGGGCTATGTGGTGTTGGAAGCCTTTGGCGAACTGTTCTAAAGGAGGTGGAGAAACCTTGAAACGACTTCTGAAGGACAAACGGGGCGAGGGCTTTGTGGATGTGTGTGTCCTGGTTCTGGCGATTGCAATGGTTCTGGCTTTGGTGGTCCGCATTGCACCGGTATTCGTGGCAAAGCAGAACCTTGATGTCTTTGCGGACGAACTGGTTCGGACTGCGGAAATCAATGGGCAGGTTGGCTCTGCCACAAACGCAAAAGCAGCGGATTTGCGGGAGCAAACCGGACTCGACCCCAATATCTCATGGAGCGACACCGGAAAAATCCAGCTCGGCAACGAAGTGGAAGTGACCCTCACAACCACCGTCAATATCGGGCTGTTCGGTGAGTTTGCATCCTTTCCTGTCACTCTGACAGCAAAGGCCAGCGGGACTTCGGAGGTGTATTGGAAGTGAAGAAGATTCGAGAAGTCCTGAAAAGCAAATCCGGGCAAGGCGTACCGATGATTTTGGCCGTTGTCCTCTGCTGCCTGATTCTGGCCTGTGTGACCTTTGAGTATATGCGCTTGATGATCGTTGCGCAGGGGGTGCGTGATTCTGTCCAGTCCGCCATTGTAGATGTGGCCACCGAGAATTGGGATGAAGCCTATGCCGGTTTGCGGGAGGGTTACTCCGGTGGCTATCAACTTGCCGGTTCGTCCTGGTCACAGAATGTTACCAGCGGAAATGTGTACGCCCGCCTGCAAGATGTTTTGGGCATTGAATACGAGGGCGGGCAGTATGTAAAGTACAGCGGCAAGAATTTGGAGTATCGACTGTACGATCTGCACCTGGATGTAGAAAATGCTCCGCTGGCCCCGTCTGTACCGGATGGCATTACGCAGCTCAATGTCACAGGGACAATCACTGTTGATGTGCCGCTTTCCTTTGGGTTTGGGCATCTGCCCCCCATGCAGATCACCATGAAACTCAACGCCAAATATGTTCCCAGGTTTTAATTTTGTGTATTTCGCCCTGCCGCTTTTCCATAGCGCAAAAAAATATTTGGCAGGAATCACACCTGGACGCCGTATTTGTGCAAATGGTATAATGATGGCGAGAAATATTACCGTCATTTTAATATAAAATCACCGTACAAGGAGGTTTTCAAATGAGTGCAAAAAACAAGAAGCTGTTGACCGTTCTTGGCGCAGCCGCCGTTGTGGTAATTGTGATTGCCGCAGTGCTGCTGGGCAAAGGTGGGCAGACCACAACCGTTGATCCGGCATCCACCCCCTCGGATGTATCTGCCGAGGATGTGGATAGCAGCAATACCCCGGACAGCAGCTCCAGCGAACCGCTGGTAGTGGTGCCGGACACCTCTAAACCCGAAGCGACTGACAGCCAGAACCAGACCGATGCTGTTTTGAATGTAGAGGAAGAAGATCAGGTGGACGTTAACCTGACCGACAGTGAAAAGAAACCCGAAACCACTCCGCCCCCGGCGCCTTCTCAGGAGGAACAGCAGGCGGCCAGCGAAAAGGATGAGCCGATTGTGCATGAGCCGGACAGCAACCAACCCCAGACCGGCGACACACAGGGCGGTTCCATCTATCTGGAGGGCTTTGGCTGGATCACCGACGAGGGCGGCGGCTCCGTCCAGCACAACATCGACTCTGATGGAGATATAAATAAACAGGTCGGCAACATGGGCTGATAACAAGCCCGGAGAGTACGGTAGCGATACCGTACTCTTTTTTTGTCCTCAACTAATTTGATTGGAGGTGCGTTTTTGAAGCGGATATTTGTAATATTGCTCACACTTGTGCTGCTGTTGGGTATCTGTCCTATGAGCGCCCTGGCAGAAACCGGAGGAAGCGGAAACGTGGATGGCGGTGGCGGCGATATGGGGCAAGGAACCTCGCAGAACTCCTGGAACCCTGGTATGGATGGTGTACGAATTACTGTGGTTGATGCAGAATCCGGTCAGCCTGTGTCGTCCTCTTTTGATCTGACTAATAAAACTCCATCTATCAAGATTCATTTTGGGAAAGTCAGTAAAATTCAATATGCGAATGGGGCAAGTATTTCTCCAACCACGGGGAATTACGACTACTACACCCCCGCAACCCCTATGCCGAGGATCGTCAGTAGTGGCAGCCAGAAGGCCAGCATTGAAGCAATCAAGAAATACTTCTGCTCCGAGTATGCGGTAAAACTGGTGGCGCAGCAGACCGGAATCGCATACGAGGAACTGATTGGCGGACAGTACAAGCTGTTTTTGGAGCCAATCGCCTATTTTAAGCACAACGGAATTATGATGGCCATGACTGCCCATGAAGCCGCGCTCTATGATAATCAGGCAGGCGGGTCCTTGCGTAAGACCATGACGAGTTTGACCCATAAAAACCTGCCGCTGGCTATGTTCCTGGAATATGCGGATATGGGATTTCCGGCCTATACAGGGGCTACCAATAAGACCTGTTCCAACGATACTATTATCGCCTATCTGGGTATGGGTATTGTATGGTTTACCGACCCGCCCGAACAGCCGGAGCCAACCGACTATGACTACGAGTATCGTGTGGATACAGATGTCATCACGCCGGTAACGCTTTATGCGGGATCGGAGATCAATCCTGATAGCCCTGCTACGGTATCCTTTAGTATCAACGGCAGCACCTACCGGATGAACAATATTGTGATTCCATCGGGAGATAGTCAGATTGCCTGGGTAAAGTGGCATACACCGTCGGAGCCGCAGGATATTACCATCTATGTCAGCACTAATAAAGGGTCGTTGAGCCAAAGCACCATTCGCGCAAAGGTGGTAGATCTCTCCGGCAACGACCCGCCCGACCCGAAAGCCACCGATACAATGGGAAGCTGGTCGGCCAGCAGCGTTCCCAGCCGAGAAACCAAGACCTATGCAGCATGGAGTGTCTGGTGGGCGAAATGGCACCCCTATTGGGTGTGGCACAGCACAGGGAAAAACACAGGATATTGGGTAGACGATGGATGGTATGATTACTTCCGGGACAATTACTCGGCCAGCATGACCGCCACCACCCGAATCGAGCCGGACGAAAAGGTTCCCACCGCTTCGGGCGATTTGATGAAATCAGGCTATGGCGTAACAAACACTGTAACGGCAACCGTCAGCACCTCTGCCCCGCTGTCGCACTATACCTACGGGCAGACAGCCGTATCCTACTTCCCGGAGTTTGGCTATGGAACCTACTGGCGGCTGTTGGAGCGACTCACCAGCGGAACAACGGCGCGGTTCCAGTTTGCCAAAAACATTTACAGCACCTATAACCAGCGGGTGCATTTTTCGCCGGTTTGGTTCCCGGACGGAAGCTACACCGTCAATACCCATGTGATGGATATTTGGACGCCTGCGGGGATGCTCGCCATGAATCTCACCGATGATGTAACGATCAGCGGCTCCCTCTATGATGATTGGCATATCGCACCGGGCAATCCGTAAGAAAAAGGAGAATGGATATGAACGACAACAGAACGATTCGGATTATGGTGTTTGAACCTGGACGGGCGCCTTATACGACCATGCTGGAGGATTCTCTTGAACACCGGCAGGAACTTGTGGGCGGGGATATTGAGTGTATTCCTCTGCCCTGCGAAACGGTTCTCTGCTGCAATGCGTCCGGGAAACTGACAGGTCTGCCGGAGAACCGACAGTACGGGCCGGATACCCTTCACGGAACTTTTTTCCTCTATGGCGATACCCCGGAAGGACGGGGCGTTTCTTTGACCGATGAACAGATTGCCATGTATCAGGAGTATTTTCCGCAGCCGGTCCCCGCAGCGGTATCCTTTGAAGTACGGTCCGCCGCCGACGTGAAAGAGTTTATGAACCTCATGTTCGGCAAGGGATGGGACATGGACTCCGGAGCCGGAGAGGATATGGAGGCAGGCCGATGAGCAAAATGTTTTCGGTGGTGACTCTGGATGCCCCCCACTCTCTGATGACGGAGCATTTTGTCCCCGGTAGCCCTGATGGGCTGGATGAACTGCTGGACTGCGATGAAATCTCCGAGGTTCTTGCCGAATGGCCCCTGGGGGATACCATCGAAGCGAAAATTCAGACCTATCTCTATGGAGATGGCGAAACCGTGCGCGCTGACGAGGAGGATTTGGCTTTCTTCCGAGAGCATTTTGACGAGCTGAACGCCAGCGATGCCCTGGACTGCATCTCAGACCACAGCTTTTCTTTTGAATCGGACGAGTTGGATTTTGGATACGGCGAAGAAAGCGAAGATGAAGAAGATTTGGAACTATAAGGCACGGCTCTGCTGAAAAGCAGGGCCTATTTTTATGGCAAAGAAAGCGAGGTCGATAAATTGCTTTTGCCGATTATTATGATCTGCGTCTGTGCGCTGCTGGGCGGTGGGACGCTGATTTTTCTGAAGTTGTCGGCCAAACACAAAAAATCGAAGAACAAGGACAAGGAAGAACTGGCCCAAATCACCGCCAATGAGTTTGTGAATGTGAAGGATATTCGGGGGAACTTCCTCTATACCCGTGACAATCTGGCTCTGGCGTATCTGAAGATCTACCCGATCAGCACAGAACTGTTCAGCAAAAACGAAAAGCGGCTGATTGCCAAGCAGCTTACGGTAAGTCTGTCCAGCGCACAGTACCCGTTTCAGCTTCTTGCTGTATCCCGCCCGGTAGATATTTCTCCGTTGTTGTCGGAGCTGTCTGCCACACTCACTTCTTCTTCCGATGTGAAGCAAAAGGAACTGCTGAAGCAGGAAATCGTGGAAATGGGCGCCTTTGCTCTTTCCGGCGAGGTTGTGGAACGGCAATTCTACATCAAGATTTGGGATAGGGTAAGCGATGGCGTTGAGCGCGATCTGCTTCAGAAGCTCAAGCTGCTCGGCGGATATTTTTCGGACAGCGGGATTCAGACCGAGATTCTGCAACAGCAGGATATTGTCCGGCTGTGCAACCTGGTCAACAACCCCGCCTATGTGCATTTGGAGGATTCCGGCATCAATGCCGCGATCCCGATTTTGGAAAGTGTAGGTGTTGCCTAAATATGAAGCACACCCGGCACGATTTGAAAATCATGCAGGGTTGGAGCCTCGAAAGAAAAATCAGAGTTACGCAGACGAGAATCATGGAATGGTATATGCGGTACGATGGGCAGGTCTTTATCAGCTTTTCGGGCGGTAAAGACTCCACCGTGCTGCTTGATCTGGCACGGCGGGTCTACCCTGATATTCCTGCTGTGTATGTTGACACGGGGTTGGAATACCCCGAACTGCGCGATTTCGTAAAAACGAAGGACAATGTTATTTGGCTTCGCCCGCGCTATCCGTTCACTCAGATTCTTGAAAAGTACGGCTATCCGATCATCTCCAAAGAGGTTTCGGATGTTATCAACGGCGCAAGAAAGGGACAACCTTACCGTCTGGCACGGCTCAATGGAGAACTGCTGGACAAGAACGGAAAGAAGTCGATCTACAACTGCGAGAATTACAAATATCTTCTGGACGCTCCCTTCAAGATTTCGGCAAGGTGTTGTTACCACATGAAAAAGGCGCCGCTGAACAAATTTGAAAGGCAGTCCGGGCGGCACCCGATTACGGGTGTCCTGGCCTGCGAAAGCAAGCTGCGGGAGCAATCCTGGATCAAGTTTGGCTGCAACGGCTTCGAGCGCCAGCGGCCTCTCAGCCAGCCCCTTGCGTTCTGGCTGGAAGAAGATATTTTGCGGTATCTAAAAATGACCGGCATTCCCTATGCTCCCATCTATGGGGACATTGTTGAAAGTCGCAAGAAGAACGGCACCCCGATTCTGAAAACCACCGGTGTTTCCAGATCGGGGTGTATGTATTGTATGTACGGCGTTCATCTGGAGCATGAGCCGAACCGATTTCAGCTTATGCAGGTGACGCATCCCCAGCAGTATGATTACTGCATCAATAAATTGGGGTGCGGCGCTGTGCTGGACTACATTGGGGTGCCTTACCGCAATCAACAGTTGGAGGTGGATCATTGTTAGGTTCTAAGAAAAAAGAAGAAGCGTTTCCCGTCAATGAAGCGCTGTTAAATGTCATTACCCCGATGGGGCTGGAAATCAAGCGAAACAGTTTGGTCATCGGTGAAAATCTGGGTAAGGTGTACGGCGCCGTCCGCTATCCGCAGAAGGTGGATATGGGGTGGCTTTCCAAGATCACCAACATCCCCAGCACCATTGTTTCGGTGGGGATTACCCCCATTGACAATGGTTCGCTCATTTCCGCAATCTCCAAAAGTATTGTCCAACAGCGCGGCGCCGCTGACAGTGCCAAAGACCCGCTGACCCGGCAGCGCGCGGAGAAAGCCGCCGAGGATGGCGAGCGAATCATGCAGCGGATCGACCAAGAGGGCGAAACGGTCGCCATGATGTCGCTGACCGTGATGCCGATTGCACAGGATGAGGCCAACTTCACAAAGGTCTGCCGCCGTGTGGAGAGCGCCTTCAACATCCAGAAGTGCAAGGTGCGCACCCTCGCCAATCTCCAAAAGGAAGGGTTCCAGAGCATTTCTCCCACCTATCCGGCCAACTCCACGGTGGACAGCATTGTGTCCCGTATTATTCCCATGAGTACCTTTGTGGGCGGATTCCCGTTTGCCAGCTCCGGTTACAACGATGGTCGAGGCTATTATTTTGCAAAGGACAGCAACGGGGGCCTGGTGATTCTGGATACCTGGGAGCGCGGAAACGACCGCACCAATAGTAGCTTCGTGATTATGGGTGTGGCCGGTATCGGCAAGAGTACCGTTGTGAAACACATCATGCTTTCGGAATATATGAAGGGGACGAAAATCCTGTGCATCGACCCGGAATCCGAATATAAGGATATGTGCCGGAACCTGAACGGAAGCTGGCTCAACGCTGGCGGCGGAAAAAACGGCCGCTCCAACCTTTTGCAGATCAGACCGGCGCCCCGTGACGATGACGATGAAACCGATAAACTCTATACAGATGAAGGAAACGGAATGTCTGATATGGCGCTGCACATGAAAACGCTGGAGATTGAATTTTCCCTGTATCTGCCCAGCCTGACGGATATGCAGAAAGCGATCCTCAAGCAGACGATCATTGAACTCTACAATCAGTTCGGCATTTTCTGGGAAACGGATATTCGGCAGCTCAAGGCCACGGATTTTCCCATTCTGTCCGACCTTCACGCCCTGCTGGAAAAGAAAGCGGAGGCCAACAAGGAGAATCCGGTATATCGTGATCTGGCAATGCTGCTGTACGACGCCGCAGCGGGCAGCGACAGCTTTCTGTGGAACGGCCACACCACGCTGGAGGCCAATTCCCGGTTTATTTGCCTGGATACCCACGACCTGCAAAATGCGTCGGATAATGTCAAGCGCACGCAGTATCTGAACCTGTTGAGCTGGTGCTGGGAAGAAATGAGCCGCGACCGGAATGAGCGTTGCCTGCTGGTATGTGACGAGGCGTATCTGATGATCGACCCGCAGGTTCCGCAGTCACTGGTATTCCTGCGCAATGTGGAGAAGCGGGCAAGAAAGTATGAAGCTGGACTGGCAATCATTTCTCATTCCGTGGTGGATTTCCTGGCCCCGGAGGTCAAAATGTACGGGCAGGCCCTTTTGGATATTCCGTGCTATAAAATCCTGATGGGCTGCGACGGCAAAAACCTTCAGGAAACCAAAGACCTCTACAACCTGACGGACGCGGAGCAGGAATTGTTGGAGAGCAAGCGGCGCGGACACGCGCTCTTTATCATTGGGTCCAAGCGGCTTCATGTAAACTTTGAGATTCCGGCTTACAAGTTTTCCTATATGGGCAAGGCGGGCGGCCGGTAATTCGGTGGCGGCCGGGAGCAATCCCGGTCGCCTTACTTATTCCACACAGGAGGTTTTCAGATGAATCATGCGGAACGATACGAATACCTGGTCAACAAGATGGCTGCCATACGCTGGAGGGGCAGTGATTTGGACGCTTCCTATCATGCTGCTCTTTTCCTGATGGCTTCCCATCCGGCTCTTTTTAAGAAAATGGATCGCTACCTCTGCCCGGAGGGAATCGACTTTACCAAGATGATGCGGAAAGAGGAATTTGAATATGACTGGATGAAGATGACGGCGGATGCCGCCCGCAACCTCTTTTCCTGGAACAGCAAGTGTGCTGCTACTCCTTTTGAGATTTCGCGGATGCCTGCCCCGGCGATTCGGGCGCTCTTTACGGCCTGCTTCATTGCCAATGGGGACTACATGGTATCTGTCCGGGAAAATGACAAAGGAGAAAAGGTGTTTGAAATTGACAACAGCGCCGGTAAACGGCGGGAGGCGTTCAATCTGCAAATGGAGCAGATGATGGATGCCCCCGGTATGGAACCGGACTGATTATGGAGGTGATTTTTTGGCTGTTGATCCGGTGACTGCAAAAATTCTGGCAAAGGTAGCTATGCAGGCGGCTACCGACTCCGAGAGCCGGAAAAGAATCCTGTTTATGATCCTGGCCCCGGTTATAGGGCTTTTGCTTTTGATTGCCTTCATCCTGTACCTCATTACCAGCCCCTTTTCCGTGCTGTCCCAATGGCTGATTGGGGATGAGGTAAGCGTGGTGGAGGATTTTCAGAAGGAGTACGGCTACAACCAGCAGCTCGGCATTTATGAGAAAGACTATATAGACGGTAGTGGCCAGAGCTATGAGGGCGTCATCTTTACAGATGGGGCGACCGAAGTTGTCTACTACAACCAGTTGGATGAGCGGTGGGCAGATCTTCCGTATGGAACCGATAATATCGGCGGTTATGGCTGTGGCCCGACTTCTATGGCGATTGTGGTATCCAGCCTGACAGACCAGACCGTTGATCCCCCCACAATGGCAGAATGGGCGTACCAGCACGGCTATTGGTGTTCCGGCAACGGGTCCTATCACTCGTTGATACCGGGGGCTGCGGAGGGCTTTGGACTTCAATGGGAAAGCATCAGCACCGATGACCCGCAGGCTGTGGTAGACGCTTTGGCGTCCGGGAAATTGATTGTGGCGCTCATGTCAAAAGGCCACTTCACATCCAGCGGCCACTTTATGGTGCTGCGCGGAGTGACCTCTGAAGGAAAAATCCTGGTGGCCGATCCTGCCAGTAAAAAGCGAAGCGAACAGGAATGGGATATATCAATCATTCTGGATGAGGCCAGAAAGGGCGCCGCAGCAGGCGGTCCCTTGTGGGCGATCTATTAAAGGGGTGCGATATGAATAACCGAAACAAGCTGATTGAACTGTTTATCTACATCGTGATCGTGGTGGTGGGCATCGTCCTTTTGCTGACCGGCGGGGCGGATGACAAAACCAGTGCTGAAAATATGAGAGGTGAATCCTATGCTGTTGTACTTGACGAGTAACCAGAAAAGCAACCTGATCGACCCCGCCGTGCGGAATATGACTCTGCCCGCCAAGAAACTGGTCGGCCGGTTCAGCCTGAAAAGCTTCGTGACCAAAGATATGCGCAATTATGCCAACGCCAAATTCTTTGTGGTGGATGCGGCGTGTATCGAGGAAAGCGGCAATGATTTCACCCTTGCCCTGCAATCCTTTCAGATGATGTTCTCCGCCCGGATTATCGTCATCCTCTCCGGCTGCGAGGATGTGAACGGCGAGGTACAGCGGCTACTGTCCATCGGCGTTGTGAATCTGGTTACGGGTGAAACGATGGAGGACGCCTTGGACGAGCTGACAGAAGCACTTTCCGAAGATGGGATGCAGCGGTATGTGGTAAAGGCTCCCGTCTACGAACAGCCAGTTTCCCGCCACGAGAAAGCCCCGGAGCCGGACGAGATTATTCCGTACCGCTGGAACGCCCGGAATATCCGTATTGCCGTGGCCGGTTCGCAGCGCAGAAGCGGCGTGACGGTAACGGCCTTTAACTTGGCATCTTGGCTGGCGGCCAGAGGTGCGGAGGTGGCGTATATCGAAGTCAATCAGAACCGTCACCTGCAGCTCCTGCTGAACATCTACGAGGCGGCGCCGGATGGGGAGCATTACACCATTGATGGGATCGACTGCTACCTGACCAACGAGCCGGATAAGGCGTATCAGTTTATCATCTATGACTGCGGCGTAATGCAGACGCCTACTTCTATTTTTCGTGACGCAGAACACCGGCTCCTGTGTGGGAGTGTCCTGCCCTATGAGATTCCGGTGTTCCATAAGGCATTGTCCGAGTGCGGATCATTGGAAGTGCGCCCGGTGGCGATCTGTGTGCCGCAGGAAATTCAGGAATACTGTACGGAACTCTTTGGGGAAGATGTGCAGATTGCGGCGGCATCCCACGACCTGTTTGCGAAACAGGTCAACGGGCAGATCTACCGGCCGCTGGTGGAGAAGTATATTGCAGGAGAAAAGCGCCTGTAACAGTGAGACATGACTGGGAGGATTGGAATATGGCAAAGTTTGAGTATATGCAGCGGGCATTTTCTTCTGAACTGAAGCCCAGAGCGCGGCTTGTACTGCAAGTCCTGGTTCTGCATTGCAACAAAGAGGGTGAGTGTTTCCCCTCTATCAAGACCATAGCCGCCAAGTGCGGCTATGGGGTGTCCACTGTAAAGCGGGCGCTGGATGAGCTGGTGAAAGCGGGATATATCGTCAAGCAGGCCCGGTTTGACGAGCGTAAGAACGGCGGCCAGACCAGCAACCTCTATACCTTATGCTCTGACTTGCCCTGCCCTGACGAGCCGGAAAATGTCCCTGTGCCGGAAGATGATGCGTCTGATGAATCCCCGGCAGTGCAACCGGAAAGTGCTCCTGCGGATACCTGTGACGCCCCTGATCCCACACCTGGGGAGCAGTCTGCCACTTTGCCGACAGCGGATTCCTACTCCTTTGCAGATGGCTTTGAAACAAAAATCGGGCGGCAGAATTGCCGCCCGATTCGTATGTGGACTGGGGGGCAGTCCATTTTTATACCCCCCTGAACCGTACAGGTGAACAGATACTTACGGATGAAGAAAAAAGTAATAGTTATTTAGAAAAATTGCAAAAATAGACGACAATGGGTCGAAACCCCCGCCGTCAGTCCTTGGATTGCAGTCGGTTAATAAAGCCAATTAGCATAATCAGATCTTCGTCCTTGAGTTTTCGCATTCCGTCCATCGCTTTACGGATTAACTGTGGATTGACCGCTTCTGCATCAAAAAACTGCAAAGGGGTAATCTCAAAGTAATCACAAATTTTTAAGAACTGAGCCATTGACGGAAGAGATCGACCAGATGAAATCCCCTGAATATAGCTCCGGTTCTGTCCTAAAGCCAAACTCATTTGATATTCCGATGCGCCTTTTTTCAAACGCAATTCGGTGATCCGATTGCGGATAAATTCTTCATCCATATCCTCACCTCGCTATATACAAGGATAACAGATGAAATGCCTGGATTATAAACATAGTATGTGTTATAATAATGAATATATGCCTATTTACGCCGTTTTATTTGCGTTATTTCATTTTTGTTTGCGTGAGATTTGAAGTGGGGTGAAGTTTTTGAAAAAAACATACGCTTGTGCCATTACTGGGCACCGTCCAACTCGATTTAAGTTCAAGTATAATGAAGGGTATTCGTTGTGCAAAAAGATAAAAAAAGCAATGCTAAAAACATTTTGTCATTTGCATGATGAAGAAGGTATTTTCCGCTTTTATGTTGGAGGTACATTAGGGGTAGATATGTGGGCAGCCGAACAACTCTTATATCTCAAAGAACAACCGGGATATCAAGATATTGAGTTAATTGTTGCACTTCCATTTGAAGGGCATGATTCGAAATGGGATGCAATGAGCAAACAGCGGTTGCAGATAATTATTCATAATGCCACAAAATGTATTGTTATAGGACAAAGTGGAACTGCATCCGATTATAAAAAGAGAAATTATTATATGGTAGATCATGCAGATTTCTTGCTGGCAGTCTATGATAACAATCGTAAACTACGATCTGGGACAGGCCAAACAGTAAATTATGCTTTGAAACAAAATCTTCGCATAATTTTTCTCCATCCCGATACAGCAGAAATAAGTTAATGGTTTAGTTAGTTCATAAAAAATTTTCAAAATATAGTTGTATATTTTTTTCTGTGCAGTTATTATATAAATACTATTTTATGATTCTGTTCTTTATAGGGGGGGGGAAGATATGGCACGAAAAGCCTATTCTGAAGAAGATAGAGTGCAAGTGCGGAATGCCCTGATGACCACCATGATTCAGTGTATCGCGGATCGGGGATTGATTCACAGCAGTATTGATGTTCTGTGCAGAAAAGTAGGGATCTCCAAGACCTTCTTCTACAGTTTTTTCTCATCCAAAGAAGAACTGGTGCTCTACGCCCTGCGATACCAACAGCCCAAGCTGCTGGATTATGCCAGATCCCTAATGGAGGACCCCGGACTCAGTTGGCGGGCGGGAGTGGAAACCTTTCTGAAAAACTGCTGTTATGGAGCTAAAAGCGGAGTTGCCGTTTTGTCCATTGAGGAGGAGCAGCAAGTACGCCACTGCCTTTCCGAGGAGAATTTTCAGGCGTTCCGGCGGGATCAGATTATTTTTTATGGGAAGCTGCTTTCCATCTTTAGCCTCCCTGTGGACAGTATTGATCCCCGGCTGTTTGGTAATCTGGCCCTCAGCATGATGATGGTACACAAAGCCATTCCAGACACCATGCCATTTCTATTCCCAGAGGTGGCGGAGGATATGGTGGACTTCCAGGTCAGGGCTCTGGTGGACGAGATGGAGCGGGTAAAAGAGCATGTGCGGTAGGTGAAAGCAAATGGATAGAGATGAGTACCCATGTCCAAACGGACGGGAAAAACAGCAGAATATCGTCAGACACAGAGCCTTGGGATACAGGCCTTGGTTCTGTGCGGCCTTTTCGCGCCCTGCGTCAGCCTGTCCAAGTGGCAGGGTGTCGCAGGGCGTTTTTCTATCATCTGAAAGGAGTCGAAAAATATGAGTCTGAAATATACCTGTCCCGGCTGTGGGACCCCTTTGGGCTATGACGGATTGTGCTGGAAATGCAAGTGTGAGCAAGAGCGAAAAACTGCATTGGCCTGGACGCCGGAACAGATTGCTGCAAAGCAGAAAAACCTGATCCAGAACATCCATCGGCTTGCTGATATGGAGGACCCCGAATGCACCGACTTCTGGCAGCTGCTGGGTTACCGGGACGCCATCACCCCGGAAATCCAGCGGGCGACGCTGGCCGCTGGGGTGTTCTGGCCCTGTGAGATCTATTATCACGCTCCCGCTGATGTGGGGGAGGGCCTGATCCACGCGCTGCTGTCCACAGAGGATTCCAGTGAAGCGTCCAACCTGATGTGCTGCCTTGCTTTCCAGGGCGATGGTCGGGCACTGGAAACGCTGTTGGAACTGGAGAATCATCCCCGCTCCTGGCGCAAGAAGCTCTATGTAGACCCGTCCATTTACGCCCAGTGCGGCGGCTGGACCTTTAATAAAAAGGGACAACGGACCCAACTCAACTTCGATACCTGCTTTTCCTTCGTCAAGGGAGCCCCCGGTGAAGTGCCCCCCGTTCGCATCGGGCGGGCACGGGAGGACACCTGTCCCCACTGCGGCGGGCGGATGGCGGACATGCTGGTGCTGGACGGCCGGGACGAGCGGCTGAAGTTTCTGGGGCTGGACGGCATTCTGACCGCCACCTGCTGTCCCAACTGCGTGGGCTTTCTGAAAGGCCCCGCTTTCAACCGCTTTACTCTGGACGGCGGCGTAGAGGTCTTTCCCTCAGAGCTCTTTGACGGGGCGGGAAAGATGGACTGCTATGTCCGGCCGGAGGACTACAGGTCCCTTACCGAAAATCCCTTCGTGCTGGGCGGTGCGCCAATGCCCCTGTTCTATGGCGCCGCCTGTGACGATGTGAACACCGTTGGCGGCTTTGCCAACTGGGTTCAGGACTGGGAATACACCGCCTGCCCCCACTGCGGAAAGCCCATGAAATATCTGGCCCAGATCCAGTGGGATACTTTGATGGACGGCACAGAGGGCACACTCTACATCGAGTTCTGCCCTGACTGCCAGATCGTATCCATGCAGCACCAGCAGACCTGATAGAAGGAAATCGCTATGAATTTGCCAAAGTTCAACAGTGCGGACGGGCGCTGTTACTGGATGAAGCCCGAGGTACAGGAAGAACTGCAACCGCTCTTTGACCAGTGTATCCAGGATGCCATTGACGGGAAAATCACGCGGCTTGATGATTCCCACTGGCCGCCGGTAGTGGTCAGCAGTCAAGGTGCACCCTTTGAGGTGTGGCAACTGCTTAGGGCATGGACCGAAATACAGCGGGCCGAGACCCTGGATGCGGAAAAGGCCATCGCCTTCAGCGAAAACCTGCGCCGCCAGAGCCGCTGGGGTGAAATTGACCACCATCTACTTGATATGCTGAAACGGGAGCTACAAGAGAAGTATTTTGTTGTAACAGGCGATGAAGATGATCGCTTCTGGGATCGGGAGTATTCCCTGAAACCAGGTATCCGTGCAGAGGAGGTCCCGGAGCCGCTGCTGCGTTTCGCCTGCTATGTGGCGGTGAGCTATAAAGTGTATGGCTTGGACTTTCAGTATCTGGACGCCAATTACCTCTTTGGATTGGTGGAGAAAGTCCGTCCTGATATGGTGAAAAAGCTCCGGGAACACGGGACCGGCAGGCTGCCGCTCTCTCTGCAAAAGAGGAAAACAGAGCACTTCACCGCATCGGCCAACGATGCCTTTGCTGCGATCCGTATTACTGCCAGGGACAATACGGAGGAATGCTGCCGTGAAGTGCTGAACTACCTGTGTGAGCTTCTGGAGCAGGAGGATTTTCCCCGCAGCTATGCGGTGGAGTTCAAAGGACCGGAAAAGAGGTATCTTCCCATCACAGGTCTGCCCAAAAAGGGAGTAAACCAGCTCTTTGCCTGTGCCGTGCAGTACCCCGGCCTCCACCCCCTGATGGAACGGTACGCCCGGCTTGCCATGCGGCAATATGAGCAGTACACCAATCTCAGCGATGAGCAGTGCGCGCTCCCCGGAAGTTTTGCCGTGTTCGCCCTGGGAATGCTGGGGCAAGAGTGGCGGCAGCTGGTATGGGATTATCTCGATCTCTGTGATGATGAGCACTCCCACTTACAGGAAAAATTCCTCCGGGAGTATGTGAAACAGTTCGGATTTACCGCCGATACCGTCCCTGTATTTGTCCGTGGGGTGCTGTCCATGCAGAACATGAAGTATTCCAAGGACTATGCCGCGTGGATGGCAAACGCAGAAAGCCTGGACGCTCTGCTGGAGGCAAAAATCCACCTGTCCGAGATCGTTCCAAGCGGTTTTTCCTCCGACGAGGATGACGATGATGACGAGGACGAGAAACCCGCAGAAGAAACAGAAGCCAGCCCGGAGGAAGTGCTGCAATACGCATGGGAAACGGTCTGCTATGTGATCTGGGGAAAGGGCAGCGCCAAGGGTGGTCAAAAAGTGGTGGAAGCAGCTTCGGAGGAACTGAAAGAGCGTTGCCGGCAGATTTTTATTCCAATCACGGAGAGCCTGGAAGAAAGAGGTGGCCTGCTATGAGTTTACCGAAACGAGACGGCGTGCATGGCCGTTATTATCTGATCCATAAACCGGACACGGACCCCGAAGTGCTGGAACAAGCCGATCAGTGCATTCAGGATGTGTTGGATGGAACCGCAAAAGAAAACCATTCCGGCTACCCGGTGGTTGTTCGGAATCAAAACGGAACACCCTTTCTTCCCAGCCAGCTGCTGGAGCGGTACCTGTCCAAACTGCCTTTGAAGGGATTTCCCTATGCGGATGCGGTCGCCTTCTGCGATGCCCTGCGGCGGCTGGCGGGCTGGAAAGAGATTGACCACACACTGGGACAATACATCGAACATCAGGTGCAGGAGCGGTATTTTGAGGTTGGAGAGAAAGAGGATTACTTTTCCGCTTACCCGCCCTGCACCGTGTGGCCCGAACTGAGGCCGGAGGATGTGGATGACGGCCTGCTGCGCTTTGCCTGCTATGTGGCGGTCTGTTATACGGTATATGGAGCCAGCTACAACTCCCTCACCACCGAGCACATTCTCGGCCTGGTTTCCCAGATTCGCCCGGACATGGTGAAGCAGCTGAAAACGGGCGGCAGCGGCAAATTGCCAAAGGACATCCAGCAGCGTAAAACGGAGCATT
>OHEH01000346.1_pt1 | contig 20791 bp, 14 predicted proteins | sample 1567221 | NCBI WGS metagenome assembly OHEH01 (sample SAMEA3879586, study PRJEB24766) | human gut metagenome | biome: human-associated habitat; feature: feces | place: USA | collected 1985/1987
GAATCAAGATTTCCTGTCGGCTCATCTGCAAATATAATTTCCGGACGATTCACCAGTGCTCTTGCAATTGCTACTCTCTGCTGCTGTCCTCCGGATAACTGATTTGGCAGATTATAAATCCGGTTTTCAATCCCCAGAGTTGCAATAATATCATTTACATACGCTTCATCCACTTTTCTTCCATCCAGCCCCAGTGGCAGTACAATATTTTCCCAGACATTAACAGATGAAACCAGATTAAATGCCTGAAAAACAAATCCGATTTTTCTTCTGCGGAAAACAGCAAGGGCATCTTCCTTCATCCTGTATAAATCTTTCCCTGCTAAAGTAACACTGCCTTTTGTCGGGGTGTCTAGCCCTCCAAGCATATGAAGTAATGTACTTTTACCGGAACCTGACTTTCCAACAATTGCGACAAATTCTCCCTGCTCAATCTGAATGTCCACCTGATTGACCGCTTTGACCTGATTCTCACCTGCGCCATAAAACTTACAAAGCTGCTTGGTTTCTAATATCACACTCATGTGTTGCCTCCTTTTCATCCTACATCCAAATTGTATCAGGGCAATCTTTCATTTCACTTTCAAAAAACGAGCAGAAGTCTTACAGAATTGTAAGATTTCTGCTCACTTAAAATTTAACCAACATATGGTAATTGAATCACAAACGTGCTTCCTTTTTTCTTTTTGCCGGAGGTTACCGTAATCGTACCTGCGTGTTTTTCGATAATTTCTCTCGATAGAAAAAGTCCGATTCCTGTACCACTCTTTTCCATGACCTCCTTGGAACTTCCTCTGTAAAATCGTTGAAAAATTTTGTGATACTCATTCTGCGGAATACCAATTCCCTGATCCTCAATTTCCATTCTTACAAGATCGTTTCTTTTTTGTAACCGGATAAATATTTTTGAACCATCCGGGCTGTACTTGATTGCATTATCCAGAACGTTGATCACAGCTTCACCAAGCCATCTTTTATCCTGCATAACCATGCATGTTTCCAGCTCTTTTGCATAGTCAAAAACGAATTCAATTTCTTTCTCATCCGCTTTTGGATAAGTACAGTTCACAGCAGATATGACAGTATCCATAAGCGGAAGTTTTTTCTTATTAATCTGAATCAGTCCAGTTTCCATCTTGGATATTTCAAGAAGCGACTGCAATAATGTCTCCAGTCCATCCAGAGCACTCCGACAACGGATACGAAACTCCTCCTGTTCTGTGGCACTTAAGTCATTCTGCATCAGCACACTAAAACATGTATCCAAAGCTGCAACCGGTGTCTTTAACTGGTGAGAAATATCAGAAACCATTTCTTTCGTGTTCTCCTTTTCTGCCCTTGCTTCTTCCTTTATCAACTGAATATGATGTCCGATTGCTTCAAGCTGGTCATTCAATTTTTCCAGTTCTGCATGATTTTCCGTTTTCAGTAAATCATCAAATTTATTTTCACGGAATCTGATCAGAATTTCTTCCAACTGGTCTAAAATTTTCTGATGACACGCATCTTCTTTTTTCTTCCAATAAAGTAAAAAAGTCAAAAGAAGCACGCATATCACAGTGCTTACAGCACCGGTCACCATAACCTGATGCCGGAATTGCATATAAAATGCATTCCCTTTATTTCCCCAGTATCCATATTGCTCCAATAATCGCCTTCCCTGTTCGTTAGTTTCAATATCCTTATCCTTAAGCAATTCCGAAACAGCATCCAGCCCGGAAAATTCTTCCTTTGCAGCAATCTCTGTCATAAGATTCATTTTATATTTATAATCTTCATAAAACACATACGTGGTAAAGCAATTTAATATTGCAAACAATAATACGACAGGTAATACCAAGGAGAGCACTACTGTAATCTTCTTGCGATATCTCTTTGTCACTGCCTTACCTCCTGATTCCATATATACCCAAGACCTCTGATATTCTTTATATAGACCGGTGCAGCCGGATTGTCTTCGATTTTCTCACGGAGTCTTCTGATATTGACAGCGATTGTATTTTCATCCACAAAATCCCCTTCCAGATCAAACACATTTTCCAATATTTGTGTTTTTGAAAGAATCTGTTTCGGATTCTGAAGAAAAAAAGTCAGCATTTTCAACTCCGTTTTTGTCAGACTGATTTCACGACTCTTTATCAGGACTTTCATTTCTCCTGCGATAAATACGATATCTCCCGAAATCATCTTTCCGGCTTCCGTTTTCTCCTGTCTGCGGCGGAAATGTGCTTCTATTTTCAAAAGAAGTACCGAAAGACTAAACGGCTTTGTAATATAATCATCTGCCCCTGCTTCATATCCCATAACCTGATCCATCTCCTGATCTAGTGCTGTAAGGCAAATAATGTATGTATTATAATTGCATCTCATCCACCTTACAAATTCCAGTCCATTCCCATCCGGAAGATTCACATCACAAATGGTAACATCCACATTATTATCACTTGCAATTCTTTTCGCTTTTTTCACTGATTCTGCTGAAAAAACCTCATATCCGGATTTTTTCAGTGAAAATGTAATTCCACGATTTAAATTTTCATCATCTTCAACCACGAGTATACCTGGCATAGCATCTGCACCTCTCTTTATTAACTATTCATTTTAAAATGCTTCAATGCCTCCACAATTGCACTCTCTTTATCTTCTGGACACTGCGGTTGCCTGCTATCTTCATTTTTAGGTAAATTATAATTCTTTCCAACCTCAATTCCGTATTTTCTCTTTACCTGTGAGATGCCTTAGTCTCTGCAGATGTTATATCCATATCATCAAGTTCAATCGTGACATTAATGTAATCATCCGGCTTTTGTTTCAGTTGGGACAAAAGAACAACCGTCTCCACATGCCATGAGTGTGCAATAAAGATACAACAAGGTTCCTTATTTTTTTAGATTCTCGAATACAAATTAACTCCTATTTTTTGTTAAATCAAGCAAGATATGATGCAGAGATAATTCATGTCCATTTTCAACTCTATTATGCACACTTCTAAAAACATATTGAAAACAAAATTGTAACGAACAATCTTCTATTACTTTATTTATACTTTTCTCAGGTAATTCCTTTTCAAATAATCCTTTCAGCTTACCCATATCTCCAGTTTCCAAAAAGGCTATCATACCGGCTTCATTCATATGACGACTATATTCATTATTCTCAAATCGCTTAATACCTTCTCCATAATATTCCTTTTCAAAATTACTTTTCGTAATATTAGATTTTATAAATCTCTTACATTCAAAACAGATATACGAATCCTCGTTCATATTGTCAATGTAACAACAAATATCCATTCGTTTGGTTTTTTCCCCTGATTCATACACAATAGGAAAACAGATATTGTACTCATTCTTCTTGCATCTCATAATTTCAACCAGTTCTGTTCTCCTATCTTCTTCTTTTTTTGTAATACTACGACTTTCAGCTGAAATACTTTGATAGGATTCAATCACTAGTAAAATATAATTTTTTATGTAACTACTTTTAAACAATCCAAACCAAGAAGGAATACTATTTTTCATTATAATTTCCTCCTGTCTGCATTATTTCACGAGTTATTTTTGCCGCCATTTTTTTTGCTTTTCCTAAGGACCAATTAAACTTTTCTTTTGTTTGAATAATCTGAAATCCACTTTCTTCAAACAATAAAATTTTATTTTGATACAATAGACGACTATTAATTTTCTCTACTCCCATCAAGCCTAATAAATCCACTTTTTTCTTTACCAACTCGGTTTCCTCCTTAAAAAAGAAACTCATCGTTGCGTAAAAATCTCCAACTTGTAGCTGACTTCTCCATGTACTCTCAATTTTATCTTTCATATAATAATTAAAATAGTTGCACAAGTATTGAGAATAAACTTGATAATCTCTATCTTCTGCTACAATGTTTTTTTCTTTATTAAACCTGCTTATTCCTTCTTCAATCACTGAAATATAATATTCATCAAGTCCATATAGTTTATAAACCATAACATCCAATTGATTTTGAAGTTCTTCTTTTGAGTTTCCCTCCCAACAAACATTTTTATATTGAGCACTAACCAGATTTTCCATCCTAATAACTAAGTTTACAAATTTTTGAATATCTTCCCTTTCCTTTTCATATATCGGCATTGGGAAATGCAAAATGTCTTCTTTTACCACCTCCGGTTTTTTTGCAGCCTTTACCTTTGTCATATAAAAGCTATAATAACGAAACAGTTTTGAATTTAATATGCCTTCTATATACCTTAATAGTTCTACATTTTCACCTGAATAATCATTAAATGTAGAAAAATCATTACAAAATATTACTGGTTCTCTAACATATGCTGCTCCCCAGCATTTCTCATTATATGTTCGTTTTACTAACACCTTATTATCACATGTATATATTGATAAGTTCCTTGGTCTATCATAAAGCAATTCTTGAGAAAGCATTGGAATATTTTCATAATCCAAACCATATGGTTCAAAACATCCCTTTAGTGATCCACCTTTATACCCATTGAATTCTGAACATTTTTCTCCTTTATTCGCAGTAATATACCCCTGTACAAAATCTACTTTTCCTTCTATGCTCCTTTTCAAATCAGGAAAACGTTTCAAATTTTCTATACATTCCACATCAAATTCATCGCCATAGGTAAGTATTGTCCATAGATATTCTTTATCTTCTAATTTACTTTTACTAATTTGTATTTCTTCGCCTTTATCATATACAAATTGGTTAAGAAGGCGAAATAGCTGATTCGATTTAAATACATAATAAGTAAAACTATAACTTTGTTTTTTTTCACACCGATATGTCAAAATTGAGCATGGATAAGTAGCATGTATGAACAACTGCGCTTTAATTGCTTCCAAATTTGTTACTTGTTCTATCAAAAACTCAGACAACAAATACTTTAAAAACTTCTTACTATTCTTATTTGTAAAAATAGCATTTGTTACTAATAATGATACAATTGCTGTTTCATCTACAAAATCCCTTACTCTACTAATAAAAGCCTGTGCGATTTGGGCATCTGCTATGGGTATATTTTTTCTTTTACAGTAAAGAACATGATCTGATTTTGGCATACTTTTCCAAGGTGGATTTCCAACAACAATGTCAATAAATTTTCCGCTAATATTTTTTTCCACTATTTGAGAAAAGAAACTGCCTTGGATGAGATTCTCTCCAATTAAATTTGGAAAATGAAATTGATTTTCTAAAATATCTTTTGGCGTCAATTCATCTAACAATGCTATATACAAACTAAAACAACTAATCCGTAATGCACTCGGATTAACATCCACACCTAATATCTTCTCTGTCATTAACTTAGTTAGATCGTCTGCACTCAAAATCTCTTTTTCTCGTTTTAGCATTTCTATCTGTCGTTTAAATGCACTTACCAAAAAAACTCCAGACCCACACGCAGGATCAAGCACACATGGAATTTTCTTTTTATTTACGTATTCCACAAAGCATTGTTGAACCATAAAATCTGCCAAATAATGCGGAGTATAAAAGGCTCCCACTGCTTTTTTCTTTGTTTTCCACTCATCATCCATTGAAAAAAAAGTTTCGTAAATATTACTTATTAAACTAATAGGAATAACAGAAAAATCATATGGAAACAATCTTAACTGCGCATATCCATCCTGTAAATAATCATCCCCTCTAAAAAAATTATAAAATACTGTCACTTGCTCATTCGATGGTATATCATCTTTCTTTATAGAAAATAGGTCTCCATTAAATCTTCTTTTTAAGAAGCAAAAAAATTCATATATATATTCCGAATTTCCCTGTTCTAACAATTGCGTATACGAATTTACATTCCATTTTTCAAAAGCTTTTTTTGTTAGCATATTACGATCTTCTAGGTATTTAATAAAAATGCATTGTGACATGAAATTATAAGCCTTTTCTAATTCCATTCCATATTCATTGCATGCCTGAAGAACTGTACTCTTTAAATTGAAAAGTAACTGCTTATCTACGCGTTCTCCTGGATTTGATAATTCCGCCAATCTTTCCCACACAACTTTAGTTACTATCTGGGAAGCCTTTAAATCATTCAATAAAGAACAATTACACATTTTATTTGCATCTTGTATTTTATAAAGCAATGCCTTTCCTTTTTTGCAAGAAAAATTATTGTAAAGTCTAACTTCTCCTGGCAAAATCAAAATAGAAATTGGAACATCATTCCTGTTCCAATAAAACAAATGCTGTTTCGCAATCTCTTCTTCCGTAGAGCAATATAATTTTTTTATTCCTACTATAGGATATTCTTTTTCCTCAATTTCCACATAAAAACATGCATCATAAACCCCCATTTCATCAGTACGATAAAATGGATTTGATTGATATTCAAGAAAATGTATTAAGCTATCATAAAATTGTCCACAACGAAACTCATCCTTATTGTTTATTTCTCGCTTGTTCATATTCTAAGACATCCTCTCTCATGTTTTGATGACGACGAATATATCTACATACAAATTCAGTTTAATTATATTGAATTTCTGTCTCTTTTTCAACAATATTAACACATTGGCAAATCCTCTTTTTACTGCTCATATCCAGACATTCAAATAATTGCATTTTACGGGGCTCAGCGGTCACTATTCCGTTTTAGAACGGCCGTTTTCCGAAATGAAACGGTCATTTATACCACAGTCTTCATTCAAGTCAATGGCAAGGGCTAAAGCCGGCATAAATGCCCCATTGACTGGATTTCAGACTGTTGATTACTGTAATCAAGCAGAACAAAGGATTGTTCTGCTAATGCCTATTTAGTGACCGCTTTATTCTGGAATATAGCTGTTAAGCTCCGCAAACCCGACCGTTAAGCTTCGCAATATGCAATAATTACATATCTTTAAAAATTATGCTCTTATCCATGTCATTATTTATCCTTTTCATTCTATAATCCATATTATACCGGAAGCGCCGAAACCGCTGATAAATTAATACTGGCTAATGTATCCATCTGCTTAATTGCCAAATTTCTAAGCAATACAAGTCTTTCTGATTGAGGTTTCCCCTGCTCAATTAAAATAGCATTATAACTTTCCATATTTGCCAACACCAACAACTGATTTAAATTTGCATCATCACGCACATTCCCCTTTTTACCCGGATTATTATTTTTCCATTGCTTTGCAGTCTGACCAAATAAAGCAACATTTAAAAGATCTGCTTCACTGGCATATGTATAAGCAATCTGTTCTAGTGTTAGCTCTGGTGGAATCAAATTTTCCTTCACCGCATCCGTGTGAATACGGTAGTTCACCTTTGATAAAGCCCTGTTCAAATTCCAATCCAATGACAGGCGACTATTTTCGTCCTGTTTCAGTCTGCGATAGTCTTTCATAATATACAGTTGAAATTCTGGAGAAATCCATGTTGCAAATGCCATAGCAATATCACTATGTGCATAAGTTCCTCCACCATACCTGCCTGCTTTCGACACTATTCCAATAGCATTGGTCTGTTCAATCCATTTGGTTGGCGTCATAACAAACCTGTTTAATCCTGCCTCACTTCTAACCGCCTCGAATTGCACACGGTTAAAATCCGGATTGTGAAGTTCTTCCCAGACCGCCAAAAACTCAACTGTATTCCTGTTTCGCATCCAGTTCTGAATGACAAATCTGGGATCATTATCATTTCTGTATTTTGCGATATCTGTCAACGAAATATATTCATTTTCAAAATCTTTCGTGTAAATCCCAATATCAATTCCTTTTGCGTGAATAATTTCCCTAACTATTTTATTTGCCATCTCTATTCCTCCACCATGCTTTCCATCTGCTCCAGTTTCTGCAATGCCTTCATATACGCCATCAGTCTTTTATACTGATCATCTCCAAGACTGTGAATCTGCTTCAATATCTTAATGTCCGACCTGGTAACTTCATAATCCAAATCTGCATCTTTATACTCCGGATCAATTCCTTTTCCCGTTAAAAGCTGTTCCGGTGTAATATCCAATGCGTCACATATGGATAATAAACAGTCTGCTTTTGGATTTGTCTTTTTCTTTTTCCAGTCACTGATATTGCTTGTTGCAATCCCGGTTCTTCTCGACAGTTCCAACTGGCTCATGTTCTTCTGCTCCATTATGTAAAAAATTCTTTCACTGATAATCATGTGTGTTCCTCCGTTATATTTCATATCCGTATTTATTGATTTATTTTCCGTTTATGCGGTCATTCTATCATGCCACAGCATTTCTTTCAATAGGAATAATAATACTTCTGAATTTCTCAATATTTTCCGCTTTATATAATTCCATGTACAACTGTTTTATTCTCTTCATGCGAAGATAATTATCAGGATCCGGTAATTGATCCAGTCCCATTGCGTCTGCATACTTTGCCACCATTTCACCAATGAAATTCGCCAAATCACTCCATTCATCTCTTTCTTTGATAACTACTTTATTTTTAATCATAATTGAAATCCTTTCTTTTTTGCAAATTGGCAAGCAGTGCCCCGGTATATACCCGGCGCATTTTTGCTTGTTGTGGAAAATGCCCCAATCCCCTCGAACTGCGGATAAACCGCAGAGCCACGCTAACGCTTTTTATCAATTCACTTTCTCTTCTTTGAATCGTCCTCATATAGATGAATAACTGCTTCAAGTGCCTTTTTCAAAAGTTCTGTTTGCTCATTATTCATCTTTTTTATTTCTGCAATATCCTCTTCATACAGCTTTCCTGTTTCATTTGCTTTCCTGGCATACTGATTGAGATTATTACTAATCCTTGCATGTAAAGATATTACCCGGTTCAAGTCAGGCCATTCAGGGATTATTACATACCCATTTAACGCCATCTTTTTGATATACGCACTCATATTTTGAACTCCGGCTTCCTTCATCCGATCATGCAGTATTTCCATCTCCTCCGGTTTAAATTTCACATAAATACCTTTTGAATACTCTTTCACTTTGCATTTCCTCCTTTTTCTTCCGATTTCTGGATATTTGCAATAAAAAAAAGGAACTGATTTTACTCAATTCCTTTCATGTTGCCTTAACCGACATAATTCAATTTTCTTTTTGGCAAAGCCGCTATCTCAAATCTGCGGTTTATTCGCCTGGTAATACCCAATACTTAGTGGCAATCCACCACTAACTGGGCAAAGGTTGCAACCTTGACTTGCTGAGAGGCTTCGCTCCTTTTAATTCTTCAAGATTGATTATCGTTATCATCTAATATATGCGTCTTCGTAACCACACTTCCCGCATACATCAGATATCTCACACCACTAGCTACTGCCATTTCCTCTGCTGCTGCCTTCTTTGCTTTCACAACGGAATCATCAATCTTATTGTCTCCCTTGACCTCAATAAGCTGATATGAACCATCAGCCATCTTCGCAAGGAAATCCGGATAATACTGCCTGATTCTTCCTGATTCAGGATCATAGTAGTATATCGACAAATCTCCCTGATTAGAAGTGAACATCCCGGTGAAATAAATTTCTTCCACCTTATCACTTGTAATGTACTGTCTGAAACATTCCTTCTCCGGAATTGAATCAAAGCAGTATGTATCCGCATGAAAACTTTTCTTAATCTGTTCCCGGGTAAATCCCGGATATTTATTTGTAATAACAAGTTCATCCTTTGCAGAAAATTCATAACATCCTGCATCCTTTGGTTCTCTTAAAAGTACAAGCTCCCTGTCTTCTGTTTTCTTCTCGGTTGTGATTTCATACAGAGAATTAAAAATTTTAGGAATAATTACATCATCCAGTACCTCATTGTACCTGTTCACCATATCAAGAATTGACTCCATTCCGTCTTTGGCTTCACTCAAGATTCTAGAAGCGAAAACACAGGAAATATTGAGATATCTTGCCACCTCTCCTGCTAGAGAAAATGCACTATACTTCATGTTATCACGTTGATTATCTATCGCTGTCTCTTTTGTCGTGGTTTCATGGGCAATGCTGTCTCTTTCATACATAATACTTTGATATCTGGATATCTCCACCTGAGATAATTCAAAATCAATCGGTTCTGAATATTCCTTTTCATGAACGCTATACTCATGCCATATCCTCTTAAGGGTTATACTCCTTGGAGGAGGAAGAACCCGGACATTATACTTATGCTTCTCCGCCTTGGACGTATTCTTGATATCCTTAATCTCCATATTAAAATTCTTATGAAGTTCATCATCTAACGTGTCATAATTATCCTTTGAGAGAAATACCGTAGCAGTCAGGTTCTCATTCGTGATTGCTCTGAGACACCTCATTGTTGCCTGGAGCACAAATATCTTGGATTTAGGACTTCTGAACAAGGCTACTCCGAAGAGAGAACGGCAATTCCATCCCTCTTTTCCCTTCTCAACCAGAATAATGAACTGCTTTTCATTTCCCTCACTTCCAGCCACATCGAGGTTATTAAAGTTCCTAATATCCTCGTCCTTGGTGTACTTCGTGTCACCCACATTCACCAGAATAGAGGAGACAGGAATATCAAGTTCTGCCAGGATTTTCTCCAAGGTAGGTATAACTTCATTAACAGCTTCATCCACCCCTGAGGCATAGACAGCCAACTTCGGCTTCAATCCCTCATAGGTCTTGCCGCCATATCTTTCCCAGAACTTGGTAACTGCTGCGCGGAGGAATTCACTGCTCTTGACATTCTCAAATCCAATCGGATCTGCATCCTTTAGAAAGCCATTCCATATAGATTCCCTCAGTCCGTAGGAATAAACCACTTCTGGAAGCATCTGATTTTTTACATATGGTGTTCCAGTATAGTTGTAGCATGCAATAATCGACGTATTCTCGGCAAGAAGATTGATTGTGTCCCTTAGACTTGTCTTGCTCGCACCACTGGATCGAATCTGTTTCTCCAAATCTGCGCCAAACAGGTGATGTGCCTCATCCACATAGACACCTAATTGCGGAAGCCTGCATAGCTTCTTGAATCTCTGATTATCCATCAATGTGGTGTCATCCCATGCGTCATCATCTCCACCATAAACAGCCGAGAGAAGCGAACCTGTTCCATTAAACAATATTTGTCCCGGTGTCTCTGTTTTGCGTTTCTTCTTAACTATGATTTTCTGGGTGTTCGAGATTATGATATTAAAATCAGAATCATCGATTGTATGAAGAATTGTCCCACTTTCCTCCAAAAAATGAAATTTGATATTCGCATCCAACACCCTCGCATACTCAGGCGGAACTACCTTTGTCTTGTCAAAAGTCATAATCTCACGGAGCGACTGCAATACAGTTTTATCCGGTGCAAACACTAACGCATTATGACAGAATCTCTTATCCTTTGGATACTTATTAGCCAAAAGGAAATCATAAAAAATACAAGTTCCCATAAGGATTGTTTTTCCCAACCCCATAGTGAGAGCATAGATATAGTTAGGATAATTCTCACGATACTGCTTCATCTGTTTGAAAATTGTATCTGTCTGTTTCTCTGTCAATGTCTCAATGAGATTCATCTGTCCACTAATCTGTCCCGCGTTTCCCATAGAGTAATAAGATGCATCCGAAAAACGATTGCGATGATTTCTCCAATCATCAAACATTTCATAAACCTGCTGATTATTCATAAATTCCTTTATAAATACATACATTTCCAGAGCCTCGAACTGCGGTTGTCTCAAAAAAGCTTCTGGATTCTCTTCCCTGTCATTATAGGCAAGGAATTTTCTGGTCAGGTCATTATAGTGTGAACGAATCCTTCGTCTGTTCTCTATGTAGTAGAACCAGAGTTGCTGGCTGAAAGCAAACTGCTGTGAATAAGAATCTACCATCTAACGCACCTCCAATTCCAAAAATTCTGACAATAAATCAGTTATCTTTACTTTAATTGTACCTACATTCTCAGGAATTGTGTAAACTCCGCTAACCATCCCGTTTTTATCTGGAATATCTATCACGGTTGGCTGCATAACGGCTCCATCATAATTCCAATCAATCATAATAGAGTCAACCAACTGTCGCCATTCCTCTACGTATTCTTTCTGGAGTGAAAGCTTCTGCATCAAATTCATCGGATAGAACGCACGTACAACCAGCTTGTCACCTTCTCTTACAACCTCGGCTTCTGATTCACGCTTTAACTGTAAATCCGCTTTATCTCTGAGAATATCCAGAATCTCTACATCAACCTTATAGTCTGCCAGTTCCTGCTCCAGAGATCCTTTTAAGTCCGGCTCATGCCCCATACATACAATCGTCATATACTCAACCGGCTGATTTGGATTTTCTTCTTTTCTCTTCTCATAGGTTGTATACGGAAGATTTGACAGAAGTTCCTTTAAATCAGCCTTCGTTGCAATACGATTAACCGGCATAATCTTAACCATCCTTCCATCCAGTTCTCCATCCCAGACATTGCTCTGTGGATATGGCTGAATCTCCAAAGCCTGAATCAACAGGTCACGAGCTTCAACAGGATTCCGGAAAAAATCATAGTTATTTACATTGTAGACCTCAAAGCCGGTGTACTTTGTTTCCTCTTGAAGCGTGCTCTCCAACTCAGATGCCACAGATAAAAGACGCTTCGTAGTCGTCTGGATAGCTCCGAGATTGATGTCAGCACCGATAAAACGGCGACCTAGCTTCATAGCTACAGCCTGCGTGGTTCCACTGCCCATAAAGCAATCAAAAACAATATCACCGGGCTTTGTTGATGACTTTATTATTCTCTCTAAAAGCAATTCAGGCTTTTGAGTTGGATACATTGTATTTTGAATGGAATTACCTTGTACAGGAAATACTTTCTCCCATACATCACTTTCCTGGTCTTCTAAATCCTTCCACACATCTCCAGGATTCTTCCCTTTTTCTTTCATAGTTTCTGGGTCAGCGTTTTGATATCGTGCTTCGCCTCTTTGTGCACGAGCGATGGTTTCCTCGCTATAAGCAGTTCGAACCGAATCCAAGTCGAAGTATGTATGATTGTTGTCTTTTGCATAATAAAGGATGTTCTGATGCTTTCTGCCAAAAGCCGTCTTGCTGCTAGCACCTTTTACGAATGTCCAAATGATTTCATTTCGGAAGTTGTCAAACCCGAACACCTCATCAAGAATGCACTTTAGATGAGCTGATTTTCTGTAGTCAACATGAAGAAACAAACTTCCGGATTCAGACAAAAGTTCATGCATAATGGTAAGTCGTTCGTACATGAACTGAAGATACTCATCGTTTGTCCAAATATCCCCATATTGTTTTTCTTCAAAAGACGTACTATCACTCTCTGCCTTTCCTATGCCCTTTAAATCAATTTTCTTCTTATAATCTGCTTTACTATCAAACGGTGGATCTATGTAAATTAAATCCACCTTCCCTCTGTATTCTTTCAACAGATGGCTCATGACCTGCAGATTATCTCCCCAGAAAATTTTATTCATCCAGCCATCCCTAGCCTCTCCATAACTCTCACGAAGCTGTGCCGGATAGTATTGTGTAGACCGGTATGGCCGCTTCCCAGTCCACCTTAATTCTGGAAACCCCTTTATCGTCGGTCTCTCTTCAAATTCAAAAGACAGCTGTTCATTCTCACTCATTCTTGTATTTCCTCCGTATTACTTATTTGTTACTTATTCTTGCAATAATGTCTAAAATCGCAGTTTTTACACACCTTTGAATCATCTGCACATTTGTGAAAATCTTTCTTCATAATGCTATGCACAGTATCATCAAACGCCTCCATAGTCCCTTCAATCGCCGATTTCGTATAAGGGAAAGAAATAGTAGGCACTCCATCCTCTTCACCTGTATAATATAGATTCATCTTACTAACTTTCTTTCCCGTTCGCTCTTCAACTAGATGTGCATAAATATGAAGTTGCCTACGGTACTGTTCCAGCCTTTTCCTCATCTTCTCCATATCAGGTTTTCTTTCTGATTTGAAATCCACTATCTCAACTGTATTCCCCTCGCCCTTAATAAGGTCAATCTTACCTTCTATAATGTAGTCCGGCTTCACAAGGCTTACATCAACTTCTGCCTGTTGTATGGAATCCCAGTTACCATGTTGCCTTTCTGCGTACCTGAGTACCTGCTTTAATGCCGTATCACGCTGTGGAGCAGCCAGATATGAATGCTCCGTCTTTGTGAGAGATATGTAATTAGCTTCAAACCAGTCCGTAATATTTTCTTTCGTGATTTTTTGTTCTTCATGTCTGATGGCAGCCCTGTGGATATCCTCTATCGTTTCATGTACCAGCGTACCAAACAGCATAGCGCTTGCCCTTACCGGCATAAACTCCAGTTCCTTATAGAACTTATACTGAAGCGCACATGTTTCAAAAACTGCGATATGCGAAGTAAATGAATAGGTTTGCTTGATATTTATATCCTTAATTGGCTTGAACTCAAACTCTGAAAGCTTAAACTTATTTTCTGACACAGATGGAAGTTCTTCATAGATTTCCCTGAAATAATTGCTCGGTGTCTTCTTATCCTCATTACACGTCAATATCAATAAATCCTGTGCCCTTGAAAATGCCGTATAATACAGTCTCCAGAAATCAAAGAACTTTGTCTCCTCATATGGTTCAAATGCTGGACGTTTAAAATATCGTTCCTCTATCAGAAGCATTAGATCATTGCTTTGTTTTCTCGGGACATTTCCAAGTGAATCCACCATCACTATCGGGAACTCCATCCCCTTAGACTGGTGAATCGTCAGAAACGATACACAACCACTTGGAGCATACTCTGAATCATCCTCATATTCTGTGATTCCTCCATCATATAAAAGCCTCATATAAGTATTGAACAGTCGCCCTGTATTGATATCTATATAGGAACCATTCAAGACATCAACCTTATGCAGATACTCAAATTTACCAATTATCTGCGACAGTTTAGCCAAATTCCTTGCCGGCCGGATATCCGTCACTCCTACATTCATATCTATATCCAACATCCCAGCAAACGGCTCATATGCAAATAATTGATACAGAAGACCCGAGTATGCATAATCCGTAGTTCCCCGTAATCCTATATGTGTTTTTCCAAGATGCCTTATCCACTTACGTAGTTCAGCATTTCGCGGTTGTGTCAATGTCTCATTTGCAAGCATGATACACTTTCGATAGTATGTAATGTGTTCCGGCTGTAAATATGTATAATCTCCATTTTCCAGTCCTTGAATATACTTCGGAAACATCAGCATCATGCATCCAAGAACAAGTTGCACTTCATATCTCTGAAAGAACATATCTGAACGTGGAGAATACACATTTATATGATTCTTTTCCAAAAAATCTGCTAGCACCCTCACCCGCGGATGTTTTACAGAATTAAACAAAAAAGCTATCTGATTATAATCCGTAAGTTTCCCTGATTCCTTTAACTGATTGATAAAATCAAGGATGTTCTCATGCCACTCATCCACATCTTCTACACCTGATAGTTTGACAACCGCTGGTGAACTCAAGCTACTTACTTCGTGTGGCTCTATCCGTTTGTTGTAACGATATTTTCCCCATGTAAACTTGAACTTGACACCATCTGTCGTTGCCATCCAGTGATTATAGAAATCAACGATATCACTGTTAGAACGGTAATTGATTACCAGTGGAATAACTTTGCATTCTCCCGTCTTAAACTTCTGTGGAAATTCAAGAATATTTCTTATTGTTGCACCTCTAAATCTATATAAGCCCTGGTCGTCATCCCCCACAACACAGATATTCTTATGATTCCCAGCCAGCAGAAATATCATCTGTTCCTGAATGTAATTCGTATCCTGATATTCATCTACCATAATGTATCTAATCTTAGACTGCAGATCTGATAAAATATCCGGATTATCCACTAGAAGCCGATATGCCTCTATCTGGATAGATGAAAAATCCATAAGATTGTTCTCTGTCAGAATCTCTTTATATACTCGCAACAGCTTACCCATAGCAGAAATAGATGCATCCGTATCATGAATCAGCTCTTCAGGTGTTACCATTTCCTCTGACAAATTACTTACGTAACTGCATATCTCCTCCGACTGCCTCCACGCACTGTTAAATGGTAAAATACCTTCTACTTCTTCTATACTTCTGAATTTTCCAATATTTTGAAAAACAGTATATTTCTGGTCAAATGAATCCAAAAGGCGATAATTTCTACGAAGTCTTGTATATTCAAGATTATCTTTCAGTATCCGTAAACATAGTGAGTGAAAAGTACCTACATACATTTCATTCACATTTGCTGTTATCCCACGATTAGATAATTCATTCGTAATACGCGTAATCAATTCCTTAGCTGCCTTATCCGTAAAGGTAGCTATAAACAGATTCTCAGGGTTGGCTCCGCACTCTTCTATCAGATATATAGCTCTCTGTACCAATGTATATGTTTTACCTGTCCCCGGACCTGCTGTAATCAAGACAGGACCATTTGCAGAAGATATTGCCTGTCTCTGTCCATCATTAGCATTTCCAAAATCAAACATAATCCCGCCCTTTGTCAATTAGTCCAATAATTGCAGATGTCTACACCCTATTGAGATTTCTAAAATGTGTACATTTTGGATAACTATTTTTCACCTTAAAATAGGCATCGCATACATTGAAAATGATTGATTTTAGTGGATTTTAAGGCTTTTTTGTGGTATCCTTGAAACAGGATTTTTAAAGAAATTTTTTTACAGGAATGTACACCATTCTGCAAGAAACACCGCTTACAATATCTTGGCATTTTCATAAATCTCAGCCCTATATCGAAATGTTGACATAGGCATATCACACATTCTGGCAGCCTCTAATCCGGTAATTTTTCCAGATTTCCACTGCTGATAAACCTGATAAAAATTCTCCGGCAAAGTAGCCGGTGGTCTGCCAAAACGTACTCCCCTTGCTTTAGCTGCTGCGATACCCTCTGCCTGTCGCTGCCTGATATTACTTCGCTCATTCTCTGCCACGAAAGAAAGCACCTGCAACACTATGTCAGACAGAAATGTTCCCACTAGGTCTTTTCCCCGCCTTGTGTCCAACAAGGGCATATCAAGGACAACGATATCCACCTTTTTGTCCTTAGTAAGAATTCGCCACTGATTCTGTATTTCCTCATAATTTCGTCCCAGACGGTCGATACTTTTGACATAGAGCAAATCATCTGTCTTTAGCCGCTTTAAGAGACGCTTGTACTTCGGACGGTTGAAATCCTTCCCAGACTGCTTATCAACAAATATATTTTTCTCAGGCACTCCCACTTCACGCAGGGCAATCATTTGCCTGTCTTCATTCTGGTCTTTACTACTGACCCTGACATATCCATATACTGTCATGTGTTCCCTCCTTGTTTTCCCATATAAAACAAAAAGCGTAAAAGGATATCTATATTGCATCCGCTTTACGCTTCTATTTATATGTATTATAAAATTTCTAATAGTTCATGCTGTATCCAAAGAATCTGTCATATACGGAATAGCAATCTATAAGCCTTTATGTGTATCAAACTTTTTCACCCCTTTCATGGCATAAAAAAAGCAACCGGAGCATCTCTGCTTCGATTGCCATAATAATATTATTATATATACAATAAAAATAAAAGTGGCTAAATATTAGTATTTTATTAGTTTTATATGTAATTTTATTAGTTGGTTGAATGACCGTGATAATGATATGTTCAATAGTCATCCGAGATTCCCGTTTTGTAAACGAGTTTCACATTTTGAAAGCGACCTGCAAATTTTGTACCCGACTTTCCACTTTTGTAATGACTTTCCCGTTTTTTCCCTTGCTTTTATGATATAATCACCTTATGGCAGAGTATTTTTTTGCACAAAAACCGGACGTCAGTTTTGGCTTACAAATTTTGCAAGCCATAATTCACGTCTTCTGCTGTTCCTATTTCAGCCGGCGGTCTGTGCTTTATTCTGTCTTCTGGTTACTTTTTGAGAAGTCTTGCGGTGAGGTTGATGTCTTTGGCTGCAACCTCGTGGCATCTAAGCCTCTCCGCCAGGTCTTCTCCATAATAAAAGCTGAACGCTTCATACGGACTTTTTCCGTTCAGTTTCTTTCTCCGGTAGGAATTGATATGGTTCATCATCAGCTCTACGTCTGCCTGCGTCAGTTCATCAAAGCTTCTTCCTTTCGGCAGGATCCTGCGTATAAATTCATGTCCCACCTCGATCTCTGCTTTCTGGTACGGCGCACTTGGATTGCAGTAATAGATCCTCGTCCTTTGAAATCCTTTTCCATCCGGTCCGTTCTCTATACACTTGGGATTGGAAAACTCACTTCCGTTATCCGTCAGGATGACCGGAAACAGCTTCCTAAAATCCTGCCCTCCCAGCCGGTGGTACAGTTCATCATAAATATCTATCACTGACTTTGAGGTGTTCGCTTCCCGCAGGAACCCCAGCATCAGTGACACATTTACAAAATATATCGTCAGCAGGACTTTCCCTCCCTTGCTGCCGATCACGGAATCCATCTGCACCACTGCTGTGTCCGGATGCTGTTCCATATATACTTCGTAATCATGATAATTCCTTCCCACACGGCATCCACGGTCTACTTTCAGCTCCGGTTTTTTATATCTCGGACGGTACTTTACCTTTCTTGGCAGGTCTATGTTCCTGATATCAAACAGGCATCCATCCACGTAGTTGTAGAGGGTCTTTTCACTGCACATCAGTTCATCCTTATGTGTCAGGTAGATCTGATGGATAGACTGCCCCTGTTTTACCAACGGCACCAGGATTTCATTGAGTCTGGCGATTTCCCCTTCCGTAGCAAGGATCCCGCTTCGGGATTCCGATATCTTATCCGTTGCCCGCCTCTGGGCTCCCAGAGCATCGTAAACAGTTTTTGTCAGCGTACACTTCTTTACTTCACTGCATCCGTTGCATACATATGGCGGTTTAAAGCGATGGGTACATATTTCTTCTTCATAATGCTCGCAGTAACGGTTGCATATGAGTTCACACTGTTTACAGACAGCTACCAGTGGATGCCTGCAGTCATTTGTCCCACATACTTTTTTCCTCTTACATGCTTTTCTGTACTTGCAGGTATTATGCGGGTAACTTCCATAACCGGTGTCCTGTTCGATGGAATAGTTCCTGATCTCCTTTGTGATGGTAGTCCTGTCCCTTCCCAGTTTCTCTCCAAGCTCTGTGAAAGTCATGTGCTCCTTTAGTCCGCTTTCTATCTCCAGCCGGTCCTCATAATTTAAGAACTTTGCCATACTGTCTCCTTTCCCCCGCCAGCTGCTGAAGTTCTGTTAAAAAACAGGAAGAACATTTCTGCTCTTCCTGCATTTGTATCGTCACTTTCACTGCTGTAATTTATTCTGTTTGTAATCAACTTTCCCCCTCACACGGGAATTTCAAAAAACTATTGAGGAATGGCTCAATGTGGTTCAATAGCAAGTATTCCTTGAAAAAGTCTTTCCGGTATTATATTCTATTATTATGTCCTGTAAAAATCAGTTACAAAGTATACACACAGAAAGGTTTCTATATGTGGATTGCAGATCATTGGAAAGATTACGAAGTGCTGGATACGTCCAGCGGAGAAAAGTTAGAGCGTTGGGGAGATTATATTCTGGTGCGTCCGGATCCCCAGGTCATCTGGAAGACGCCCCACGATCATAAGGGCTGGAAGCAGAAAAACGGTCATTACCACAGAAGTGCGAAGGGCGGCGGAGAATGGGAGTTCTTCCGGCTGCCGGACGAGTGGGCGATCCATTACACCCTGCCTTTTCAGAAGGAAGCCTCCGGTAAGACGGATCCTCTGACCTTCCATCTGAAGCCCTTCAGCTTCAAGCATACCGGTCTGTTCCCGGAGCAGGCGGTGAACTGGGACTGGTTCTCCGGTCTGATCCATGAGGCAGGCAGACCCGTGAAGGTACTGAACCTCTTCGCTTACACCGGCGGTGCCACTGTATCCGCCGCAGCTGCGGGAGCTGCTGTGACCCATGTGGATGCGTCCAAGGGTATGGTCGGCTGGGCAAAGGAGAACGCTGCTGCCAGCGGACTAGCCGATGCTCCGATCCGCTGGCTGGTGGACGACTGTATGAAGTTCGTAGAGCGTGAGATCCGCCGGGGCAACAAATACGACGGCATCATCATGGATCCCCCTTCCTACGGCAGAGGACCCAAGGGCGAGATCTGGAAAATAGAGGATAATATCTGGGATTTCGTAGGACTGACCGCACAGCTTTTATCCGATGATGCACTGTTCTTCCTGATCAATTCGTACACTACAGGCTTGCAGCCCGCCGTGCTGTCCTATATGATGAATTCCACCCTGACGAAAAAGTTCGGCGGTCATGTGGAAGCCGAAGAGATCGGCCTCCCCGTCACCGAGAGTGGGCTGGTACTTCCCTGCGGCGCTTCCGGACGTTGGCAGAGATTATAACACATATTTTCTGAGCACCGGAATCTTCCGAAGTACCCATGCGGTAGCCGTTGCCAGTGCCAGCACTACCAGGCAGAATGCAGCCAGCAGCAAAATCAATACCGCTTGTCCCGCGGCTACAGACTGCACACCGCATTGTTCCAACACCGTAAAGGGTGTGATCTTCACGAATTTATACAACAGGTTCACATACACCGGATGTACCAGGTATACAGCGAAGCTCAAGGCTCCCGCCTCCTGCCAGGGGATCCGGTGTTTTTTAATACTCCCATTCCATCCTGCTGCGAACAGAAGCACTGCAAGCAGTACTGTAAACGGATAATTGTATGCCATCTGAATGGAGAATCCCGCAAGTGTTCTGCTCAGGATCATTCCAAGAGCCAGAACCGCTACTGCAGCTGTCAGCCATACATTCCTTCCCTTGTCCACACATACTTCT
>OHEH01000347.1_pt1 | contig 20722 bp, 21 predicted proteins | sample 1567221 | NCBI WGS metagenome assembly OHEH01 (sample SAMEA3879586, study PRJEB24766) | human gut metagenome | biome: human-associated habitat; feature: feces | place: USA | collected 1985/1987
TGGAGATCCGCAAGGTGGACAGCGTCACCGGTGATCCCGTCAAGGGTGCCAAGTTCCAGATCTGGTATGGCAGCAACCATACCGACACCGGTGAGCTCAACGACCTCGGCACTTACTTTTCTGACGCAAGCGGAAAAATCATTCTTCCTGAGATCAAGGATGGCTGGTACAAAGTAACTGAATTGGAACCGGCGTCCGGGTATGCCATCAAGGAGCCTGCCACGCAGGAATGCTTCATCTCCGGTGGCGAGAGCAAGGTGCTGACCTTTGAGAACACGCCTCTTTCCGCCATCATCATCCGCAAGGTGGACAGCGAGAGCGGTCAGCCGCTGGAAGGCGCATGGTTCCGCATCCGCTACCTCGGCGGCACCTCCGGTACAGGCGGCACTGTGGTTGGCGAGTACAAAACATCCAGCAATGGCACCATCGTTGCAACCGGCCTCAAGGCAGGCACTTATGTCTGCGAGGAGATCTCCGCGCCGGATGGGTATGTGATCACCGACGCCACGGAAACCGTTTATCTCTCTGGCAAATATCAGGACGTGATCACCGTGACCTTCGGCAATGATAAGATGGGTTCCCTCCTCATCGTCAAAAAGGACGCCGTGACCGGCGCTCCCATTTCCGATGTGGAGTTCCTTGTGACCGACTCGGACGGAAGTGTAATCGGTACGGCGAATGGCCGCTACGTGACCGACAGCGCAGGTACTATCCGTATTGACGGTCTGACTCCCGGCATGACGGTCATTGCCCGTGAAGTCAGAGCAAAAACGGGCTACCTGTTGGATGACAGCCCCCAGCACGCACTCATCAAGAGCGGCGAAACGGCGCATCTGCAGTTTCTGAACCAGCCTGCCGGTAATCTCATCATCCGCAAGGTCAGCTCCGGCCCAAACGGGGAGCCGCTGGAGGGCGTAGAGTTTAAGATCACCTACGCGGATGGCAGCTTCGTTCCCGACGCCAACGGCGAACTGTCCAGCAACGGCATTTATTACACCAATAAATCTGGTGAGATCCGCATCTCCGGCGTCGTCGGCACCGTGGTAGCGACGGAAAGCAAGACGATTCCGGGCTTCACCATTGATGAAGCGACCCGCACACAGACGGTGGTCGTCAGCCCCAACGACACGCAGACGCTGACCTTTTACAACAAACCCACTACAACATTGATTCTCCAGAAATACATTTCCGGCACGAAAAATGAGCCGCTGGCCGGGGTACAGTTCCTTGTGACAGACTCCTCCGGTGCGGTAGTCGGCCCCAACAACGGCTACTATACCACCGACGCTGCAGGCCAGATCGTCATTGAGGGTCTGACCGACGGCATGACTGTTACCGCAAAAGAGGTCAAATCTGTGGATGGATTCGTGTTGGACGGGACACCGCAGAGCATTAAGATCGACCAGAGCCAGTCTCCCCAGCGCATGACCTTCTGGAATGAGCGACAGGGCGCGCTGATTATCAACAAGCTGTCCTCTCTGGACCGCAAGACGCCGCTGGAGGGCGTTACCTTCAAAATCACTACGGCTACCGGCGAGTTCGTCCCCGACGAAAACGGAAAGATCAGCTCCAACGGTCTGTACTATACCGACGAAAACGGTCAGATCATTCTCAAGGGCGTCACCGGCACACTGGTGGTAACGGAGGAAAAATCTATCTCCGGTTACACCATCGACGAAAACACCCGCACGCAGACCGTGGTGGTCAACCCCAACGACACGCAGTCCCTCTATTTTTATAATGCTCCCATCGGTGGGCTGGAGCTGGTGAAAGTGAATGAGGCGGACAAAATCCAGCGCATCCCCAACACCACCTTCGAGATCCGCCGTGTCAGCGATGGCGGTCTGGTGGACACCGTCACCACCGGAACGGACGGCCGCATGTATGTGCCGCTGGAAAGCGGCAGATACTATGCCGTGGAAACCGAGGCGGGCAAGGGCTTCCAGCTGGACAATACGCCCATCTATTTCACCGTGGAAGACGGTAAAACCACGACCAAAACGGTGACCAACAAAGCCATCTCCGGTATCCTGATCCACAAGGTCGATTCGGCCACCGGCGAGGGCATCTACGGCGTTTCCTTCATTCTCTATGACAGCGGCAATAATCCCATTGCGCAGGAAACCAGCGATGACCGAGGGTATGTCCGGTTTGAAAATCTGACCGCTGGCCGTTTTTATCTGCGTGAATTGGAAAATGAGGGATATATTCCCGACACGCAGAAAAAGACCGTGTATGTAAAGTCCGGCGAAACCACGGAAATCGAATGGAAGAATATGCCCATCACTGGTCAGATCCAGATCGTCAAGACCTCGGAAGATTACAACTCGATGAATGGCTGGCCCGCCGGAACGCCCATTCCCAACACCGTCTTTGAAGTTTACAATGCCCGCACCAACCGTCTGGTAGATACCATCAAGACGGATAAAAACGGCTTGGCGGTCAGTAAGCCTCTGCCTCTGGCGCGGTACAAAATCGTAGAATCCAAGGCGGCGGAGTTTTACGGGCTGGATAAGACACCCATTGAGGTGGAGATCGAACACGCCGGTCAGATCGTCAAGGCAGCCATGACCAATAAGAGCCTGTACACCAATGTGTCCATCAAGAAAACCGGCTACGTGGAGGTCATGCCGGGGCAGCTTGTCCGCTACAACTTCACCGGTATTGCCAACAATTCCACCACGGCGCTGGAATCCTTCTACTGGCGCGATACCCTGCCCGTCAAGGCGGTGCGCCTTGAAAAGATCTACACCGGCACGTGGAATACCCCCGGCAACTATAAAATCGTCTACCGAACCAATCTCAGCGGCGATACCTGGCGCACGCTGGCGGATAACCTGAGCACATCCAAAAACTATGTGCTGGATGCTTCGCCCGCGGCGCTTGGGCTTGCCGCCAATGAGCATGTGACGGAGTTCATGGCGGCATTCGGCATTGTACCTTCAAACTTCCGTCAGGTGGAGGCGCCCCGCGTAGACTGCAAGGTGCTTTCAAAGCTCACCGGCGGTACGCAGTTCGTCAACACGTCGGATGCGGGCGGCGTCTACAACGGGCAGTGGATCATGGCGACCTCCCGCTGGGTCACCCGAGTCTATGCCCCCAGCAAGCCCCTGCCTCGCACCGGTTATTAAGGACTAACAACGGATGCCGCTCCGCAAGGGGCGGCATCCCCATTTTAAGGAGGTTGAGATTTCTTGAAATACAGAAAAATGATTATTCTGTCATTGACGCTTCTGCTTCTGACCACCCTCTGCTGCACCTCGGCGCTCGCTGCGGGCGGGGATGTTGCGGGAGCGGTGGAGCAGACATGGACGGAGGCGGCCAAGCAGATCAAGAGCGTGGTGGAGAAGGTGGTGTTCCCCGCATTGGATATGATCCTCGCTATCGCATTCTTTGTAAAGCTTGGCAGCGCGTACTTTGACTACCGACAGCGAGGCCAGTTTGAATGGACTGGCCCCGCCATCCTCTTTGCCTGCCTGATTTTCAGTCTGGTTGCGCCGAAATACATCTGGAACATCATCGGGATCTGAGCCAAGAAGAGAGAACAATTAAAAGCCGGATCAGGACCCTCCTGCCGGATATAACCGATGAGGCAATGGTTGCATGGATAGTGTATGTGGATGAAGTAGGCAGACATGGTTGCTTCACAAAGATACTCTTGCGTTAAAAGCACAATCCTGCTATAAATACCATTTGAGAGATAGGTACCAGAGAATCTTAATGAGAATGGAGGAATTGTTCTGTGTCTACCAAGAATACTATGAAGCATAATGCCGTCATTACAACGATGCTTTTGCTTGTATTATTTACGTTTTCCGCTTGTGCATCTGTAACTCCTGATGACCAAACATCAAAGGATTCCAATATTACGGAGAATGGTGCATCAACGGGCTGTTCAGACTATGATAATACAAGCACGCCTGAGTTTTTCAATGACCTCGGGAAAACGCTTGATGAATTGAAAAACGAGCATCCGGAAGGCAACGTGATTGTAAGGCCGGATGGATTTCCAGACAGTGCTGCTATATGCTTTGGAGCCTCAGAGTCGGAATATCTTTACTGCTTTTTCGGCGCACAGAGTGGCGATGCTGAAAAGGCTATGAACGAATATGAAGACCAGCTGGAATGTTCCGGTTTTGTCACCACCGCATGCATACTCTTTCCGGACATGGAAGATGAAATGTCCTTTGAAGATTTCTTCTCCTTGATTGGCGTTGACGATTATGAGTATTTAGGAGAAGATACGACTGCAGCAGGTTGGTTAAGATTCATGTATAACGGTATGGAGGTCATGGTGAATACAAACGAGGCTGCTTCTGGTGGTGGATGGAATTTCACAGGAGCGGAAATTGTGAAGCATAATGCTCCCGTGTCAATCGTGGACACGGAAATATTCAATACCAATCAGGACTTAGCGGATGCGGTCATGTTCGATTGATCTACATTATAATGGTCTAAAGCAAAATATTCTATAAGGAAAGCCGTCGCCCCGCCTGGGCGGCGGCTTTCTGCATTTCCGGAGGTGAGTGAAGATATTTATTGGGGACTTTGTTGCCGCGACAGTCCTGGATTAGGAAGTAGGCAGATGGTGTCACCCCGTATTTAGCAAGGAGCCTCATAAAAAGCTTGCATAAAAAGTGTTATCTTGATATAATACTATCAAGAAATTGATAAGGAGGGCTTTCTATGCAAATCAGACCATCCTCTGCTCTGCGGAATGAGTACACGCAGATCTCCGAGCTGGCAAAGGCATCCGGTGAACCGATCTTCATCACGAACAAGGGTGAAGATGACGGTGTTTATATGAGCATGGCAGCATACGAGGAGCGGGAAAAAATGTTCCGACACCGCGACAAAATTTATGCTGCGGAACTCAGCAGATTGAGCGGAGAGCCTGTCTGCACGCCGGAGGAGCTTGACGAAAGAATGGAGGAGCTGTTCCGTGCCTACGAAAAGTAAACTGGTCTATCTTCCACCTGCTCAACACGACTTCGAGGAGATCGTAAAGTATCACATTACGGAGGCAGGAACTCCCTACGCGCGGAAAATCTACAGTACGATGAAAACGACCATTAACCGTCTGCGGGATTTTCCGCTGATGGGGCAAACGCATCCGGACCCGATCCTTGCGGCAAGCGGTTACCGTAAACTTGTGCTGACGAAGACTTATGTTGCCATCTACAAATTGATTGGGGACACCGTCTACGTTTATGCGATCGTCAATGGCACAACAGATTATCCGCGGCTGCTCAAATAAGCGCTGCAGTCAGATGCAAAACAAAATACTCTACATGAAAGGCCGTCGCCCATCCGGGCAGCGGCTTTCTGCATTTTCGGAGGTGAGCGAAGATATTTATTTGGGACTTTGTTGCCGCGACAGTTTTGGATCAGCTGGTGGATTGGATTTATGGGCAGATCGTGGGCTTTCTCGGCAATTTCTTTGCCCTCATGGGCAATATGGGCGTGGAACTTTTTGAACTGGAATGGGCGCTGTTCGCTGTCAGCGTGGTAGTCTGCGCTTTTGAGTGCGGCATTGAATACTCCACCGGCAGAGGAAATCTCCAGCAGTGCGGGATGAATATCATCAAGGGCTTTTTGGCGGTGAGTCTCTTCACCGTTGTCCCCGTCCGCCTCTATGCCTTATCGGTGTCGCTGCAGGGAACCTTTTCCGCGGGACTTACCGGCTACGGACGAAGCATCGGTGAGGTGGGACAGGACATCATCACCGAACTCAGCGAGATCCAGACACTTGCCGATGTGGTGAACAGCTCCCACTTTGGACTCGGCATCATCACCAGCCCCATTATGCTTCTCTTTTGCGTGATCCTTATGGGCTATGCGGTGCTGAAGGTGTTTTTTGCCAACTTGAAGAGAGGCGGCATCCTGCTCATCCAGATCGCGGTAGGCAGCCTCTATATGTTCAGCGTCCCACGGGGCTATTTGGACGGCTTTATGGGCTGGATGCGGCAGGTCATCGGCTTGTGCCTGACTGCCTTCCTCCAGTCCACCATCCTCATTGCGGGACTTATGGTGTTCAAAGACCACGCGCTGATGGGCGTTGGACTCATGCTCTCCGCAGGCGAAGTTCCCCGCATCGCCGGCAGCTTCGGTCTGGACACCACAACAAAGGCCAATATTACGAGCGCCGTTTATACGGCACAGTCCGCAGTGAATGTGACGAGAACCATCGCCGCGGCAATCAAGTAAAGAGGTGCATATGAAATGACTCAGCCAACAAGAAAACTTACGATGGGGAGCCTGTTCGATGGCATCTCCGGCTTTCCTCTGGCTTCGGTGCGATGCGGCATCGAGCCAATCTGGGCCAGTGAGATCGAACCGTTCCCCATACTGGTATCAAAAATACGTTTCCCACGCATGGAGCAAATGGGAGACATCACAAAACTGAACGGCGCATATCTGCCGCCTGTAGACATCATCTGCGGGGGCAGCCCGTGCCAGGACTCAGCGTGGCCGGAATGCGCGCCTGATTGAACGGTGCACATTCCGGCCTCTTTATGGAACAAATACGAATCATTCAGGAGATGCGAGATGCAGACAAAAAATCTGGACGGACAGGAATCCATATTCGGCCGAGATTCGGCGTGTGGGAAAATGTCGTCGGTGCTCTCTCAAGTGGGCGGGACGCTGAAACGGGTCAAAAAAAGCCTGGGACGGATTTTCAAAAAGTCCTCGAAGCGTTCCTCCAAGTTGAAGGACCATACCTTCATGCTGTTAGACCTGAGGCCGGGCGCTGGGAATATGCTGGGGGCATATTGGGAGTACGATCCTCCGTGGCTTGAATCGTTTGGGACGCTCAACACTTCGGAGTGCCCCAAAGACGCCGTCGAGTGTTCCTTGTGGCAGATTTTGCAGGCTACAGCGCCATCCCGATACTCGCTATCCCAGACAGCGTGCCTGGGTATTCTGCGGCGCGCAGAGTGCCGCGGCAAATCGCTGCCACCCTTATTGGAAGCAGCTTTGCGTATGCAGGCAGGGCTTGACCCGCCTGCGCCCATATCCGGCGAAGCGAAAGCCTACCATATCAACCAGCGCAATGAAGGCATTGACCTGGACGGTGTGTCCGGTGCATTGATGGCAACGCAGAACCTTCAAATGCAGACCTTTATTGCCGGTTTCTCTGCCGGGGCAGGTGCGAGCGCTGGAACCATTGGATATCAGGAGGACGTAGCGCCCACGCTGAAAGGCAGCCCCAGCGGGAACTGTATGCCCAGCATACTCTGCATCAATGATCAAGGTGGGCAGATCATGGAGTGCAGTGAGGACGTCACCGGAACCCTACGGGCACAGGAGCATGGACACCAGCCTCTGATCCTGCGTCCGACAGGGCCCAAAGTTTATGAAAACCACGGCATTGACGGAAGATACACGGGGCCGCATGATGTAGCGCCCACCATGTCCGCCCGCTATGGGACCGGAGGGAACAACATTCCCCTTGTACAGCAGGAGGAAGTCATCTGCATTGCGGGCAACGCCATTGACCGCCAGCCGCAAAACGGCGGCAACGGCTTTGGATGGCAGCGGGATATTTCCTATACCCTGACCACCTCGGATCGCCACAGCGTCTATGCCCGCCAGCGGGTAGATCAGTTCAGGGATGATGAGATCGCCTCCACGGAGAGCGCGCGGCAGCACAAGGACGCTACAGACCTCATCTGCCAGCCGCCCTCTGCTTGGGATGCGGACTGCCGGAATCTCATTCGCCGCTTAACGCCTTTGGAGTGTGAACGGCTCCAGGGATACCCGGACGGTTGGACCGATGTTCCCGGCGCGTCGGACTCCGCACGCTACAAAGCCCTCGGCAACAGCGTCGCCATCCCCTGCGTGGAACACCTCATGCAGCGGGTGGCTATGGTCATTACGCTTGGTTTGGAGTGGGAGTTTTAGTTGGTCTTGGTAATAGCTTTTGCACTTGCTTTCGGGTATCTTGACGTTACCAAAAAAGATCGGAGGAACTGCTATGGCAGAAAAAAAGCGCAACCTCTGCGCGCAGATCCCCGTGGAGCTGCATGACAAGGTGCGGCAGCGACAGGCGGAATCCGGCGAGACACTGAGCCGGTACATGACTGCGCTCATCACCAAATTTTATGAAATGGAGGAAAATGCGAAGATGGACAAGGACAATGTGAGGACGGTGGCGTTTCAGGTGCCCACCGAGCTGTTTGAGCAGCTCAAGGCATACCTCAAGCGGAATGGCATCAAGCAGAACGCCTTCTTCCTTGACTGCATCCGGCAGGCGCTGGCGGAGGACACCGGCACTGCCGAAGAATAAGAAATACATCGTGCGAACCGCTGCTGAGATTCTCGGCAGCGGTTTCGCTTTGGAGGAACAAAATGTTTATTTACCCCGAAAACCTGAAAGCCAAGCCCATGCTGTGGCTCTGGCTGCTGCGGGACATCGCCGTGATTGGCATCGGCGCTCTGCTCTCTGTGCTGGCGCTGACCCAGGGCCTCGGCATGGGACTGCTGGTGGTCACGGTGCTGTATGCCTTCCTCACCATTCAGGTGGATGGCAGCAGTATCTTAGACTTCCTGCGCCGTGCCGCCTGTTTTCTCTTTCTGCGGCAGCAATACTATGAATGGAGGCTGGACCCATGAACCGAAAACAGAAAAAAGAACTGCGCCAGCGGCAATCGACCCGGCAGCTCATGGGCATCGTCCGTGTGACGCCCCACGGCATCGTGACAGATTTCGGAGAGCGGGTCTTCTTCCTGATCCAGCCGGACAACCTCTCCGTCCTGTCCCCAGAGGTCATCCGGGGCCGCGTCCGCTCCCTGACCATGCTTCTCAGCACCCAGCCCTCGCTGGAAATTCTGGCTCTGGACTCCCGCGAATCCTTTCAGCGAAATAAGGAGTATTACCTGCGGCGACTGGAGGAGGAAACGGAGCCTGCCGTGCGGGAGCTGTTGGAGCGGGACATGGCCCATCTGGACGCCATCCAGTTCTCCTCCGCCTCCTCCCGCAAATTTGTACTGGTGCTCCCACTGGATGAAAAATCCGGTGCGGATGAAAGCGCGCTGCGGCAGTTGGAGAAAACCATCTGCGACCACGGGCTCCGTGTGCGTCTGGCGGAGGAACAGGATGTGAAGCGCCTGCTGGCGATCTACTACCGGCAGGATCTCACCACGGAGGTATTCCGTGATCACGATGGAGAGGAGTATGTACATGGCTAAAAAGAAACAGAAGAAGAAAAAGAAGATGCCGGAGCAGGCCCCGCGTCCGAAGAACTTTCTGGATATGATTGCGCCCGCGGCGGTGAAGTTTAACACCGACCATTTTATCCTCGGCAGCCGGTATCACACGGCGATGGCGCTGAAAAGCTACCCGCCCATGACGGATGAGCTGGCTTTGCTGCGGGGCCTTGGCGATATGGGCGGCGTCAATCTGCGCCTGACCGCACGGCAGGTCACCCCTGCCGAGGAGGACGCCATCCTTCATGCCGCCACCAACAAAAGCCGCATGGAGCGGAGCAACACCAACGACTATAAGCAGAGCGTCACGGCGGAGGCCAACCTGCGGGATATGGCGGAGCTGCTGGCGAAGCAGCGGCAGGAAAAGGAGCCGCTCATCCACTGCGGCGTGTATCTGGACATTGCCACCGCGGATACGGAAAAGCTGCGCACGGCGCGGGACACCGTATCCGCCCAACTGGTGCGCTCCCGCATGGGCGCCGATCCGCTGCTCCTGCGCCAGCGGGAGGGCTTTCTCTCCGCCAACCCCGCGGGCGGTAGCCAGCTTGCCAATTTTGCGGAACGTGTTCTGCCTGCCAGGAGCGTTGCCAATCTGTACCCCATGAACTATTCCGGCAAAACCGATCCCAAGGGCTTTTTCATTGGCCGTGACCGCTTCGGCTCCAACATTATCGTGGACTTCGACCGCCGTGCTTCTGACAAGACCAACGCCAGCGCCCTCATCCTTGGCAACACCGGGCAGGGTAAAAGTTATCTTCTGAAGCTCCTGCTCTGCAATGTGCGGGAGGCGGGCAAAAGCGTGATCTCTCTGGACTCCGAGCATGAGATGGAGGACGAGTGCCGCGCCCTGGGCGGCTGCTTTTTGGACTACTTAAGCGGGCAGTACCGCATCAACCTGCTGGAGCCGCGCTGCTGGGACGATGGCAGCGGGCCGGAAGACCCGGACGCGCCGGACGCTTTCCGGGGGACGCTGCTCTCCCAGCACATCTCCTTCCTGCGGGATGTGTTCCGCGTCTACAAGGGCTTTGACACGCCCCACATCGACACGCTGGAGCTGATGGTGGAGAGCCTGTATAAAAAGTGGAACATCACCGACCACACGGACTTCGCGTCGATGCGGCCAGAGGATTACCCCATCCTCTCCGACCTCTACGATACGATCCAGGATGCCTATGACAACTATGACGCCGCCGGTCTTTATCCGCGGGAAATGCTGAGGGATCTGCTGCTGGGGCTCCATTCCATGTGCCGCGGCGCAGACGCCCGGTTCTTCAATGGGCATACCAATATTGACCGTTCCAAATTCCTTGTTTTCTGCGTCAAGGGACTGGATAACATGGCGGAAAATCTGCGGAACACGTTGCTGTTCAGTCTGCTGTCCTATATGTCGGATCAACTTCTGACGCTGGGCAATTCCGTGGCCGCCATTGACGAGCTGTACCTGTGGCTGTCCGATCCCACCGTCATCACCTACATCCGCAACGCCCTCAAGCGGGTGCGAAAAAAGGAATCCGCCCCGTTCCTTGCCAGCCAGAACTTAGAGGACTTCACCCAACCGGGGATACGGGAGCTGACACGCCCCCTCTTTTCCATCCCCGTCCATCAGTTCATCTTTAACGGCGGCAACGTGGACAAGAAATTCTTCATGGATAACCTCCAATTAGAGGAATCTGAGTATGCCCTGATCCGGGACCCGCAGCGCGGCTCCTGCCTCTACAAGTGCGGCAATGAACGCTATCTATTGCAGGTGCAGGCCCCGGAGTACAAGCAGGCTCTCTTCGGAACGGCAGGTGGACGGTAATGGCGGTACCCGTCGCGGCACTGGCAAAGATCGCCGCTGCCGCTCTCTCGGATGATGACACCCGGAAAAGGTTTGGCTGAATCGTGGCGGCGATCTGTTCACCGTTGATCCTGACGCTGGCGCTGATCTGCTCTCTGCTCTCCGGCAGCGCGGAGCATGACAATTCCGCTGTTTTGCTCTGCTTCAACGGCGGCAACATTCCGGGCAAAACGCCTGCGGAATATGTTGCTTACATTGAAGATATGCGCCGCAGCTTCACACTGCTGGACAGCGCCATTGATGCCGTCAATGACATGACGGAGGATAGCGACAGCCTTGACGGTATCCGCGTCAAGGCTGTTTTCTACGCCATTTTCTTTGGAGAGGACACACCGAGCCGCCGAGCGCACCGACAGTACGTGGATTGCTTTGTGACCTACGAGGAACGTACCCGCACCGTCACCGCCGAGGACGGGACGGAAACCGAGGAGAGCTACACCGTGGCGATTCCCGTTGCAGACATAGCCACCGTGTACGGCAATCTTGAAAACGTGCTTCACTTACAGCTCTCCGATGAGCAGAAGTCCAATGCCGACAGTGTCTACAACCTCGTCCGCTATGGCGTTGCCGGAGGTTCGGAGGGCTGGATTCCCGGCGCGGATGTGCCGTTTATCGGTGCGGACGGTTTCTGTTCTCCAATCGGCTCGGGCTGGGAGAGCCGCGTCACCTCTGAATTCGGCAACCGCATCGATCCCATCACTGGGAAGCGCAAGGGGCACACCGGCATGGACTTGGCAGTCCCCACCGGCACGCCCATCCGCGCCGCGCTGCCGGGGACGGTGCCGGTCTCCAAGTACAATGCCGGAGGCTATGGCTACTACGTGTGCATCGACCACGGCAACGGACTCACCACGCTGTACGGTCACTGCTCTCAGCTTCTGGCGAGAGTGGGACAAAACGTGCAGGCGGGAGACATCATCGCCCTCTCCGGCAGCACCGGGCGTTCCACCGGGCCGCACCTCCACTTCGAGGTGCGCGTCAACGGGGAACGGACGAATCCGAGGGCATATCTGCTGAAAGGCTGAAAGGAAAAACTAATTATGAATACTGCAATAAAACCGATCACGCCGGAGCGTGAGCAGGAGTTGGTTGCGAAGCTCGTGGATTTTCTCAGCAGCCGCTACGACGCTGGGAATCTCTATGACATTCTGCGTCACGGACTCGGCATGGATCACAGCGATATGGAGGCGCTGGGCTTCCAGCTCCGCGACTACTACGAGGAGGTATGATCATGAAAAAGGAAAATGTCACGATCCCATTCGAGAGTGAGCAGCTTGCCGCTCTCGAATTTTCGCTCAAAAAGAAAAACACCAGCGTGCAGGCGCAACTGGAGGAACTGCTCAAATGTCTCTACGAATCCGAGGTGCCGGAGCCGGTGCGGGAATATCTGGACAGCCGCACAGCGCCCGCTGCCCGGTCCCGCCGTCCGTCAAGGCCGGCGAAGCCGCAGCCGCGGGAGGAGCCTCCCTCTGTGTTGGCGTCACCTGACGCTCCTGAAAAGGCTGGTGGTTGAGATGGCACGGCAGGAAAAAATCGTGCTGTGGATCGACCGGCGCTGGTTGACCGCTATCGAAAAGCGCCTCAACGGTCAGACGCTGCAGGAGCACATGGAAGATGTGCTGGATGAGCTTTGCAATCAACTGCCGGAGCGGGAGTACGCTCGGATCAGTAAAGCAATTCAGGCGGAAAGCACTGCCGCTCGTGAGCGGGAAGAAGCAGCGCAGACATGGTCTGCCTACCGTGTACTCGAAAACGGTGAGGAATGGTGCTTCAAAGTCGCGCCCGGTGAGGAGCTGCTGGATGCCGCGGAAAAGCTGCGCGGCTATGTCACCGCAGAGAAAGGCACTGTACCGGATCTGTTCATCAAAATGTTTGCGGACGGCCGCCACATCACAGCGCAGGAGTACAACGCGCTCACTGCCCTTCGTATGGAGAACACCGGCAAGGTGCGCGGCGTGTTCGATGTGAACTTCGACAAGCGGGAGTTCTCCGCTGTCCACATCATGGACGGCTGGCGGACCTGGGCGATGCGGGATATGTCAGCGGCGGTGTACCATGCCACACGGTCGCAATTCGCGTCGAGCGATGATAAGTGGCGCAAGCTGCTGGATCATCTGAGCGGTAAAGAGATCACCTCGGCGGGACATCTCTCCGCGCGAAATTTCTCTTTCGGTGACGAGATCATCGAATCGGACGGCAAGCTCAATTTTTATGTACAGACGGAGTTCGATGTAGATGCTGCCTTCGGTACATTCGTCCTGACCGATGAAAATGATGATTGGCTCAATGTCTACGCCAACTACGATATCGCACAGGGCAAGTCCTGTGACACGCTGGAGCTGACGCTCTGCAAGGGCGACGGTTCCGAGGAAAGCTGGAGCTACCAGCTCAACGCCGCAGAGCAGGATGTCCTGCTGCGCAAGATGGAGGAATACTGTCAACAGCAGACCGGCATGAGTCTCCGTGTCTACGCGCAGCAGTTCCGCGAGGAGCAGATGCAGGCACCGGAGATGCAGATGTGATCGTAAAGGAAAAGAAAGCGGAGTTTCTCTTGGCTGGTTATCCTAACACCGGAACAGGAGCAGCGCGATTCACCGGTGCTGGGAATGTGAAATCGAATACGCTGCCCGGAGAGCCGTGCCAACTGGCATGGCTCTCCCTTTTGCACCCGCGGCTTGTCTAAAAGATGCGGAACACCGCGCAGGAGCAAACCATGTAATAACTGCGGTTTCCATTGGCTTTTCACAAAACCAGCCATGGATTTTTTGTTGCTTTTCGTGGATAGCTTTTCTCCCTGCGCCGTGCCATTGTGTTTGCACGGGCATTGCCCGAATCAAAAATCAGGAGGAAACAAACATGACAATTGATACCGCAAAGGAACTGCAGATGAATATCGCAAAAGAGGGACTGGCATTGCTGGTGCTCCACCCCACCGCAGATGTGCGGCTCCACAGAGAGTGCATCTCCCACATTGGGACGGTGTGGGGCATCCCCGTAAGTGACACGCAGGAGGTCGCCTCACTGCTGGAGCGCGAACAGGCGGCCATCCTTGCCGCGGGGGAAAATGGCACGGTGACACATGTGCTGCCGGAGGAAGAACTGCCCATGAATGCCAGCGGATTTGAAACGCTGGATAACATCTGGGATCTGTTTGAAACGTCACTTCGTGTAGACAGCCCCTACGCCAGGACGAGGCTGTTCGAGATGGCAAAGTGGCTGGAGGAGTCTCAGAACCTGCTGGACTGGATCGAAAAGACGCCGGCGGAAAAGCAGGCATGGATGGAACAAGTCAGCTGACCACACCACACAGGAGGAGCCGCCCCCCAGAGGGCGGCTCCTCCCTGTTTCGCCAGCTATGCCCCCTGTGAGCCGCTGTGTGCGGCTTTGGGGGCGAGGGTGGCATCCCTGCACCCCGGACAGGCATCGGCGCTGTTTGCCCCCGCTTTCGCCCCTCCTATGGGGAACTGTGCTGGGAACCTGCCTGTTCGATAAAAGCACAGACCGGCTATAATTTGTCAAGCTGAAATCTCATTTGGGATATAGGGCGTGTAGGCCTTGTTGTCTCTCATAACGGCGTAAATGATGGAGACCATCTTCCTGCAGGCGTGGCCCACGGATGCCATGTAGGGCTTCCCTTCATCTCGTTTTTTCTGGAAATAAAGCTTCAGTGCCGGATCGTGAAGCACCGCCGATGAAGCCGCCAGCCAAATGGCGTGCCGCAAATAAGGCGAGCCTCGTTTGGACATACGGTTTCTGACGCCGTTGTATTCGCCAGACTGCCGCATGGTTGGATCGATCCCCGCGTAAGCGGCAAGCTTTGCCGCGGAGGAAAAACGGCTGATGTCTCCGATCTCGCTGAGGATGTACGCGCCCAGGGTCGGGCCGATGCCAGTGATGGTAGTGATCGGCGTGTCCAGGGTCTCCATGATCTCCGCGATCTTGCGGTCCATTTCTCGAACCTGCTGTTTCAAAAAATCGAGGTGCTTTGCGTAAAGTCGGATCATCGTGCTGAAAACATCGCCGGCCATGGCGAAGCCAAAGGAATTGCGCGCAAGCTCCTGAAGCTCCTGGGCTTTTGCCATGCGGAAGCGCTTGTGGCTGGAGACTTCGATGAGATGACAAAGCTCCTCAAGAGGCATCTCAGATAATTCCTTTGGCGTAGGACAGGTTTGCAAAATTGCCATGGAAGTATCGCCAAACAGATTGGTAAAAGCGGTTTCATATTCAGGAAAGACCTGATCCAGCAGGGCAACGACCTTTCGCTTAACATCCGCCTGCATGGAAACGATGGCGTGCCGTCCACGGCACAGCTCTCTCAGTTCATAAATATTTTCGGGATGCAGGGTAGACTCGGAGAAGTGCCCGAAACGGATCACCTCCGCGATGAGCAGGGCATCCCGCGGATCTGTTTTGGCCTGACGGATGTAGAAGCTGCGGATGGAGTTGGTCTGCACCGGGTTGATGACCTGAACACGGAAGCCCTCCTTCTGAAGTCTGGTAAAAAGAGCGAGCCAGTAGTGTCCGGTGGCCTCCATTGCAAAGGAAACCTCGTCAAGCGGCAGCTTGGCCTTGGCGAGCATGGCCAGCAGCCGATTGTACCCGGAGCAGTTGTTGGTGAAAGAAAACGGCTTGATGATGACGGCACCCTCGCCGTCGATCACCGCTGCCTCGTGCTTCCTCTTGGCAATGTCGATCCCAACGATGTACATAGTATAGGCTCCTCTCGTGTTAAAATTACGGACATTCCTCGTGCTGCTGAAGGTCACAACCTGTTGCGAGATTAGAAGAAAGCGGTCCATCGCTTCGACATCCGGCTCATAAGTGACATCCCACAGGGCAGAGGCTCCAGTCTGTGCGCAGTAGACTTGGCTACAAAGATAGAAGCAGGAAATTCTCTGTCCGCATGAGGATATTATATCATCGCTCTTGAGAGCGTTGATACCGGTTTTGAAGGTGTTTTGTTGGGAAGTATCCCTGTTCGATAATATAACAAGATAAAGAGAGGTGCCCGTAATCGGGCACCTCTCGGCCACAAAGCCCCGCAGTGCGGGGCTTTTCAGCGTTTGGAATTGTAGGCGTTTTCACTGGCTTTCAAATGAGTTGTAGGCGCATTTTCAAAAAAGCACCGTGTCGCAGGGGTTTGCGCCCACAACAAGCGACATCAACAGAAAGGACGGCAATTATGTCAAAAGAACAGATGACGATCCGGCTTTATCCTGAAACGCGCAGACAAATGGATAGCTGGCTGGAAGAAAGCAACAGCAAAAACCGAAACGAATTCGTGGAAAAGGCTCTGCGCTTTTATATGGGCTACCTTGGCACGGAGAATATTACCGAGTATCTCTCGGACGCACTGGTGGCAACGCTGCGTGGAATTGTAGCTGACAGTGCAAATCGTACCAACAGCATTCTCTTCAAGTGCGCGGTGGAGCAGGGCATCATGGCACATACCATCGCCGCCCACTTCCGGGATACGCTGGAGGATCGCCGCGCCCTGCGCGGGTATGTGGTGGACGAGGTAAAACGCACCAACGGTCAGATCAGGTTCGAGGATGCCCAGGATGTCCAGCGACAGTTACCTGATGATACATGGCTCGAATAATTTTTATCTCGCCCTACATGAAGGGCGGCAGAGATTCTGCTCGGCTGGCCCATCGTACTCGCTACTTCGCCACCCGTGAAGGTGTGCAGCTCCTCAAGGATGACAATGCTCATCTTCCTGCCACGAAAAAACAGCAGCAGTACATCCATCGTCTGCTCCGCAGCTTCCCGGAAGCGAGGGAACTGCCGGAGCATGAGAACTATGCAAACACACCTAACCGACAGACTGCCTTTGAACTCATCGCACAGATCCACGAGGACTTCATTGAGCCGATGGATAGCCGCGAAAACTATCTTGACTATGTCGCAAACCGGCCCGGCGTAAAAGCGATGGGCGAACATGGCCTGTGGGATGCCAACGGAAAGGTTTCGTCGCTGGAGAACGCCGTGGCAGAGGTGGCGCAGCACACGGGAAATGTGTGGACGCCGGTCATTTCCCTCTCCCGTGAGAACGCGGAGCGGCTGGGTTATACCGACCTTAAAAACTGGCAGGAGCTCATCAACGCCTCCATCACGGACATCGCCAAGGGCTATAAGATCCATCCGAATCATCTCCGCTGGTATGCTGCGCTCCATGAAAAGGAGAAGCACATCCATGTTCACATGGTAATCTTCTCCACAGACCCGAAGGAAGGCTTTCTCACCAAGCAAGGTATTCGCAGCATCAAGTCCGCGCTGGTCAGCACGATCTATCGGAACGATCGCCTGCACATCTACGAACAGAAAGATGAACAGCGGAGTTTTCTCCAGCAGGAGGCGGAAGCACGGATGGCAGCACTCATCGAGCAGATGGCAACCGGTACTCTGCAAAGCAATCAACTGGAGCTTTTGGTTGCGGATCTCGCCCAGCGGCTTCAGGACGTCAGCGGCAAAAAGGTCTATGGTTATCTGCCGCCCCGTGTCAAGCGCATCGTGGATGAAATCGTGGACGAACTGGCAAAGGACGAACGGGTGTCTTCCGCCTATGCTCTATGGCAGGAGCTCCGAGAGCAGCTCTGCATTGACTATAATCAGACACCGCCGCAGCGAGTACCGCTGTCGCAGCAAAAGGAGTTCAAGACTGTGCGCAACATGGTCATCCGGGAAACACTCCGGCTCTCGGAGATGCATTTCACCTTTGAGGATGATGCCATGCAGGATGCACCGGAGCCGGAAGAACCGCCCGTGCCTCCAGATCCAAGTGCGGAGCGGATGATCTATCAGCAGGCGCAGTCTTACCGCAGGGCAAAAAGCATGTTAGATGCTGCGGACGCAGATCCCAGTGAGAAGTCAATGGCATTGGTCACACTCCACCGCCTGTGGGAGGAGGGCTATACCATTGCCGCCCATCAGCTTGGCAAATCGTATCGAGATGGAGTTGGAAGTTCAGTTGACCAAGAGTTGGCGGCAGAGTGGTTTCAAAAATCGGCGGAGGCCGGAAATACTTGCTCTGCATATGCGCTGGGCAAACTGTTGCTGGAGAAGGAGCAGATCCCGCGGGCCATTCACTGGCTGCGGCAGGCAGCGGAGCAGAACGATCCTTGCGCGCAATACCGGCTCGGCAAGCTGCTGCTCACCGGCGCGGAAGGTGTGCCGAAGGATATAGATGCGGCCATTCAACTCCTGAAGGACTCTGCTGCCAAGGGCAATCAGTTTGCCCAATACACATTGGGAAAGCTCTATTTGCTGGGGCAGGAGATGCAGGCAGACCGTGTGGCAGCGCTGCGCTATCTTGCACAGGCGGCGGCACAGGGCAACACCTATGCGCAGTATTTCATCGACCATCAGGAGGACTTTTTCAGTGCAGCGGCGGGAACCGCTATCCTTCGGATGCTCCATCAGATGAGCCGCATATTCCGCGAGAACGCCGCCCTGCCTGCCATCTATGCAGGAATGCAGATCGACAAGAAGCGTCGCCGCAGATTGCAGGAGAAGCGTATGGCAATGGGGCACAAGGCGGATGACCATGAGGACATCTCGCCGCAAATGCAGTAAAAATAACCTGAGATGGAGCGGCTCTTTGAAAAACCTGTTCCTTTTCAGGGAAAGCTGTGCTATACTAAAGTCGGCAAGGAGGTGCGCACATGACTGTAAAACAAATCAATCGAAGGATCACCGCAGTGAAGACTGCCGACGCAATCAACGCCATTGAGGGCGCACCGGTGTCCCGCTATGCCCAGGCATTATCCTATGCATGGGCAAAAGGCGAGCTGACCGGCGAGCAGATGAAGCAGGCTCTTCTGGATTCGCATCGAAAGCTGGCGGCGCAGGTAAACGGCCATGCCTGATATCTATCTCTATGATGATGTCCCTGTACTGAAAAACAAGCTGGGGATCAAAGCGGAAAAGACTTTGGATCTGGTCGAAGCAGAACAGTCCCGTGCGAATATGATGCTGCTCTATGAACAAGGGATAACGGATTTCTCAGCAGCTGGGCTGTGTGCTATCCACCGTTTGCTGTTCGGGGATATCTACGAATGGGCCGGTCAGTACCGCATCATCAACATCGAAAAGCGTGAAGAGCTGCTGGCGGGTCGCAGCGTATGGTACAGCAGCGATGAGAATATCCCGAAGGATTTGGATGCGGCATTTGAAGCCATTGCCGAAGTGCAGTGGGATCAGCTTACAAGAGAAGAATTTGTGAAAAAGCTGGTGCCCTCCTTTGCAAAAGTGTGGCGGGTTCATCCGTTTCGTGAGGGCAACACCAGAACAGTGGTCATGATGATGACTCTGTTTGTGGAGCACTACGGATACTATATGGATCAGGATCTATTGGCATCCAGTGCCGGGTATGTTCGCAATTCTTTTGTGATGGCGTCCTTGGATCAGTTTTCTGAATTTGAGCATCTGGAACAGATTTTGTTGGATGCCGTGTGTGACGAGCCGCTTCACTACACGATAGAGGTGCTGAATGGTTTCGCTGCTGACGCTGCGCAAAAAGAAAAATACAAGAAGTATCAAACAGATAAATACATCCCCCGACCGCACCAGGTACGTGAGGAGCAGTAAAGGAGCAGAGCATCATTGCCCTGCTTTTTTGCTGCCGCCATACACGAGCTGCTGCGGTTTCTTTTTATTTACAGGAGGGACTATGTCAAAGTACATTCCGTTTACAACTGAGCAGAAAGAACGAGCCGCCTCGGTGGACTTGGAGGAGTTCCTCCGCCGCCGTGGAGAAAAGCTCATCACCTCCGGCAGGGACAAACGCCTTGCCAGCGACCATAGCATCACCATCCGCGGCTGCGAGTGGTTCGATCACGCCACCGAACAGGGCGGCAGAGCCATCAGCTTCGTCAAGCAGTTCTATGGACTCAGCTACCCGGACGCCATGTCTCTGCTCCTCGGCGATGATCTGGGCGGGAGTTACCCTGCGGCAAGAGAGAAGGAGCCGGCGCCTGCAAAGCCCTTTGAGCTGCCGCCGCAGAGCGAGTCTATGCGCCGTGTGTATGCCTACCTGCTGCAAAAGCGTTGCATTGACCGCGAGATACTCAATGCCTTCGTGCGGAAGAAGCTCATCTACGAGAGCTGTGAAAGATCCAGGGACGGGACAAAGAAATACCACAACGCCGTGTTCGTCGGATTCGATGAACACGGCGTTCCCCGTCATGGGCATAAGCGTGGGCTGTACACCATGGGGCAAAGCTATCGCGGCAACATTGAGGGCAGCGACCCGAAGCACAGCTTTCACTATCTTGGCGGCGATGACACGCTCTATGTCTTCGAGGCCCCTATCGACCTGCTCTCCTACATCTCCCTTTTCCCGGAGGAGTGGCAGGAGCATAACTATGTGGCCTGCTGCGGGACATCCTCCATCCCCGTGCTGGAGATGTTGCGGCAGCTCCCCCGGCTCCGGCAGGTGTACCTCTGTCTGGACAATGACGCTGCCGGTCATGCCGCCAGTGAGCGCATGGCGAAGCTGCTGGAGGAGCACGGTATCTCCGCGGAGTGGCTCGTACCGCAGCAAAAGGACTGGAACGATGATCTCAAGGCAGAACAGGAAAACAAAATGGAAAGGAGCGAGCTATGCCAAACCTTCTGCTGACAATGTGGGACACGATCAAAAGCTCCAACATCGGAATATTAGTCGCGGCAG
>OHEH01000389.1_pt1 | contig 19086 bp, 16 predicted proteins | sample 1567221 | NCBI WGS metagenome assembly OHEH01 (sample SAMEA3879586, study PRJEB24766) | human gut metagenome | biome: human-associated habitat; feature: feces | place: USA | collected 1985/1987
GCCCTGTGCGCGAGCCCTCCCGGCAACGGTACGCAGCAGGGCCAGGTGCCCGCTGTGCACGCCGTCGTACGATCCGACGGTCACCGTCGGACGGACGAAATGCGGAAGTGCATCGAACCCGTAAAAAACCCGCATGTCCGGCCGCCCGGCAACCGGACGGTGTTCCGCAAGGTCGCCGTGTATGTCGTGGCTGCCTGTTTTTCCGCCCTCTGCTGCGTTTTTTGCTTCGCGTTGCATCATGCGTTGCTGCTGTTGCTTTCTTCGTTTTCCTTGACGAAATAGGCCACCTTTTCGAGCAGCGTGGTGATGTCGTAGTTCTCGACGACGATGCCCTGCGGGAAATTCAGCGGCGTGGAGGTGAAATTGAGCACGCCCTTGATGCCGGCGTTGATGATCGGCACCACGAGGCTCGGGGCGACCTTCGTCGGCGAAGAGACGATGACGATGCTGATGTCCTGGTTGACGACCATGTTCTCGAAGGTGTCCATGTGGTAGCACGGGATGCCGTCGATGGTCTTGCCGACCTTCTCGGGATCGACGTCGAAGGCAGCCGTGATCTTCAGCTTGAGCCCCTTGCCGTTGAAATATTTGGTGATGGCCTGTCCCAGGTGTCCCATGCCCAGCACGGCGATGTTCATCTGCGAGGGGCTGTCGAGTATCTTGCTGATGTACTCGATGAGCACCTGTACGTCGTATCCCTTTTTCGTATCGCTCGAAAAGCCTATGAGCATCAGGTCGCGGCGCACCTGCACGGCCGTGATGCCGTGGATGCCCGCCAATACGTGCGAGAAAATATGCGTAATGCCCTGCTTGTGGCTGGCTAGGAGCGTACGGCGGTATTCGCTCAGCCGCTCGATGGTTTTTTCGGGGATCGTATTGGTCAATGCTGCCATAGGGGTCGCTTTATTCGATGGTGATCGTAAAGTCGCTGTTGTAGTTCACCCGCGTCCAGTTGCGGTTGACGTGGTTGTCGCGCTGCTCGCCCTGGCCGAAGACATAGGTGGTTTGCAGCGGCGTATAGCTGCGTCCTTCCATGTCGTATTCGATGTCGTTGTACATCGCGGGGCAGAAGATCAGGGCGGCGTCGTAACCGCGGTAGGAGTAGAGCGAAGGCAATGCGCCGAAGGCGCGGATATAGGCACGGTCGAAATCGAGGATCGCCTGCGAGTCGCGCTTGGCGTGGTAGGTGGAGATGAATACGACACGGTCTTTGAAGAACACCGTGCGGTCGAGGTTGCCGTAGCGGTTCCAGCGGGTGTTGCCCAGCACGACGAAGCGCGGAGCCGTGCGTCCGCGGCCCGTGATGCTCGTATCGGCCGAGGCGATGGCCGCGAGGATGCGCTCGACCTCGACTTCGTCGTCGGTCATGACGACGAAAACATTGTCCTCGCCGTTATCCAGCAGCGGCGTCAGGTCGCCCGGGTTGTTGGCGGGGCGGTTCGACGGGTGCACATAAGTATAGGTGTATTTCCGGTAGTCGGAGTCGCCCAGCAGGGCGAGGATCTCGGATTCGAAGTCCTTGTCCGTGCTGTCGCTGTAAATCAGCGTCACCTGTTTGTCTCCGTTCACCAGGTCGGCGACCTTGTCCCATTTGTGCGACGGGTCGGGTGCCATCTGGAACAGGGCGTCGCTGTTCATCCCCGTGATGCTGGCCAGCGGCGAGACGACGGGGACGTCGTGCTCCTCGGCATAGAGGATGACGGGATGGAGCCCCTCCTCGTATACGGGGCCGACGATCAGCCCGGTGCCGGCGAAGGCGTCGCTTTTGACGATTTCGCGGATCGCATCCACATTGCGGGCCGTGTTGTAAAGCGTGAGGGCTATCGAGTGGCCGTATTTCGTCCGCACGCTGTCCAGCCCCAGCAGGAAGCCCTGGTAGAATTCGAGGTAGTTGCCGTTGGGCTCGTTGCCGACGGCCATCGGCAGCATCAGCGCCACCTTGAGCGGTGCGCTGCGGCGCAGGGCGCGGAATTCGACCTGCTTCGGCCTGCTGCCGGCAAAGATCCCCGGGAGTGAGTCCTGCACTTGCAGGCTGTCGGCCTGCGGGCCGTTTTCGGCGGCTGCGAGCTGTTCCGCAGAGCCCGGCACCTTGATGATCGCCCCGGCTTTCAGGTCGGCGGGTTTCAGCCCCCCGTTGAGTGTCCCGAGCCGATCCTCGGTGATACCGAAGCGGCGCGAAAGCGAATAGAAGGTTTCGCCCGGTTTCACGATGTGGTAGGCGAAACCCTCCTCGGCTACGCTGTTGAGCGAATTGCGGTAGGCCTCCCACTGCTCCCTCGTGCCGGCTTCGTCTTCGGAGCCGATCTCCTTCTTGCGGATCAGGATGCGCTCCCCGAGGCGCAGGTGCGCCGGGTCGAGGTTCGGATTGTCCTCGATGACGGTCTGGATCGGGATCTCGTATTTGCGCGAGATGCCGTAGAGCGTCTCGCCCTGCGTCACGGTATGGATGTCGAAAGTCTTGCGCAGCTTGCGATCCGACTTGGGCTGGGGGACGTCCGATACGAAGGGTATCTTGATGCTCTCCCCTGCGCGCAACCCCTGCGCTGCCGCGGGGTTGTGTTGCAGGATGACCTTCTCCCCCACCTCATAGGCCTTCGAAAGCCCGTAGAGCGTTTCGCCGGGCTGCACCGTGTGGACGTAGAATTTCGAGCCGTTGATATACACGATCGTCCCGGATTTCTGCACCGCAAGGGCGCACAGGCTCCACAGGAGCAGCAGGGCTGTCGCACAGAATCGCTTCATCGTCATTTCGTTTTTTCGCGCATACGGATCTCCGTGATGACCTTCTTGGTGTAGAGCGGGAAGTCCCCGTTCATCATCCATGCGTAGTAGCTCGGCTCCGCGCGGAAGACCTCGGCGACGGGGCGCCCCTTGTACTTGCCGAACCCGAAGACCTCCTCGCCCTTTTCGTTGAAAAGGATGCGCCCGGCGTAGTCAGCCGCCTCGCCGCGGGTCGAGAACTCGGCCAGTTTGTCGATGTCGTTCTCCAGGTCGGGGTAGCGTTCCAGCTGCGCCATGAGCACTTCGTAGGTCGCCAGCGTATCGGCCTCTGCCGAATGGGCGTCCTCCAGATCCTTGTCGCAATAGAATTTATAGGCCGCCACCAGCGTGCGCTGTTCCTTCTTGTGGAAGATGTTCTGCACGTCGACGAAACGGCGGCGTTTGAAATCCACGTCGACGCCCGCCCGCAGGAACTCCTCGACCAGCACCGGCAGGTCGAAGCGGTTGGAGTTGAAGCCGCCGAAGTCGCAGCCGCGGATGAACTGTTCGAGCGATTTGGCGACCTGCGCGAAGGTCGGGCAATCCCTGACGTCTTCGTCCGTGATGCCGTGGATGGCCGTGGCTTCCGCCGGGATATGCATTCCGGGGTTGAGCTTGCGGGTCTTGACGATCTGCTCGCCGTCGGGCATCACTTTGACCATCGAGATCTCGACGATGCGGTCTTTGGCCGTGTCCACGCCGGTGGTTTCGAGGTCGAAGAAGACGATCGGGCGCTTGAGGTTTAACTTCATCTGTCGGGCGTTATGCGTTGATCATCATCGGCATGAGCAGCATGAGCGTCGCGCTGGTCTGCTTGTCGTCGTAGACGGGTTTGAATACGCCCGCGCGGGTCGAGTCGGCCAGTTCGACCACCACGGTCGGGGTGTCCATGTTCGAGAGTATCTCGACCAGGAACGTCGATTTGAAACCGATCGAGATCGGCTCGCCGTTGGCCGAAACCGAGAAGTCGATGTCCTGCGCCGTGAGGTTGATCCGGTTGTCGCCGATGTCCATGCGGATCAGGTTGGTGGTCGGGTTCGAGCAGACGGCCACGCGCTTGATGCCGTTCACCAGCTCGATGCGGTCGACGAGCACCTTGTTGGGGTTGTTGGCCGGGATCACGGCGTTGTAGTTCGGGTAGTTGCCCTCGATCAGGCGGCATACGAGCGTGTGGCTCTTGAGCTTGAACATGGCGTTCTTCGAGTCGAAGCTCACCTCGATGGCGTCGTCCTCCTTCAGGAGCACCGACTTGAGCAGGTTGGCCGGTTTCTTGGGCAGGATGAACGATGCGCTGACCTCGTTTTCGGCTTCGGACTCGTATTTCACGAGTTTGTGCGCATCGGTTCCCACGAACGTCAGCGCCCCGGGCGCGAGGTTGATGTAGATGCCGTTCATCACGGGGCGCAACTCGTCGTCGGCCGTGGCGAAGATGGTCTTGTTGATGCCGTTCACGAGCATGTCCACATCCAGCCGGAGCTCCTTCTTCTCGGCGCTCAGCTGCGGCACGGCGGGATAGCTCACGGCGCTGGCGCCGGGGATCGAGAGCGAACCGCTCTTCCAGTTGATCGTTATCTCCCAGTTCTTGTCGTTGACGTCGATGGTCAGCGGCAGCTCGGAAAACTCCTTCAGCGAGTCGAGCATCAGTTTGGCGGGAGCCGCGATGGTGCCCTCGCTTTCCACACTGTCGACCGTGATAGAGCCTATGAGCGTCGTTTCGAGGTCGGAAGTGGTGACCTTCAGCTCGTTGCCATTGAGCTCCATGAGGAAGTAATCCAGGATGGGCAGCGTGTTTTTATTGCTGATAACCTTGCCGGTGGTAGCCAGAAGCGAAAGCAGGGCCGAGCTTGATACTGAAAATTTCATACGTTGTTTCCTTTCTTTTATTTTCTGTTATATGGATTGCTTATTTCAATACTGCCAATTTGTCGAGCGCCGTCGAGATCATCTTGCGCACGAAGGGCTTGTAATCGGTGTCGACATTCTGGGCGATACGCTGTGCGATGATCGTGCAGATGGTCGCGGCGCGGTGTCCCATCAGGGCTGCCAGGCCGGCCAGCGCCGAGCCCTCCATCTCGAAATTGGTGATGCGGCGGCCGTGGTAGCTGAACGATTCGATCTTCGCGTTGAGTTCGGCGTCCTGCGGTTCGAGGCGAACCCAGCGGCCCTGCGGCGCATAGAAGCCCGGGGCGGCGATGGTGATGCCCTCGCGCGTCACGTCGCTGAAATGCTCGAAGAGCGTCTTGTCGGCGTCGATGAAATAGGGCTTGGGCAGCAGCTCGTTCCAGCCGACATGCTCCATGAAAGCCTTTTCGATCTCCAGGTCGCAGACCTCGTTGCGCCCCTTGTAGTAGTTGAGCAGGCCGTCGAAGCCTACCGACGTGCGCGAGAAGACGAACTCCCCCACCTTGATATCGGGCTGGATGGCCCCCGACGTGCCGAGCCTGACCAGCGTGAGCTGCCTTTTGTGGGCCTTCTCCTGCCGGGTGGCGAAATCGACGTTGGCCAGCGCATCGAGCTCCGTGACCGAGATGTCGATGTTGCCGATGCCGATGCCCGTCGAGAGCACCGTCATGCGTTTGCCTTTGTAGGTGCCGGTCACCGTTTTGAATTCACGGTTTGCGACTTCGCACTCTTTCGTATCGAAATGTTCCGCCACGAGGGCCACGCGGCCCGGATCCCCGACGAGGATCACCGTATCGGCCAACTGCTCCGGAAGCAGGTGCAGATGGAAAATGGAACCGTCGTCGTTGATAATCAATTCGGAAGCTGGAATCGTTCTCATAATAGTCGTTTTTAAATTTTCATAATTGGCATAAAAGTAATATATTTACCTCGAATATCAAAACTTCGAAGGGAATTTTTCATAAATATATGTATAGCGGAAACTCCGCATCAAAGCCTTGAAATATGACATTGATTAAATCCATTTCCGGCATCCGGGGCACCGTGGGAGGGGCCCAGGCCGGGAACCTGACGCCGCCCGACGTGGTGAAGTTCACCACGGCCTACGCCCGTCTGGCCGCCCGCCGTAACCCGGGCAAAAAACTTACCATAGTCGTCGGCCGCGACGCCCGGATTTCGGGCGAGATGGTCGCCGACCTGGTCGAAGGCACCCTGCTGGCGTGCGGTGCGGATGTGATAAACGTCGGCCTGTGCACCACGCCGGGGGTCGAGATGGCCGTCATCACGCACAAGGCCGACGGCGGCATCATCATCACCGCCTCGCACAACCCCCGCCAGTGGAACGCCCTGAAGCTGCTCAACGCCGACGGGGAATTCCTCAGCGACGCCGAGGGGAAACAGGTGCTGGCGATGGCGGAAGAGGAGGATTACGAATACCCCACCGTCGACGGCATCGGGCGCGTCCTTTCTCGCGAGCCGTTCAACGAACGGCACATCGCGCAGGTGCTGGCGCTCCCGCTGGTCGATGCCCAGGCCATCCGTGCGCGCCGCTACAAGGTCGTCGTGGACGCCGTGAATTCGGTGGGCGGCATCGTGATGCCCGAATTGCTGCGACGACTGGGGTGCGAGGTCGTGGAGCTGAACTGCGACCCCACGGGCGAATTCGCCCACAACCCCGAGCCGCTGCCGGAGAACCTGACCGAAATAGCCGGGGTGATCCGCCGCGAGAAGGCCGACCTGGGGATCGTCGTGGATCCCGATGTCGACCGGCTGGCACTGGTCAGCGAGGACGGCTCGATGTTCGTCGAGGAGTACACGCTGGTGGCTGTGGCCGACTACATCCTCACGAAGCACCCGGGCGGGAACACCGTTTCCAACCTGAGCTCGTCGCGGGCGCTGCGCGACGTGACGGAGCGGCACGGCGGCAAATATTATGCTTCGGCCGTCGGCGAGGTGAACGTCGTGGCCAGGATGAAGGAGGTAGGCGCCGTGATCGGCGGAGAAGGCAACGGGGGCGTGATCTATCCGGGGCTGCACTACGGGCGCGATGCGCTGGTGGGAACGGCACTCTTTTTGACATGGCTCGCACAGACGGGGATGACCATGACGCAGTTGCGTGCGACCTATCCGGCATACTATGCATCGAAGAATAAAATCGAGCTGACACCGGCGATTGACGTGGATAAAGTACTGCGTGAGATAAAGGAACGTTATGCCGATGAGAACGTGAACGATACGGACGGGGTGAAGATTGACTTCCCGGAGAACTGGGTGCACCTGCGCAAGTCGAATACCGAACCCATTATCCGGGTCTATACCGAGGCGAAGTCGATGGCTGCGGCCGAGGCGCTGGCGCAGCGGTTCATCGGGGAAATCAAGGAAATCTGTAAAATATAAACAGTTTAAACGAAACGACTATGAAGAATAAAGTCATGATCCTCGCGGCTGCGATAACGCTTGTCGCCTGCGGGGGCAACCAACAGAAAAAGGCGGTATCTGAAAAGGTCAAAGCGGATGCCGTGAAGGTCGACATGCATGATGCGGAGAGCTCGCTCGACTACCAGGGGACATACACCGGGGTTTTCCCGGCGGCGGACTGCCCGGGGATCGACATGCGCCTCACGCTGAAGAAGGACGGCACGTACAGCCTGCACATGAAATACCTGGACCGCGACTCGGAATTCGACGAGAAGGGCGCCTACAAGGTGAAGGGGAACCTGCTGACACTGACCCCCATGGACGGGCAGCCGGAGTACTACAAGGTGGAGGAGAACCAGGTGCGCAAGCTCGATGCCGACAAACAACCCGTCACGGGGGCGCTGGCCGAAAATTACGTATTGAAGAAAACCGAATAAAACCCTTGCCGGATGGATAAAGTAAAAAGTTATATAGAAGCCAATAAAGAACGGTTTATCAGCGAGTTGTTCGACTTGCTCCGCATTCCTTCGATCAGCGCCCAGAGCGAGCATAAGCCCGACATGACGCGGTGCGCCGAATGGCTGGCCGCGGCGCTCGCAAAGGCGGGCGCCGACCGCACCGAGGTCTTCCCGACGGAGGGCAACCCGGTCGTTTACGCCGAGAAGATTGTCGATCCCAAGGCCAAGACCGTATTGGTTTACGGTCACTACGACGTGATGCCCGTAGACCCGCGCGGGGAGTGGCGCACGGAGCCTTTCGAGCCGGTCATAAAGGACGGCCGTATCTGGGGGCGCGGTGCCGACGACGACAAGGGGCAGCTGTGGATGCACGCCAAGGCATTCGAGGCGATGTGCGCCACGGAGAGCCTGCCCTGCAACGTGAAATTCATGCTCGAAGGCGAGGAGGAGATCGGCTCGCCGAGCCTCTACAAGTTCTGCGAACAGAACAAAAAAATGCTCAAGGCGGATATAATATTGGTGTCGGACACCTCGATGATCTCGATGCAGACCCCGTCGATCACCTGCGGCCTGCGCGGGCTGGCCTATATGGAGGTCGAGGTGACGGGCCCCGACAAAGACCTCCACTCGGGGCTGTTCGGCGGCGCCGTGGCCAACCCGGCCAACGTGTTGACGCGCCTCGTGGCACAGCTCGTGGACAAGGACGGCCGCGTGACGATCCCCGGGTTCTACGACGACGTGCGCGAACTGACGCCTGCCGAGCGCAAGGCGTTCAACAAGGCCCCGTTCAGCCTCGCGGGCTATAAGAAATCGTTGTCGATCGGCGACGTGGAGGGTGAAGCGGGCTATACGACGCTGGAACGCACCGGCGTACGCCCGTCGCTCGACGTCAACGGCATCTGGGGCGGCTACACCGAGGAGGGAACCAAGACGGTGATCCCGTCGAAGGCCTCGGCCAAGATTTCGATGCGCCTGGTGCCGAACCAGGACTACCGCAAGATCAGCAGGCTGTTCGAAAAATATTTCAGGTCGATAGCGCCCAAGAGCGTGAAGGTCAAAGTGAAATCGCTGCACGGCGGCATGCCCTACGTGGCACCGACCGACATGCCGGCCTACAAGGCCGCTCAGAAGGCCATCGCCGAGACCTTCGGCAAGAAACCCCTGCCCTTCTATTCGGGCGGTTCGATCCCGATCATCAGCGGGTTCGAGTCGATCCTGGGCATCAAGTCGCTGCTCATCGGCTTCGGGCTCGCGGAGGATGCGATCCACTCGCCCAACGAGAGCTACGGGCTGGAGCAGTTCGACCGGGGCGTGGAGACCATCCCGCTGTTCTACAAGTATTTCGCAGCGGAGAAATAGCGCCATGTACGACGAATTCCTGAATTTCATTTTTCCGCTCGCAAAGGGGGCCGGGGAGATACAACTCGCCTATTTTCGGGGCGACGATCTGGGGATAGAGACCAAATCGAACGCGTATGACGTGGTGACGCGGGCCGACAAGGAGAGCGAAGCCTACATCGTGCAGGCGATCCTCGGGCGCTATCCCGGTCACGGGATACTGGGCGAAGAAGGCGGCGTAATGGGCACGGCGGGGAGCGATTACCGCTGGGTGATCGACCCGCTCGACGGCACGACCAATTACAGTCAGGGGCTGCCGATCTTCTCGGTGTCGATCGCACTCCAGCACAAGGGGGAAACCGTCGCCGGGGTGGTCTATGCACCCTACCTCGGGGAGCTATTCTGGGCGTCGAAAGGCGGCGGGGCTTACATGAAGAGCCGTTCAGGCGAGGTGAAGCGGCTGCAAGTCTCCGCCAAGCAGACCCTCGCCACGTCGGTGCTCGCCACGGGCTTCCCTTACGACAAGGATGTCAATCCGGACAACAACAGCGACAACGTCGCGCGGATCGTACCCTATGTGCGCGACATACGGCGGCTGGGATCGGCGGCCTATGACCTGAGCTGCATCGCGGCGGGGCTGCTGGACGGCTATTGGGAGCTGGATTTGCACGAGTGGGATGTCTGTGCCGCGAACCTGATCGTGCGGGAAGCCGGGGGCGTCGTCTGCGATTTCAGGCGCAACCGCGGTGTCTCGCAGGCCGCGGGCAACGAGGTGCTCGTCGGGGAGATGCTCAAATATATCCGATAGGCCGGGCAGCACGGGGCTGTGACGGCAGGCAACCATTATTACGGGGTGCGGACATTCGATTCGCATCCCGTTTTTTGCGCCCCGGAGGCAGTTGCCCGTTTGCGGCAAATGGCGCAAAATTATGCCCGGATGTCCTTTTTTATTTACGGCGGGAATCTGTCTTTAAAATTTTTTCTTATTTTTGGCAGGATAAAAATTTTGAGAACGAATGTGTGGGATTGTAGGATATGTCGGGGGACGCGAGGCCTGTCCGGTTCTGTTGAAGGGTTTGCACCGGCTCGAATACCGCGGATACGACAGCGCGGGGGTCGCCATGGTCGGCAAGGACGGTGCACTCAACGTATACAAGTGTAAGGGCAAGGTCTCCGACCTGGAGCATTTCCTCGAGGGCAAGGAGCTGGGCGGAAGCATCGGCATCGCGCATACGCGCTGGGCGACGCACGGCGTGCCGAACGACGTGAACGCCCATCCGCACTACTCCGAATCGGAGAACATCGCACTGATACACAACGGCATCATCGAGAATTACCGGGTGCTCAAGGACGCGCTCGAGGAGAACGGCTACACGTTCCGCAGCAGCACCGATTCCGAGGTGCTCGTGAACCTGATCGAGTACATCCGCACGACGGGCGGCTGCACGCTGCTCGAAGCCGTGCAGCAGGCCCTGCGGCAGGTCGTAGGCGCCTATGCCATCGCCGTGATCGAGAAGGGCAACCGCGACGAAATCATCGCCGCGCGCCAGAGCAGCCCGATGGCCATCGGCATCGGCGAAGGGGAATTTTTCCTCAGCTCGGACGCCGCTTCGGTCATCGAATACACGCAGGATTTCGTCTATGTGAACGACGGCGAGATTGCCGTCATCAACCGCCATAAGCCCCTCAAGATCGTCACGCTCGACAACCACGAGGGCCGGGTCGATATCAAGAAACTGCAGATGAGCATCTCGCAGCTGGAAAAGGGCGGCTACCCGCATTTCATGCTCAAGGAGATATACGAGCAGCCCAAGACCATCGTAGACTGTATCCGCGGACGCATAAGCCCCGATACGTACGAGGTGAAGCTGTCGGGCGTGATCGACAACCGCGGGAAATTCCTCGCGGCCCGCCGCATCGTATTCGTGGCGTGCGGGACATCGTGGCATGCGGCGCTGATCGGCGAGCACCTGATCGAAAATATATGCCGGATCCCCGTGGAGGTGGAGTATGCTTCGGAATTCCGCTACCGCAACCCGATCATCAATGCCGACGACATCGTGATCGCCGTGTCGCAGTCGGGCGAGACGGCCGACACGCTGGCCGCCGTGGAGCTGGCCCGCAAGGCCGGGGCATTCGTCTTCGGCATCTGCAACGTCGTGGGATCGTCCATCGCCCGGGCGACCGACTCGGGGGCATACATCCATGTAGGGCCCGAGATCGGCGTGGCTTCGACCAAGGCCTTCACGGGACAGGTGACCGTCATGGCGATGCTGGCGCTGGCCGTAGGCCGCGAAAAGGGCACCGTGACGGAAGAGTATTACCGCGAAGTGGCGAAGGGACTGCTGGAACTGCCCGCCGTGCTGGAGGACGTGCTCGGGTTGGGCGACCGGATCGCCGACCTCTCGAAGATATTTACCTATGCGCACAACTTCATCTACCTGGGGCGCGGCTACAACTACCCTACGGCGCTCGAGGGGGCGCTCAAATTGAAGGAGATCTCCTATATCCACGCCGAGGGCTACCCCGCCGCCGAGATGAAACACGGCGCCATCGCGCTTATCGACAACGAGATGCCGACCGTGGCGATCGCAACGCCGGACAACACCTACGAGAAAACGGCCAGCAACATCGAGGAGATCCGCGCCCGGGGCGGCAAGATCATCGCCGTGATCGCCCGCGACGACACGCATGTGCGCCGCAGTGCCGACTATACGATCGAGGTGCCGGTGGTCACCGACTGCCTGATGCCGATCGTCGTGTCGGTGCCGTTGCAGCTGCTGGCATATTACATCGCCGTCAACAAGGGCCGCAACGTCGACCAGCCGCGCAACCTGGCCAAGTCGGTGACGGTGGAATAACCTCCCGGCGCGGCCTGCCGGAAAAGAGCTGTCTGGACGGCTGTGCGAACCGACCCGCCCGAGAGATCCAACCAACGGAAACCCCCGCAGTCAAGGAAGTCTGCGGGGGTTTCTCTACACACAATTATCATTAACCTAAAACTGCGTCAGTCGTCGTAGCCGTTCGGCTTGGCCTTCCATGCGGCGGCGAAGACCGCCGTGCCGACAAGCGCCATGCCGACCAGCGTGTAGAGCGCTACGCTCCAGTCGGTGTACTGCACCAGCATACCCATCCCCCAGCCCGAGACGATCGTACTGCCGTAGCCGAACAGGCCGCAGAAACCGCCTGCCGTGGCGGCGGCGCGCTTGGTGGCGATGTTCGCCGCGGCGACGAGGGCCTGCGGGCCGTAGATGAAGAATCCGGCCGACATCAGGATGGCGATGGCAACGGCCAGAGGCGTATGTTCATTGAGGGTATAGAGCCCCACGAGGCAGAGCGCGGTCATCAGCATGCAGATCACGCAGGTGCGGGGCGCGCGGCCGCCGAAGAAACGGTCGGTGGCCCAGCCTGCGGCGAGCATACCCGCGATGCCGGCGATTTCGAATGCCGCGACCGTCCATCCGGCGTGGCTGATGTCCATGTGAAGGTGCTCCTTGAGCATCGTGGGTCCCCAGTCCAGCACGGCGAAGCGCACGATGTAGACGAAGAAATTGCCCACGGCAATGATCCAGATCGTCGGGTTCAGGAAGACCTTGCGGCGCAGGAACGCCTTGTGTTCGGCTTTTTCCTCGGCCTTGGTATGCGGTTTGGCGTCGGCCGGGGCCGCCTTGCCGGTCTTCAGTTCGGGCAGCCCTACCGACGAGGGGGTGTCGCGCACGAAAGCCCAGACGACGGCGGCGCCCAGGATGGCGATCGTCGCCGGGAGCAGGAAACACCAGCGCCAGTGCTGCGAGAGGATCGACGAGGCGTCGAACCATGCGCCCCAGTTCAGGCTGACGACATAGCCGCAGAAGATGATGGCCAGGCCGGCACCGATCGAGTGGGAGGTGTTCCAGACCGACATCTTGGTCGCCAGCCGTTCGGGGACGATCCAGTGGGTCATCAGCCGCGTACAAGGCGGGACGCCCATGCCCTGGAACCAGCCGTTGAGTACCCAGAAGATACCCAGCACCAGCACCGACGAACTGAACCCGAAAAGCAGGTTGCAGATGCCGCAGAAGACGAGCCCCGTCACCAGGAAATAGCGTGCGTTGCTGCGGTCGCCCCAGATGCCGTTGAAGAATTTGGAGAGCCCGTAGATCAGCCCGTGGAGCGTGAGGAACAGGCCGAGGTCGGATTTCGAGATGCCCATCTCCTCGTTGAGATAAGGCATGGCGATGCTCAGGTTCTTACGCACGAAATAGAAGAGCGCATAGCCGAAGATGCACATCGCCATGGTGCGGAATTCCCAGTATTTGAAACGCTTGACCTGTTGGTCTGTCATGCCGTCATAGGCCGGATTGAGTTGTTTTGCAGACATTTATTCAGGTTGGTTCGGGTTTTACTTCAGGTTGGTGCGGTGGCTGCGCATCGCAGCTTCCTGCAGGGCGTGGATCGCATCGCGCGACCACGGCAGGCCGATGAATTCCGACGGGTAGTCGGTCTCGATGATGTCGGCACCCGCCTGCAGGTATTTTACGTGTATTTCGCGCACCGCCCCGGGGCGTGTCACCGCCAGCAGGTCGTTGCAGCCTTTGAGCAGTACGTTCCAGTCGCGGAACCGTTCGCCGCGGTAATCCTCCTCCGTGAATCCGTACTGCTGCACCATGGTGCCGAAGCCGCCGTCGAGCAGCAGGATGCGGGATTCGAGCACCTCGTATAACTTGTTTGCCATTTACTTTCCGATGATTTCTATTTCGAAGAGTTTGCTCCAGTTCTTGCCGGTCACGAAGATGCGCTTCCCGGCGGCATCGTATGCGATGCCGTTCAGTACGTCGGTCGTGGGCGTAACCTCCTCGTCGGGCAACAGTCCCGTGAGGTCTACGACCCCTTCGACCACGCCCGTCGCCGGGTCGATAATGACGATCTGGTCGGTCGTGTAGACGTTGGCCCACAACTTGCCGCCGATCCACTCCAGTTCGTTGAGGAAATTGATCGCTATGCCTTTGAGCGTCACCGTCGTGCGTTTCTCGCGTTTGAAGGTCGCAGGGTCGAGCGTGTAGATATTGGCCGTGCCGTCCGACATGTAGAGCTTCTGCCCGTCGGTGGTCAGTCCCCAGCCTTCGCCTGGATAGCGGAACTCCTTGATTTTCTTGCCTGTTTCCAGGTCGTAGACATAGGCTTTGTTCGATTGCCACGTGAGCTGGTACAACTTGCCGTCGAGCAGCGTGATCCCTTCGCCGAAATCCTCCTGCGGCAGCCGTGCGAACACCTCCGTGCGCCCGGTTTCGAGGTCGAGGGTCTGCACGACCGATTCGCCGTGCTCTCCGGTGCCTTCCCACAGCATGCCGTCGGCGAATTGCAGCCCCTGCGTGTAACTGGTCGTCGGGTGGGGGTGTACACTCCGTACGGCATATGTGTATTCTTTCGGCGCTGCCGGGGCTTCGGGGCGCTTGGCCCGCGCCTGGTTCCCGCCGCATGCTACCAGCAGTAGGCCGGATAACAGGACGCTTGCGAACTTTTCCATTTTCTCGTTTTACTTGGAGGCAAAGATACGAAAAACCCGGCATATGACGAATTTTTTATCGTTCATTGCACAATCGGTGCGGCGGCGGACGTCCGGGACAGCTCCGCAGCGCCTGGCCGTCCGGCAGGCAGTATACCGGCCGGGTCTGCCGCCTGCCTGTCCGTCCATCCGCCGCTTGGCCCTTTGTCGGCTTGTCGCCTGCCAACCTTCCGCCTGCCCGCTGTTTCCCGCCGAACGGGCTGGTATACATATAATTTGGAAAAATTGTTGCTTTCTCGGTGAAAATCGCTATCTTTGCAACCCGATTTCGGAACGGAAAAATAGGATAACAACAATATAGCAACCATTCATTATGAAGATCGTAAGAGAACAACGCGAAGAAAACAACTCGCTGCTCCGGGTGACGGTGGGCGAGGAGGATTACGGCCAGGCCGTCGAGAAGGAGCTGCGCGAGTACAAGCGCAAGGCCAATATCCCCGGTTTCCGTCCCGGCATGGTGCCCATGGGCCTTGTCAAGAAGATGTACGGCAAAGGCGTGCTGGCCGAACAGTCGTACCGCACGGCGTCGAATGCCGTGTTCGAATATCTCCAGAAGGAGAAGATCGACTATCTGGGCGACGTGATCCCTTCGGAGGAGCAGGGCGATTTCGATTTCGAAAACGGCAAGGAGTTCGATTTCGTGTTCGAGATCGGCGAAGCTCCCGAGATCAAACTCGATCTTTCGGACAAGGATAAGGTGACCTACCACAAGATCAAGGTCGACAAGAAGATGCACGACGACTACCGTGCCAACTACCTGCGCCGTTTCGGCCGCCTGGTCGACGCCGACGAGGTGACCTCGGACGAGGCGCTGTCCGTAACGCTCGACAACGGCGAGATGAACGTTGCCGACGCTTACGTCGGGTTGATCTCGATGTCGGAGGAGGAGCGCAAGCCGTTCATCGGCAAGAAGGTGGGCTTCAAGACCACGGTCAACGTCAACGAACTTTACAAGAACCCGTCGCAGCGTGCTGCCGTGCTGCAGGTCAAGGAGGACGAGTTGGAGGGCATCAACCCCGAATTCTCGCTGGAGATCACCAAGATCCGCAAGTTCGCCGAACCGGAGCTGAACGAGGAGTTCTTCAAGATGGCCTTCCCCGCAGGCGAGGTTACCGACGAGGCCGGGCTGGATAAGTTCATCGACGCACAAATCGGGCAGGAGCTCCGCCGCGAAAGCGATTACCTCTTCACGCTCCAGCTGCGTGACTACCTCGTGAAGAAGGCCGCGCTGAAGATGCCCGAGAAATTCCTCAAGCGCTGGCTCTTTACCATCAACGAAGGCAAGTTCTCGATGGAGGATATTGACAAGGATTTCGACCAGTTCCTCAAGATGTTCACGTGGAATTACCTCCAGAAGCATTTCATCAAGCAGGACAACCTCTCCGTAACAAAGGAGGAGGCGCTCGCCGAGGCCAAGTCGCTGGCCGCCGCGCAGTTCGCGCAGTACGGGATGCCGTCGGCGCCCGAGGATATGCTCGCCGGCTATGCCGAGAAGATCCTCGCCGACAAGGATCAGGGCCAGAAGATTTACGAGAAGCTCTACGAAGCGAAGGTCGTCGAAGATGTGAAATCGAAGATCAAGGTGACGGAAAAAGCCGTATCTGCGGAGGATTTCGCTAAATTGGCCCAGGCACTTTAGTATTTGCGGAAAAAATCTTATCTTTGGACTTTGCAGGCGTGATGTTTGCAAAGTCCTTTTGTTTGTTTCAGCGCCTTTTCCGGTGGCGGCCGAAAGAACCGGATATATGGAAATTCTCCCTGTGCAAAGGGAGGTTCAGCGGGATTTTAATTATGGAATGCGGTGCGCGGAAGCGCCGTAATATGAGTCCGACGAGTTCCATGAGCGAAAATCCCGACATGCTTTGTAAAACCTGAATTCGCCGGGCTCGCTTTTGATATGTCAGAATTTGAAAAATACGCACGGAACCATTGCGGCATCAGTTCGCTGAAACTGCATGACTTCCAGTCGGTCAGCGCATCGTATGTGTCGCCGACGATCATCGAGGAGCGCCAGTTGAACATCGCTACGATGGACGTCTTCTCGCGCCTGATGATGGATCGCATCATCTTCCTCGGCGCGCCGATCTACGACGACGCGGCCAATATCATCCAGGCACAGCTGCTCTTCCTCGAATCTGTCGATCCCGAAAAGGACATACAGATATATATTAATTCGCCCGGCGGGTCGGTTTCGGCCGGATTGGGTATTTACGACACCATGCAGCTCGTCAATTCCGACGTGGCGACCATCTGCACCGGGCTGGCGGCCTCGATGGGCGCCGTGCTCCTGACCGCTGGCGCCAAGGGCAAACGCTCGGCGCTGCCCCATTCGCGGGTGATGATCCACCAGCCGCTGGGCGGGGCGCAGGGACAGGCGTCGGACATCGAGATCACGGCGCGTGAGATCATGAAGACCAAGCGCGAGCTGTACGAAATACTCGCAGCGCATTCGGGCGTTTCGGTCAGGAAGATCGAGAAGGACGCCGACCGCGATTACTGGCTTTCGGCCCGCGAGGCGAAGGAGTACGGGCTGATCGACGAGGTTCTTTCAAAACGTGGGAAGTGATGGCGCAGAATAAGAACAACAATAACCATCGGGGCGGAACGGGCGGCGACAGCTGCTCGTTCTGCGGTGCCAAGCGCGGGGATGTGGAGATCATGTTCCAGGGCATGGACGGTGCCAATATCTGCAACAAATGTATCGAGAACGGCTATAAGATCATCGTCGAGAACGACGTGGCCTCGGAGCAGCGGCGTGCCGCCGCGGCGCCCCTCAAGATGGAGGAGCTGCTCAAGCCGGCGCAGATCAAGGAATTTCTCGACCAGTATGTCATCGGACAGGACGACGCCAAGCGCTACATGGCGGTGGCGGTCTACAACCACTACAAACGGCTGCTTTACGCCCCCAAGGACGACGACATCGAGCTCGACAAGTCGAACATCATCCTCGTGGGGCCCACCGGTACAGGCAAGACGCTCATGGCACGCACGATCGCCAGGTTGCTCAAGGTGCCCTTCACGATCGTCGATGCCACCGTGCTGACCGAGGCGGGCTATGTGGGCGAGGATGTCGAGAGCATCCTTTCGCGGCTGCTGCAGGTCGCCGACTACAACGTGGCGCAGGCCGAGCGGGGCATCGTTTTCATCGACGAGATCGACAAGATCGCGCGCAAGGGCGACAACCCCTCGATTACGCGCGACGTCTCGGGCGAGGGCGTGCAGCAGGCGCTGCTGAAGATACTCGAAGGGACGGTGGTGAACGTACCGCCCCAGGGCGGGCGCAAACACCCCGAGCAGAAGTTCATCCAGGTCGACACGCGCAATATCCTCTTCATCTGCGGGGGTGCGTTCGACGGCGTGGAGAAGAAGATTGCCCAGCGTCTGAACACCCGCGCCATGGGATACGGGCGCCTGAATGCCAACCGGATCGACCGCGGCAACCTGATGCAGTACATCACGCCGCAGGATCTCAAGTCCTTCGGGCTGATTCCCGAACTGGTGGGCCGTCTCCCGGTGCTGACCTACATGCAGCCGCTTTCGCGCGAGGCGCTGCGCTCGATCCTCACCGAGCCGAAGAATGCCATCGTCAAACAGTACAAGCGCCTGTTCGAGCTGGACGGCGTGAAGCTCTCGTTCGACGAGGCGGTGCTGGACTACATCGTCGACAAGGCCGTCGAATTCAAGCTCGGCGCCCGCGGCCTGCGCTCGATCTGCGAGGCGATCATGATGGATACGATGTTCGACATTCCCTCGACGGATGTGCGGAAATTTACCGTTACTTTGCCTTATGCAAAGAAAAAGATAGAAAAAGCAAATATTTTGGAGTTAAAACAGGTTGGATAATATCTTTTTTATTACTTTTGCAGCGAGAACCCTAAGACAAAACCATAAAACCACAGACTGATATGTCATCTACCAATTCCAAACTGACCCGTGTGGCCGACAATATCCGTATCCTTTCGGCCGCCATGGTCGAGAAAGCCAAATCGGGGCATCCCGGCGGCGCCATGGGCGGTGCCGACTTCGTGACGGTGCTCTATACCGAGTTCCTGCGTTACGACCCCGATAACATGGCTTACCCCTACCGTGACCGTTTCTTCCTCGATCCGGGGCATATGTCGCCGATGCTCTACTCGGTGCTGTCGCTGGCGGGATACTATACGACCGAAGACCTGCAATCGCTGCGCCAGTGGGGCAGCGTGACGCCCGGCCACCCCGAGGTGGACGTGATGCGCGGTGTGGAGAATACCTCGGGCCCGCTCGGGCAGGGACATGCCATGGCGCTGGGCGCCGCCATCGCGGAGCGGTTCATGGCGGCCCGCTTCGGCGAGTGGATGGCGCACAAGACCTATGCCTACATCTCCGACGGCGCCGTCGAAGAGGAGATCTCGCAGGGCGTGGGACGCATCGCAGGGCATCTGGGGTTGAGCAACTTCATCATGTACTACGATTCGAACAACATCCAGCTCTCGACCAAGGTCGATGAGGTGGATACCGAGAACGTAGCGATGAAATACGAGGCGTGGGGCTGGAACGTCATCACCATCGACGGCCATGACGTAGAGCAGATCCGCGAAGCTCTTACCGCTGCCAATGCCGAAAAGGAGCGTCCGACGCTTATCATCGGCCGTACGGTCATGGGCAAGGGTGCGGTTGCGGCCGACG
>OHEH01000399.1_pt1 | contig 18574 bp, 14 predicted proteins | sample 1567221 | NCBI WGS metagenome assembly OHEH01 (sample SAMEA3879586, study PRJEB24766) | human gut metagenome | biome: human-associated habitat; feature: feces | place: USA | collected 1985/1987
TCGATGATGGGTGGCTGGTGCGCTTGACGAAGTCATATCAATTGGATTTTTAATTTATGCCTGAACATATCCCATAAAGGGGATGGGCGTGTGGATCAGGGGGTGAGCATCCGGTGTCAGTACCGTGATGCCGATTTGTTCGCCGCACTTGGGGCATTTGGCGATCAGGTCAGGGTGTTCCGCTCTGTGCAGAGCAAACAGCCTGTACTGAGACTGCTCCGCACCACTGGGGATATCCGCGATACGGCCCTTGCCGCACAGCGGACAGCGCAGGGAATTGGTTTTTGACATAGCGCCTCTCTTTCTCTGTTCTCTTTTTTGAGAACAGCACATGAAAATTTTTTACAGCAGGTTATGGTTCTCCAACCGAATGCGCATGGCCTGTTTGGATACCTGAAAGATACCTGCCATATCCGTCACCAGCTGTTGGTTCGTCCGTCCGGAGCGCAGCTGATAGAAACAGCGCTTGACCTGCGGCAGCGGCAGCAGAAGGATAGAGCCCAGCAGGTTCGCCTGCACTTCCAATGTGTTGTCGCTCTCATTGCCGGAACGGAGCGCCGCGTTTTCGCCGGTCCCGCTGAACAGTTTCTTGTGGAGCAGCCAGTGCCCCAGCTCATGGGCGCAGGTGAAGCGCAGCCGCCCGGTAGATGCTTCCTCTTCGCAGAGAGAGCAGTCGATGAGGATGGTGCCACCCTTGACGGGAAGAAGGTCATAGCGGTGGTTTTCCCGGTCATAGATCGCTGTGAGACCGTCGTCAAAGATTGTCTCGCCCAAAACCCGCCCATTATTCCGCAGATATTGATACTCCAGCACCAGCCCCTGTGCCTCGATGATGTCCTCAATGGGAATGGCTGCGGGGGAACCGTAATAAAGTCTGGGGTCATAGGCGGTGATCACATCGCGGGCGATCCGCTCCAGCGCCTGTTCGCGGTAATATGCTTTTTTCATGCGTCTATTTCACCGCCCTCTTTGGATTTCTTTGCGCGCTGGGTAATCCGGTCGATAAATTCCTGCCACTCCTGGTCTGTGGCGTCTGCCTCCTTCGCCGTGCGGAGCGCGGCCCGGACGATCTCCCGATCCATGATGTAGTCCGGCAAGTCTGCGGATACCCGGTTATTCTGGGACTTGGCGGCAAGATCCAGCATCTGCTCGGTTTCCACCTTGCTCAGATGCAGTTCCTGCTCCAACCGTTCCAAATATGCGCGCGTCGGCGCCGGTCTGCGGTCGTTTTCAATGTTGCTCAGATAGACTGGCGACAAGTCCAGCTTTGCCGCCAGCGTGCGCAGGGACAATCCGATAGATTGCCGTTTCTCTCGAACGAAGCTGCCGAATGTCTGTTCCAAGTAACTCACCTCCTATCCGTGTTCTCTTCTCTGGAAACACTGTAGCCTCAGTATAGCAAACATTCGTTCGATTGGCAAGACGTGAAAAAGATGGTGTTCCCCGCAGGGAACACCATCCAGAAATTATTTCAGCCACGCTGCCATATCCTGCATTTCCTCCAACACTGCTGCTGGGCTGACGATGCGAATCTTACCGCTAAAGGTAAAGACCCAGCTGAAAAACGGAGGGCTTGGCGCGACCTCGACTGTGGCACGGAAATGCTGTTCATCTACAGTTTCCGTCTGCACATTTTCACCGAAGCGGTCGATGACGCTGCGCATGATCTCATTATCGCACAGCAGTTCTACGGTACAGAGGTCGTCCGGGTACATCCCAAACACCTTGCGGACATACTCCGCCGGATCAAAGTCCGGTGTCTGGACTGCCGTATGTTCCAGCGGTTCGACTGCCGTCATGCGATTCACCCGAAATTGTGCAATCTTTCCGTGCTTTTCCGACCAGCCTACGGCATAATAGCAATCCCGGCTCCAGATAAGGGCATACGGGCTGAACTGATAGCGGTAGCCGTTATGCTTGAGTATCTTTTCTTTCTGCGGGGTGTATTCGTAATACTGAAAGGTGATCTGCCGTTTTTCCTGAATGGCGTTATGGATCTCATCCACGCTGTAATAGATGCACTCATTCTCCGGTTTGGCGGTGCCGTCCATATAAATATGCCGATCCAACTGGCGGGCATGAGATTCACTGGTGAGTTTACCCAACTTTTCAATAAGCCGCTCGCTCTTTTTGGCCGTAATAAAGCGGGAGGATTCTACCGCGTCCACCAGCAGCTTCAGCTCCGGCAGTTCAAACAGCCTCTCACCCACGAAGTATCGATTCTGGGTGCTTTTGACGCATACGATGTCCATACCGCTGCTTTGCAAGACTTCAATAGCGGAATATACGCTCTTGCGCCCCGCATGAATGCCATGCTCCTGCCAGAAGGCAAGAATATCCGCCACAGAGGCCGGATGCTGGTCATCCGTATGCTCATACAGATACCGCTGCAATAGCAGCAGACCATATTGGGATTCATTTTTCATGTAGCTGTACTCCATTCAAATGAGAAAAGGCGCGGCGGCAATGTGTAACCGTCAAACGCAGCAGCGGATGAAAGATTTTCCGCGAAAAAGAGAGAATACCCCGTATAGAGCGTAGAGTTCACGCACTATGCGTGTACTCTACGCGAAAAACGGAGGAGCGCTGGCGGTAGAGGCTGAGAAAGGGGCTTCATTTGATTTCCTGTTCCAGCATATCGAATTCAGGCGTAGAGAAGAACTCGCCGAGGGTAATGTCAAGACCATCACAAAGCTTCTTAATCGTCACGACGCCCGGATTTTTACTTTCATCATTAAGGATACTCTTGATGGTTGCTTGAGGAACGGCAGACAGATTTGCTAATCCGTTCGGCGTAATTTTTCGTTCTGCGCAAAGTTGGCGGATGCGAAGTGCAACAGTTTCCCGAGTATCCATAGTGTAAACCTCCATGACGATTTATCACTATGGTAAATTATTTGAGAAAATGTTATTAGTGATACTTCACTAATCGAAAAATATGTGTTAATATAGTGATATAACACTATATTGCCCATGTGGCCGGCACCTGGCTTACAATTTATCCACCGATAAATTGGGAGGTCAGCACATGGAATACGGTTATGCAAGAGTTTCGACCAAGGAACAGAATGAGCTGCGTCAGCTCATCGCCCTGCGGGAATTCGGGTTAACGGACCGGGCGATTTTCGTGGACAAGCAGTCCGGCAAGGATTTTGACCGCCGCAGCTACCAACGGCTGCTACGCAAACTGAAAGACGGCGACACGCTTGTGATCAAGAGCATCGACCGTCTCGGCAGAAACTATGAGGAAATTTTGGAGCAATGGCGCATCATCACAAAGGAAAAGGGTGCGGCAATCGTTGTGCTGGATATGCCTCTGCTTGACACACGGCGGAACCGGGATCTCACCGGAACGCTGATCGCGGACATCGTGCTGCAGCTGCTATCCTATGTGGCGCAGACAGAGCGCGAATTCATTCATCAGCGGCAGGCGGAAGGGATCGCCGCAGCGAAGGCGCGTGGCGTGAAATTCGGCAGGCCCCGCAAGGCGCTGCCGGAAGGGTTCGGCGAAGTCAAAGCACGTTGGGAGCGCGGCGAGCTGTCTGCACGGGCGGCAGGAAAACTGCTGGGCGTCACCCACCGGAGCTTTTTGCTCTGGGCTCAGGATGACGGGTGTAAAGAAATCGTTAAGAAAACACAGAAAGTAAAAAGGGCTGGATAAAAAAATACGCTTTTTTAGTCGATTTTAGGCCCTTGTATTATTGATATTCTGTTGGGGGTGTGCTATGGTAAAGATATAGATTTTGTGTATATCGCTGTGGTCGGCAACCTGTACTTTTTTATCCACTATGCCAGATACACAATGCGTGATAAAAGACCATTCCGCCTGTGTTGCAGGCGGACAAGTATTCTGCGGGAGGTGAGCAGCGATTCATCCGTCTCTGTACGATTTCTGCGCCGGGCATGAACAAACTCACCTGCTGGCACAATGGGACGATGAACGCAATGCGCCGCTCACGCCGAAGGATGTGACCTACGGAAGCCATCAAAAGGTATGGTGGCGATGCCCCCAAGGCCATTCCTATCGTTCCGAAGTCAGAATCCGCGCGCGGGGAACGGGCTGTCCCGTCTGCGCGGGCCGCGCTGTTCTGCCGGAGGAAAACTCTCTGGCGGCAAAATTCCCTGATCTGCTTTCGGACTGGGACACAGAAAAGAATTCCCCGTTGCTGCCGACGCAGGTCATGCCGGGAGCACACCGGAAGGTCTGGTGGAGGTGCCCGAAAGGACATAGCTGGCAGGCGAGCGTTGCCAGCCGCGTCACATCAAATGCAGGCTGTCCGTTCTGCGCGGGACAAAAGGTCCTGTCCGGATTTAATGATCTCGCTTCGCTGCATCCGCGGCTTGCGGTCCAGTGGGATCGGAAAAAGAACGGTGCGCTGACGCCGGAGGCGGTGAGCGCATATTCCAATCGCCGCGTGTGGTGGCTCTGTGACAGAGGACATTCCTTCTGTGCGGTCATTGCCCACCGTGTGAACAGGGGGAGCGATTGTCCATATTGCACCAACCGCAAGGTCCTGCCGGGATTTAATGATCTGGAGACCAAGGAGCCGGTGATCGCATCGCAGTGGCATCCGACCCTTAACGGCAGTTTCACGCCACAGCAGGTGACACCCGGCAGCCGCCGCAAGGTCTGGTGGCTCTGCAATAAGGGTCATGCGTGGCGGGCGGTCGTCAACAGCCGCACGGGAAAGCAGCGCTGCGGCTGTCCAATCTGCGCGGGCCGGCCATTGGACCGATGCACAGCGATTTTAAGTGAACCTCCGGCGGAGCCGGTAAAAATAAGTGCCCAAACTGCGGGGAGCCGCAGAAAACATATACTGTAGGAGGATCATTATGAAACATAAGCTGCTATCCATTTTACTATGCCTCGCGATGGCGCTGTCGCTCTTACCGACGGCAGCCCTGGCGGAGGAGGCGACAGGCGCTGGACCGATCAAGGTAGGGGAGACGAGCTATAGTTCGTTTAGCGATGCCGTCAATGCGGCGGAACCTGACGAAAGCGGCGTCATCACCTATAAGATCAGCGGTAAGGTTGATGTGACTGATATCGGCTGGGTGCAGGTCGCAAAAGCTGGTCTGCCCGACCTCTCCAAGGTCGAGTTCATTGGCATAACCGACGATGCGGAAATCTGCATCACCCAAGGCGTAGCGATTCTGGCTGATCAGAGCTATGACATCGACGTTAGCTTTGAGGCCTTAAAGTTGACGAAGTTGAATCCGCAATGGGCGGGTGACTTTGGCCACAGCACGAATTACTTCACCTGCTGGCTCCGCAACACCGGCAGGGCAGAAAACACCGTGACCTACACGAACTGCACCTTCCCCAACGGCGTGTGCAACAACCAGTACGGCAAGACGGTGTTCAACAACTGCCAGTTTACTAACAGTGCCAACTATAATCTTTGGAACTACGGCGGCAACACCGAAGTGAAGAACAGCGCCTTCATCGGTGTCCGCGGTATCAAGACCTACAACGAGGGCACGCTGGCAGTCGCGCCCACGGTGAAGATCGAACAAACCACCTTCAGCGGTCTGACCGAAAAGGCAGCCATCGTCGCTTCCAAGGCGACCGACATCACGCTGACGAATGTGACCGCCACCGGCTGCATTAAGGGCCTGCTTCAGAAGGACATTGAAGGCTCTACTACGGACGAGCAGAAAGTCACCATCGAGGCCAACGGCACCGGTATCAGCGGTGACTTTAATATTACAGCCGAAATGGATGCCGAAGCCGCCAAGAACGAGTTCAACATCACAGCCGGTACGTTCCCCGGAGGAATCAACAATGACTACCTTGCGCCTGGTGCAAATTTTGACGCGACCACAGGCGAGGTTAAAATGTCGTATGTTGCCAAAATCGGCGATACCGAGTATCCCACCCTCGCCGACGCCTTTGCGGCCGCAAACAAAACCGGCGACACCGTGATCGAGCTGCTGGACGACATCAATATGACCGGTAAGAACCGGACGCCGGTGGGTGTGGATGGATACCATGGTCAGGGCGTCATCACCCTGAACGGCAACGGCAAGACCATCACCGGCCTGAGCGCCCCCTTGTTTGCGGGCGGCTTTGCGGGCAAATCCGGCATTGTGATCAAGGATCTGACCATTGCTGGTGCGGATATCAACGACACAACGAATGCTCAGGGAATCGGCGCATTTATCAACTGCGTGGATTCCATGACTCGAATCGAACTGGATAACTGCCATCTGAAGAACAGCAAAATTGTCAGCACCGGCGGCGCGCGCGTCGGCGGTCTGATCGGCTGGACATCCGGCTATAACAACCCGAACGACGGCCCGGTCGATACCAAGGTCACGCTTACAAACTGCTCCGTCGAGAATGTGACGATTGAGGCGAATGGCTCTGTCGGCGGCCTGATCGGTCACGCCGGTGCGAATCCCGCCACCTACCACACCATCACGGGCTGCACTGTAAAGGACAGCACTCTGAAGTGCACTGAGACGGGAAAGAGCTGGCGCGTCGGCGATCTGGTCGGCACGGCGAATGTCGGTCAGGTCACCGTTGACGCTGCTACTTCCGCAAGCCAGAATAGCTTGACGCAGGAAAATGCAGACCCCCAAAAGCCCGAAGACAGCATCTTCGGCCGTAAAGAGGTCGGCACAGCCGGTCTTGTGATCATTGACAACAAGGTCGTTGCCGCCGGTAGTGCTTACGGCGATATTGTTAACAAGAACGCCAACGAAGTGCTTGTGGAGGTTTCGAAGGGTCATTGGATGAAGCCGAACGAGGATACGGTCGCTATGATCGGGGCAAAGGAGTACACCACCCTCACCGCCGCCATCAACGAAGCCAACACCGGCGACACCGTCACCCTTCTGAAGGATACCAAGGAAGACATTACCATTCCCTCTGGCAAGACCATCACGCTCGACCTGAACGGTAAGACCTTGACCAACGTGGATGATCACACCATTCTGAACAATGGTAACTTGACCATCACGGGAACGGGTAGGGTTGATAATATTTCTCACGCTAAAGGTGCGCTGTACAATAAGGGAACTGTTGTCATAAATGGCGGTACCTTTGATCGCTCTAAAGAAAACGGTAAGACTTCAAATGACAGCGGTTCCAACTCCTGGTACACCATCAAGAATGTCGGCTCCATGACCATCCATGATGGCGCAACCGTGCAAACTGCTGGGAACAATGCCGCTCTTGGTAAATTCTCCAGCCTTGTTTCTAATGGATACTTTGACGCCAACGACTACAGCACTAATAAGGGGCTTGACCAGCCTATCCTGACGATTGATGGCGGTACGTTCCGCGGCGGTCTGAATACGATCAAGAACGATGACCGCGCAAAGTTAACGATCAATGGCGGTACGTTCAGCAACTATTATCAGGCCGTTGTTCAGAATCACAATATTGCAGAGATCACAGGCGGTACCTTTACTGCTGCAAGTGACGCTAACGCTGAGACATACGGCATTTACAACTGTGGTTGTGGTGCTGAGATTGATCTTGGTACTCTTACCGTGTCCGGTGGTACGTTCACCGGTGCCACATACGCTGTTGCCGAAGTCAGCAGCCTAAATGCGGCTGTGAACATTTCCGGCGGTCAGTTTGCCGGAACAAAGGCGGCAATTGTTAAGAGCAGTACGTCTAAAGCAACCATCGCCGTTTCTGGCGGCACGTTCAGCAGCGACCCGAGCGTTCACGTTGTGGGCAACGGCAACACCAACATCGTCAAGCGCGCTGGCAGCGAGGGCGCTTATACCTACACGGTTCTTGCAAAATCCGGCTTGACCTCCGGCGTGTATCTGACAAACCCCTCCGGCGCTCTGGCAAGCAATTACTATGTGAGCAGCACCGCGAACGGTGTCTGGACGGTCAGCTACTCTGCGCCCTACTCCGGCGGCAGCAGCTCCTACGACCCGACCTACTCCGTCTCTACCCCGAGCAAGACCGAGCACGGCACCGTGACCGTCAGCCCGAAGAACGCCTCCAAGGGCGACACCGTGACCGTCACCGTCAAGCCCGACAGCGGCTACGTCCTCGAGACCCTGACCGTCACCGACAAGAACGGCAACGAGCTGACGCTCAAGGACAAGGGCAACGGCAAGTACACCTTCACCATGCCCGCCGGCAAGGTCGAGGTCAAGGCCACCTTCATGGAGGACAACTCCATGCTGAACTTCTTCTACGACGTGCCCAACAACGCCTACTTCTATGAGGCCGTCAAGTGGGCGGTCAAGAACGGCATCACCACCGGCGTGGGCAATGACCTGTTCGCTCCCGAGCAGCCCTGCACCCGCGCGCAGATCGTGACCTTCCTGTGGCGCGCCGCCGGCTCTCCCGAGCCGAAGGCCGCGAGCAGCTTCGCAGATGTGTCCATGGATGCCTATTATGCAAAGGCAGTTGCATGGGCAGTAGAGAATGGTATCACCACCGGCACGGGCGATGGCAAATTCAGTCCTGACGCCACTTGCACCCGTGCCCAGAGCGTGACTTTCCTGTTCCGTGCCATTGGTAAGCTGGTCGATAGCAAGGCTGAGTTCAGCGATGTGCTCGCCGACAGCTACTATGCAAACGCGGTGGACTGGGCCGTGGAGAACGGCGTCACAAACGGCATTGGTGATGGCCTGTTCGGGCCAGACAATAGCTGCACCCGCGCACAAATCGTCACTTTCCTTTACAGAGCCTATCAGGGGAAGTAAGGCGAATCGGCAATCCAATAAAAAGCTCCCGCTGAGATCATCCTCGGCGGGAGCTTTTTACTCTGCACGGCAGGGAATTGGCGTGGAACATTGCTGCAATGCGAATACTTGACGTATATACCGAAAGCTGTTAGGCGCTCCAATGTGTTATGATAATTCTATCATACATATTGGAGCGCTTTTCCAGAAAGGAGTGTGCGATTTGGCGGAAAAGCGCAAAGATAGGAATGGGCGTGTCCTCAAGACCGGAGAAAATCAGCGCAAAAACGGCACCTATGAATGGCCTATGCCCTTGCGTTGGGGAAGCCAACCCTGCTGATCCACCCTAATACATGGAAAAAGAAATGGCTGAATGTTGTAAAACGTGAAGGCGAGTAGCATATTCAAAAATTTTATCCATCCTCATGCTTTAGAACGATTTACATTTCGTAAAGTTGCGGATATAATTATTATGAATCAGTATGAAGCGAAAAACTTATGATGAGGGGCGCGCCCCTCATCCCGTGGGTACCCACGGGATGATACCGCTCTGTAACCTGTGGACTTTGCCCGCTGTGGTCAGGCGGGCATGAACAAAATTTTGACCATCATACAAAGGAGGATACACCATGAAAAAACGCATCGGAAGTCTGCTTCTTATTCTGGCGCTGTGCTTTACGCTGCTGCCCACGGCAGTGTTAGCAGCGGACAGCAGCAAAATCTCAATTACAACAGTAGATGAGCTTTTGCAATTTGCAAAAGCTGTAGACAATGGCGAATATGACGATAAAACAGATGCGGTTGTATCTCTTGATGCAGATTTGGATTTAACGAACGTTGCGTGGAAACCGATTGGTAGCGTATTTGCTGCTGATGGAACTCTGCAACATTACTTCAGCGGCAAATTTTATGGAAACGGGCATACGATTTCCAATTTGGATTTTTCCGAAAACTATGGAAAGTCAGAGTATCCGTCTTTCGGATTTTTCAGTGAGGTTTACGGCGCTGAAATCTCCGGTTTGACAATTCAAGGTAAGCTGGATGTGTCCAATTCGGGGTTTGTCTATTTTGGAACGGTAGCGGGTTTTGCAGCAGACAGCAAAATTTCTGACTGCGTTTCAGATGTATCGTTCACGGATACTGACAAATATATTAACGGTACTGTGGCGTTGTGCGGATATGCGATAAATAGCACAATTGAATACTGCCAAAACAAGGGGAATTTTTCAATAACGAAGGATGTCACCTCTTTCCAGATGGGCGGTATCGTAGGTCTTGCTCAAAACAGTACCGTACAGTATTGTGCTAATACAGGCGATATAACCTCTTGGACACCCTGTACCGGCGGAATTGTTGGGCAGTTGTATGATGCCTCAAAAATCATCAATTGTTATTCCACCGGGAAAATGGTTCCTCTTGGCAATGGAATTACGGATTTCGGCGGCATTGCAGGGATAGTTGGTGCAGGTACAGAAATCAGACATTGTTATTTCGCTGGTGAAATGGATTTATCTCAATATACTGCCACTACACCTTATAAACGTTTAGGCGGTATTGCAGGCGGTGTTTCTTCTGATACACCTGTTTTTGAAAACAATTATTTTCTGGAAACTGAAAATGTCCCGGCTTGCTTTAAGTACCAGGATGCTGGAACAGCAAAGACCCTTGACTTTATGAAAACAAAAGATTTCTTTAATGAAATCACTGCTGCCAGCGGCAATTATCGATTTAATCCTAATGGAACACCTCTTTTGCCTGCACCTAAGTATACAGTTTCTTTTGTCGTAACACCTGCTGAATTGGCGAATGTAGTCATTAAAGTGAATGGTCAGGAAGTAGCAAACCCTGTTGATTTGGAGGCAGGTACTTACAAAGTTGAGGTCAGTGCAGATAATTGTGCGGTTTTCACTTCCGATATTACGATTACGGCTGATACAGCAACTCATACGCAGGCCATTGCAATGACTTATTTGCCGGTTGATTACTACGAACCCACCTACCCCGTGACCACCCCCGACAAGACGGAAAACGGCACAGTGACAGCAAACCGCCGCTACGCCGAGCGTGGTGATACCGTGACAATCACCGTCAAGCCGGACGATGGTTTCAAACTGGATGACCTCACCGTTACCGACAAGAACGGCAATGAATTGAAGTTGACCGACAAGGGCAACGGCAAGTACACTTTCAAAATGCCTGCCGGCAAGGTCACGGTAAGTGCGACCTTTGCGCCGGAGAAAACCGCGGCTGACTATTTTGCCGATGTTCCCGCCAACAGCTATTATGCTGACGCGGTTTTGTGGGCGGCGAAGAACGGCATCACCGGCGGTATTGGCAACGGCCTCTTTGGGCCGAACCAGCCTTGCACCCGCGCACAGATCGTCACCTTCCTGTGGCGTGCTGCCGGTTCTCCCGAACCCAAGAGCATGAGCAGCTTCTCTGATGTTTCTGCGGACAGCTATTATGCTAAGGCAGTTGCGTGGGCGGTGGAGAACGGTATCACCACAGGAACGGGCGATGGCAAATTCAGTCCTGACGCCACCTGCACCCGTGCCCAGAGCGTGACTTTCCTGTTCCGTGCCATTGGTAAACTGGTCGATAGCAAGGCAGAGTTCAGCGATGTTCTTACCGATAGCTACTATGCAAACGCTGTGGCATGGGCGGTGGAGAACGGCGTCACAAACGGCATTGGTGATGGCCTGTTCGGGCCGGACAATAGCTGCACCCGCGCACAAATCGTTACTTTCCTTTTCAGGGCCTATCAGGGCAAATAAGAACCCAAGCGGCCTCTATTGAGGCTCCCTGCCTTTCTCTGTATATCATGGAGCACGATAGCAATCAACTATGAACACATCTCCATGCGCACATTTCTCAATCCGCAAAATACTCGGGCCTGCCAATCGAGGTGAAGCCGCTTTTCCCCGTCACCACCACATTATTCTCGCTGCTGGCACAGTGGATGACCATGATATTACCGCTGCTGTCAAATCCGCAGACAATACCGACATGGCTGTCGCCTGGATAAAAGACAAGGTCTCCCGGCTGGGCGTCACTCCAAGCAATAGGCGTACAGTAGCTGTGCTGCGCAGTGGCCCCGCCGCCATGCCCAATGACGTATTGTCCACCGCTCTGGTTGTAGAATACCCAATCCACCATTCCCGAACAATCCAGTCCGAAGGGCCGCACGGTGCCAGTGGTGGAACTGCCCTCGGCTGTAACTTTCATCGGCATTCCCCAGCGGCTGTCCCAGCCAATAATCAATGACTTTCCTCCCCAGAAATAATGGACTTTGCCCAAGAGTTGATACGCCGTCAGCACAACTTGCCTACGTTCCGCACTAAGGTCGGCGGGGAGATTCTCCATAATTTTCGCCACATTCTCCGGGCTGAGTTCGATATTCTGATAACTTCCCGTCAAAGCCATGAACAGTTCCTGATATTTCGGCTGCATGAGTTCCTCTAACAATCTGCGCTGTTCCGTGTTGAATTGGTATTCATCCGCCATTTGCAGGTGCGTTTTTATTGTGACGATGATATGCAAAATGACCGTATCCGCTTCATCTTTGCCGCCTGGTACTATTTCCGTCCAATAAGTGATGGCGTTCATGTCCCAGAAGATTTCACGAAGGATCTCCATTTTTTCTTCGGTCAGTGTGGCGACCTCATCCGGTGAAGCGTTGTCCGTGGTGGTCCGCACAGCATAAACAGCCAGCACATCCCGCCAGTTGGAAATCATGGCGGCGCTGCCAGCGTTGTCCATATCCAATTCATCATGCGGATTCTCCACCTTGATCTGCTCGATGCGGTCTGTGAACTCCGCGTTCAGCATGGTCACAGCCTCCGGCATCGTATATCCGGTGCCGCTGTCCTCACCGGAAAAGAAAATTCCAAACGGCGACGCGATCAGGAGCCCGATCAGGCAGATGACTAACACCATCGAGAGAACCGTGCTGCCGCCCGCCATCATCGCCGCCGCAAGACTTCTGGCGGCAGACAGAATGGCCCGCAGCGCCCGTCCTGCCGCCTGCGCGGTTTTCTGCGTTGCGGTTTCTGCCACTTTTGTCACCTGCTGCCGCTTGGCCATCTGCATGGCCGCTTCTCTGGCAGCGTGTGTTCCGGCCGCAGTCGCATGGACGGTGGTTGAGTGCATGGCCTGTTCAGAGGACAGCACAGCAGATTTGCTGCCCTCACGCGCTTTTGGCACGATCCCCGCAGCGTGATTCGGTGTTTTCGGTTCGGGGAACTGGCGCTTCTTCGGCGGCTGGATGCCGCCGCGCTCTTTAATTCTGCCCCTGCTGGTTGGCTCGAAACCTTCCGAACACAGCGAATCACCACGCAGATCATCTTGGCGCTGGAACCGGCGCTCTGCCCGCCTGCGCTGCACCTGCTGGCGGGATGCTTTGCGACCCTGCTCTTGAATGAACGCCTGCTGACCCTGCCGCTGCGGCTCCGGTGCTGCCGTCATGACCGTTTTCCGCTGTGTACTGATATAGGCATTCTTCGTCTTGACTGCCTGCTTCATAGGTGCCTGCCGTGCCTGCTCCCGCACCGGCGGTGAGGGATCTCTTGCCCTCGCCGCGTCAGTCTCTCTGGTGCGGATGACAGGCGGCGCATCGCTTTCGAAATTGGGAACAGAGGCGTTACCCCGGGGTGACGCGCTCTGCTCTGCGTTTTTCTTCTTGCGCTGCTTCAGCAGTTCCTTTTTGGCGCGGTGCAGGCCGCTGGCGGCGGTGTCCTCAATGGCGTCGCCGCCATATTCATCCCGCCGCCCCTGCTGGGCCGTATCCCGCAGCTGCGTCCGCAGCCGCTCAGAGCCGTCGTCCAGACCTCTGTGCAGCAGTTCTCTGGGTGTCGATACTGCTTTTTCTTTGATGCGTTCAGAGAGCGTGGGTTTTTCTTTGATTTTTTTCATAGCACATCACGAAATAAGGTCGGAGGGACGGGTCGTCATCATCTGATACAGCCTGGTGTGGCGGGGAAAACTGTCCACGAAAGGCACGATGGCGCTGCCGCACTTGATGAGCCCACGCCCGGAGTCCACATTGGTGATGTAGGAGAGCTGATTATCCGAGATGTTCAGCAGGCGCGCCAGTTCCTCCCGGTCTGTGGCCGCCTGATTCAGCATGATGAGAAATTCAGAGTTCGCCAGCATGGTGCGGGCCGTGTGGGACTGCAGCAGGTCTTCGATATTCTGACTGATCCCCGTTCCGCAAGCCTGGTATTTTCGCATTCGTTTCCACAGGGTGAACAGGAAATTGGCGCTGTACTCATGCTGGAACAGCAGATAGATCTCATCAATATAGATCCAGGTGTTGCGCTTCAGCCCACGGTTGCGGATGATGCGGTTGAAGATGCTGTCCAGCACCACCAGCATTCCTACCGGCAGAAGCTGCTTGCCAAGGTCCCGGATATCGTAGCAGAGGATACGGGCATTGGTGTCCACATTGGTGGGCTTGGCAAAGGTGTTGAGACTGCCGTCCGTAAACAGCTCAATGGCCAGCGCCACATCCTGTGCTTCCTTTTCCGGCTGGCGGAGCAGCTCCGCGTGGAAGTCCTGCAAGGTGGGGACCGCGCCGTGATAGCCGCTGCGGATATAGTCCCGGTACACCTGCGCGGTACAGCGGTCGATGACGGATTTTTCCTTGGCAGACAGCTTGCCTGCCCCAATGAGCTGTTCACAGAGGGAAAGCAGGAACTCGGATTTCAGCACCACGGGGTTCTCTCCGTCCCCATAGCCCTGCTCCATATCCATGGCGTTGATATGGTTGGGTGAGGTGGCGGAGATGTTGATGACCTGACCGCCCAGTCCTTCGATGAGGGGGCGGTACTCCGATTCCGGATCGATGACGATGATATCGTCCTGCGTGGACAGCGCCAGTGACACCATCTCCTTCTTGGCGCTGAAGGATTTACCGGAACCGGAAACACCCAGAATGAATGCGTTGCCGTTGAGAAGCTGCCTGCGGTCCGCCACGATGAGATTTTTGCTGATGGCGTTCTGCCCGTAGTACACGCCGCCCCGATCCCAGATCTCCTGGGCCTTAAAGGGCATGAGAACAGCCAGCGCCTCCGTGGTCAGAGTACGCAGAGCATCGATGCGGCGCAGGCCCAGCGGCAGCGCCGTCACCAGCCCGTCCGCCTGCTGCCAGTTCAGTGTCGTGAGCTGACAGAGGTGCTTGCGGGCAATGGACTGGAGCGTTTCCGTATCACTGTCCAGTTCTTCCTTGCTGTCTGCCAGATGCACCAGCGTCACCACGGCAAACATCATCCGCTGGTCGCGGGTGGTGAGATCGTCCAGCATCTCGCGGGTTTCCTTGCGCTGCTGCTCCAAATCGTAAGGTACAACGGCAGAAAAGTTATTGTTGGCGTTCTGCCGGCGCTGCCAGTTGGTCACATTGGTCTCCACACCCAGCAGGCGGTTCTGCATCTCCCGCACCGCCTCATCGGTAGGGACAGGGATGATGTCGATGGACAGCATAAGACTTCGGTTCAGGCTGGTAAGCTCATTGATCATGGAATCCTTAATGTAGCTGGCATACTCCTTCAAAAAAAGCACCCGGCCATATTTACCGCCCATGATAAAATGATCCTTTTTGAATTCCATGCTGTCCGGGCAGATGGCGTCCTTGAAGGAGCGCCCATTTTTCATGTTCTCCCGGAGGTCAAAGCGGAACTCGCTTTCCTCACCCACACGGTAGAAATCATGCAGGATATGGAGGCGGTCTGCCGCATCCATATCCTCGCAGTGGGAGTCCATGTGGTTCAGACGGGAAGAGGCGTCATGGACCGTGCGGTCAAAAAATGCGCGGGCCTCCTCTACATTTTTCTTGTGGACGGACAGGGTGATGTAGCGCTCCTGCACCACGCTGTTGGATGAGTCCGTCACCTTATCCAGCAGCATGGCGTTGTATTCCTTGCGTCCGCCGTCCAGATCATCTCCCTTGGGCGGGATGAGGATCTCCTGCTCAAAATTGCGCCGGTCCAGGCGCTTATTGTTGATGGTGATCTTCGTGGTGGAGCCGGTGTCCAGCGCGTTCAGCAGCTCGGAATAGCTGAGAAACATCGCCGTCTTATCCTCTTTCGAGGCAATGGCATAATTGATGTCGCTAAAACGCAGTGTTTTAGAATACTTGCTGCCAAATTGAAAGACCCCATCCGGCCAGATGCGGCGGATGGGGATGATGTCCTGTACAGATTTCGGAACCGTAAATCTTTCTTTGTCCTGCTTCAGTGTATTTTGCAGAGTTTTAATCAAGTTTGAGAGCCTCCTTTATCGTTGAATTTTCCAGAGCTTTGGCGTATATGTTGTCCGATCTGAACACGAGTCTGCGGGGAAACAGGAATTCCGAGCGGATATACGCGAGCAGAAAGCGTTCCAGCGTCATGCCGTTATACTGAAAAAAGCCGCCCAGGGCAAAGGGAAAGGCTGCAAGCACGCAGACCCAGCCGATCTCCCCATTCCCCAGCACAGGGCGCAGGCCGAAATATACGCCCACTGCCACGGCGACCGCCAGCAGTGCGAACAGCAACTGCCGCAGGGACAGCCCGAAGAATAGACTCTCCTGGTAATTTCGTACTTCTTTGTTGATGCGGACCTCCAATGGATCACCTCCGAGTTTTTTCTGAGTTTTGCTGAACAGACTCTTGCTTTGTCTGTGCAGTCATGGTACTATGCCACAAACCCGATGAAGGAGGTCGTGACACATGATCGCTTTTCTGATGATCGCCGGGCTTGGCGTCCTGGCGCTTCTCTCCCGGCTGGCCGCGCTGACACGGATGACCATCCCGCTTTTGTACACTGTGTCCATGCTGACGGTGTTCCACGGTTGGTATCGCGCCCATACCGTGCTGGCAGACCGCATCCTGTTCGCCCTTGTCGGGCTGGTGGTGCTGTCCTGGCTGCTTTCGCTGATCCGCTTTGTCTGCGATCTTGTTATGCAGGCACGGGATGACGCTGCCGCTATGGAGTATTTCTCCTACCGTGTTCGCAAAGCACGGGAGAACGGCGAAGACACCGTCAGCACAGAGGGTCTGTGGCGCTGAATCAGCCAAGGCCCATCAGCTCCCGGATGATGCGGTCGCTCATCTTGATCGCGCCCACCAGCACCAGCATATTGAAGATCAGTTCACCTACATAGTTCCATACGATGGTGGCTGCCGCCAGCGTATCGTCCGCGATGGTGGGCGGGGACGAGGCAAAGGCAGAGAAGATCACACAGGCCAATACGATGACACAGCCTTCCATGCAGATGGCGGCATAGCTTTTCAGAAAAGCAACGCCGATACTGCTGGAGGGCTGTCCCGCAAAACTGGCCAGCGGGATGGGTGCGATGGCTGTGGCGATGTAGAGCTTAAAAAAACGGCTATATACCGTTAGTATCATGACAAGGGAGAGCACCCAAATAAAGAGCGAGCCCAGCAGCGTCGCCGCCCAAAGGGGGATGGAGTCAATAAAGCCCACATCCTCGATGACACTCACCAGTTCATCCGGTAATGTGGTGGCAGACATCGCCGTCAGCCCGGAGGAATCCATGATGGTCGTCACCATGCCCTGGGCAACGCGAAACGCGCCAGTCATCAGCTCCATGCCCCACGATACCGCCGCCTGCGCCAGCACAAAGCGGATGAAGCATTTGAAGGCCACTTCCGGCTTCTTCATCTCGGTAAAGCTGCCGCAGGTCTTGACCACGCCCATCACGAAAAACAGCACCAACAGCGCATACCCCACAGCTTTTAATCCATCGTTGATGTTCACGATGACATTCCAGACACCGCCGCCCTTGAAGGACTCCGGCGAGGTGCTGATGAGCTGCCAGATCTCTGCCAGCCTTCCGTTCCACATTTCCAACGCAGAGTTCAAATTGTCTACGATCCAGTTTCCGCTTCCCATTCAAAATCACCTCCTACGGGAAGAACAGGGTGAACGGTATCATGCCGTTCACCCTGCCGCGTTTTTCAGCCGGTGATGAGGGAGAGGATCTCCTTAGTAAAGGTAATGACGATACCGCCTGCCACCGTCAGCATACCGTTGGCGCGCTGGGAGGGATCGTGGCTCTTGAGAGACAGGCCCACCTGCAAAATACCGAAGCCCAGCAGGATGAGGCCAATGGCGCGGATCAGCGAGAAAATGAAATCAGACAGGTTGTTGACCACCGTCAGCGGATCGTCTGCGGCCAGCGCGGGCACCGCGGTGGCGACCAGAAGCAGGGCAACGCAGGCAAAGACGGAATAGATCCGCTTTGCCTTTCTCTCGAAATTTTTGTTGTTCAAATCATGTTTCATGCTGCAGCATTCTCCTTTTCATTGTCAAAATCAATCTGGAACAGCGGCTTTCCCGGAATGGGAGGCTCCACCGTTCCGTGGTGGATGTAGGGCGGTCCGCCGCCGTCCATCGTATAGCGGATGGCGGGATGCTCCATGAGCTCATACTTTTCGTCCATCACCGGCCGTGTGCCGCGGATGAACAGGATGCAATATCGGTTATCCAGCATCCGCACCTCGTCGGGGGTGAGCAGTTCCCGGCCCGTCTGCTGGTCGTTGACGCTGAAGCTGCCGCTTCGCCCACGGCTGCGGCCATAGGTGTTGGTGTCCAGGGTTTCCCGGCCCATGAGCTCGGAAACGTATTTGTGGGTTTCCTTCTCGTTGCCGCCCAAGTATAAAAACTCATCGCACAACCCCACCAGCGATTCCCACTGCTCCTTGAACAGCGCCTTGATCTGCGCCATGTTCTGAGCGATGTAGCTGCAGAATATGGCACGGCTTCTCATGGTGGAGAGCCAGGGCAGGAAGTTGTCCGTAGGCAGGGCGATGTTGGGCGCTTCATCGATGAGGAGATGCACCGGCACCGGCAGGCGGCCCTTGTATTTCCGGTCTGCCACATAGTACAGCGTCTGGATAAGCTGCCCGTAGATCAT
>OHEH01000456.1_pt1 | contig 17008 bp, 10 predicted proteins | sample 1567221 | NCBI WGS metagenome assembly OHEH01 (sample SAMEA3879586, study PRJEB24766) | human gut metagenome | biome: human-associated habitat; feature: feces | place: USA | collected 1985/1987
TCAGACGGAACAGTCTGAATGAAATGCGCGCTATGGGCATTGATCCATATCCCGCAGCTGAGTATGTAACCAACGCATTTTCTACAGATATAAAAGCCGAGTTCAAAGAAGATGAAACAGAGCCCCGCAAAGTATCGGTAGCCGGACGTATGATGAGCCGCCGTGTGATGGGTAAAGCATCATTTATCGAATTACAAGACTCAAAAGGCCGTATTCAGATATATATCACCCGCGATGATATCTGCCCGGATGAAAATAAGGATTTATACAATATAGTATTCAAACGTCTGCTGGACCTTGGTGACTTCATAGGTATCGAAGGATATGTCTTCAAAACACAAATGGGTGAAATCAGTATCCATGCCAAAAAGCTGACCGTACTATCTAAGTCCCTGAAACCGTTGCCTATCGTAAAATATAAGGATGGTGTAGCATACGACAAGTTCGAAGACCCGGAATTGCGTTATCGTCAACGTTATGTTGACCTGATTGTCAACGAAGGTGTAAAAGAAACCTTTAAAAAACGTGCCATTGTGGTTAAAACACTGCGTGCAGCTTTAGACGAAGCCGGCTACACAGAAGTGGAAACTCCTATCCTCCAATCCATTCCCGGTGGAGCAAGTGCACGTCCGTTTACTACGCACCATAATTCATTGGATATGGATCTCTATCTGCGTATTGCAACAGAGCTTTATCTGAAACGACTCATCGTAGGTGGTTTTGAAGGTGTATACGAAATCGGTAAGAACTTCCGTAATGAAGGTATGGACAAGAACCATAATCCTGAGTTTACCTGCATGGAACTTTATGTTCAGTACAAGGATTACAATTGGATGATGAGTTTCACAGAAAAATTATTGGAACGCATCTGTATTGCTGTAAACGGAAGCACAGATAGTATTATTGACGGAAAAACAATCAGTTTTAAAGCTCCTTACCGCCGCTTGCCTATCTTGGAGGCTATTAAGGAAAAGACCGGCTATGACCTCAATGATAAGACCGAAGAGGAAATACGTCAGGTTTGTAAAGAGCTGAAAATGGAAGAGATAGATGAAACAATGGGTAAAGGAAAACTGATAGATGAGATCTTCGGAGAGTTTTGCGAAGGTACCTATATCCAACCCACTTTCATCACTGACTATCCGGTGGAAATGTCACCGCTGACTAAAATGCATCGTTCTAAACCGGGACTGACAGAACGTTTCGAATTGATGGTAAACGGTAAAGAATTGGCGAATGCCTATTCTGAGCTGAACGACCCGATTGACCAGGAAGAACGTTTCAAAGAACAAATGAAGCTGGCCGACAAGGGTGATGACGAAGCAATGATTATTGATCAGGATTTCTTGCGTGCATTACAATATGGTATGCCCCCCACTTCAGGTATCGGTATCGGTATCGACCGATTGGTGATGCTGATGACAGGTAAGCCTTATATTCAGGAAGTATTATTCTTCCCGCAAATGCGTCCTGAAAAGATTACTCCAAAAGACTCGGCAGCCAAGTTCATGGAACTGGGTATTGCAGAAGAGTGGGTTCCCGCTATTCAAAAAGCCGGTTACAATTTAGTGAGTGATATGAAAGATGTAAACCCACAGAAGTTACACCAAGACATTTGTGGCATAAATAAAAAATATAAATTGGAATTGACCAATCCTACGGTAGATGAAGTAGCCGGATGGATTAGCAAAATCTAATTGACAAAACATGAAATTGCCCGGTAAAATAGCAATAATGGGTGGTGGCAGCTGGGCCACGGCTATTGCAAAGATAGTCTTGGCTCAGTCTGAATCAATCAACTGGTATATGCGTCGTGACGACCGAATTGAAGAGTTTAAACGTCTCGGCCATAATCCGGCTTATCTGACTAGTGTGCGTTTTGATATCAAGCGCATTAACTTTTCGTCGGATATAAACATGATATTTGTGACTCCTTCTCCTTATCTGAAAAGCCACCTCAAAAAGCTGAAAACCAAAATAAAGGACAAGTTCATCGTCACAGCTATTAAAGGTATCGTCCCTGATGAAAACCTGATTGTTTCCGACTATTTTAACAAAGTATATGGTGTTCCCGAAGATAATATTGCCGTTATCGCAGGGCCTTGCCATGCAGAAGAAGTCGCTTTGGAGCGTCTTTCTTACCTGACTATCGGTTGTAAGGATATTGACAAAGCCAAAATTTTTGCCCGCCAATTGGCCGGACATTATATCAAGACTTCAGTAAGCCCCGATGTGGCAGGTATCGAATACGCCTCTGTCTTGAAGAATATTTACGCTATCGCTGCCGGTATTTGCAGTGGTTTGAAATATGGCGATAACTTTCAGGCAGTATTGATTTCGAATGCCATACAGGAAATGAATCGCTTCCTTAACACCGTACATCCCGTAGAACGTTCTATCGATGATTCTGCTTATTTGGGAGACTTGCTTGTTACTTCTTATTCCAATTTCAGCCGAAACCGTGTGTTCGGTACTATGATTGGTAAGGGATATTCTGTAAAAAGCGCACAAATAGAGATGGAAATGATAGCGGAAGGGTACTACGGTACAAAATGTATTAAGGAGCTAAATAAACATTTGCACGTGAACATGCCCATCGTAGATGCCGTTTATAATATATTGTATGAGCGCATCTCGCCCATGATTGAGATAAAATTATTAACTGATTCATTCAGATAAAATTCAGATACAATGAAGAATATTAGTTTAAACATCGACAAAGTAGCCGGATTTGTTTCAAAAGAAACGATCGCTGCTTATGCACCTCAGGTAAAAGCCTGTATTGAAACTCTGGAAAACGGTACAGGTAAAGGTAATGATTTCTTAGGCTGGCTACACTTGCCTTCATCAATTACTGCTGAACACTTGACTGATTTGCAAGAGACTGCTCAGGTACTTCGCGAAAACTGTGAAGTAGTCATCGTTGCCGGCATCGGTGGTAGTTATCTTGGTGCACGCGCCATTATTGAAGCTTTATCCAACAGCTTCCAATGGTTGCAGGAAAAGAAAAATGCTCCGACTATCATTTACGCAGGACATAATATCGGTGAAGATTACTTGTTTGAACTGACAGAGTTCTTGAAAGACAAGAAATTCGGTGTAATTAATATCTCCAAATCAGGTACTACTACAGAAACAGCTTTGGCTTTCCGTCTGCTGAAAAAGCAATGCGAAGACCAACGCGGTAAAGAAATGGCAAAGAAAGTAATTGTAGCCATTACCGATGCCAAGAAAGGAGCTGCACGCGTAACTGCCGACAAAGAAGGTTATAAATCATTCATTATTCCGGATAATGTAGGCGGTCGTTTCTCAGTATTGACTCCCGTAGGTTTATTACCTATCGCAGTAGCCGGATATGACATTATTAAATTAGTGGAAGGCGCACGTACAATGGAAGCTCTTTGCAGCAATCCCGACACACCTTTTGCAGAAAATCCTGCTGCTGTTTATGCAGCAACTCGTAACGCTTTATACCAAGACGGCAAGAAGATTGAAATTCTAGTGAATTTCCAACCTAAATTGCATTATGTATCAGAATGGTGGAAACAATTGTATGGAGAATCTGAAGGTAAGGAAAACAAAGGTATCTTCCCGGCTTCTGTAGATTTCTCAACAGACCTCCACTCCATGGGACAATGGATTCAGGAAGGCGAACGCACCATCTTCGAAACAGTAATTTCTGTTGAGAAGCCGAATCATAAACTTGAAGTTCCTTCGGATGAGGCAAACCTTGACGGACTAAACTTTCTGGCCGGAAAACGTGTAGATGAAGTAAACAAGATGGCAGAGTTGGGTACGCAATTGGCACACGTAGACGGTGGCGTGCCTAATATGCGTCTGATTGTTCCTGAACTGAACGAATTCTATTTGGGAGAAATTATTTACTTCTTTGAAATCGGTTGCGGTATCAGTGGCTATATTCTTGGCGTTAATCCTTTCAACCAACCGGGTGTGGAAGCATACAAAAAGAATATGTTCGCTCTATTAAACAAACCGGGATACGAAGAAGAATCTAAAGCAATCCAAGCTAGATTATAATCTATAAGATTTTTTATTCAGGCACGGATTTCACGGATACATGCAGTTTCATTAAAACTGTGAATCTGTGTAATCCGTGCTTCATTATGATACTATAAAATAATGTTTCAAGAAGCAATAAACAATTACCTCCAATCTCACGGATATAATACCATCAATCTGAAAGCCGTATTATTTGATATGGACGGCGTATTATTCAACTCCATGCCCAACCATGCCGAATCATGGCACAAAGTGATGCTCCGCTTCGGTTTCGGACTCAGCCGCGATGAAGCCTACATGCACGAAGGTCGCACAGGAGCCTCAACGATAAACATTGTAAGCCGTCGTGAACGCGGACATGACGCAACAGAAGAAGAAATAAAAGCAATCTATCAGGCAAAAACTGAAGAGTTTAATAAATGCCCTATGGCAGAAAGAATGCCCGGAGCTTATGAAGTTCTGACAAAAATCAAAGAAGAAGGTCTCATTCCGATGGTAGTAACCGGTTCGGGACAAACTTCTCTATTAGACAGATTAAACCATAATTTCCCCGGCATATTTAAAAAGGAACTGATGGTCACTGCTTTCGATGTAAAATATGGTAAGCCCAACCCCGAGCCCTACTTAATGGCTTTAAAGAAAGCTCACCTTCAACCCAATGAAGCACTCGTTATAGAAAATGCACCATTAGGAGTACAAGCCGGAGTAGCTGCGGGCATCTTTACGATTGCGGTAAACACCGGTCCTCTGCCCGACCAAGTGCTATGGGATGAAGGAGCAAACCTACTATTTCCTTCCATGCCTGCATTCAATGAGAATTGGGAAATATTGAAACAAGAGTTGAAAAATAAATAGAAAGAGGCAATCTCTCATTATCGCCATGTATGTGTCAAGGCTAAAATAACCTATCACTTTGTCATCCCAAACAAATTGAAGAATCTGTTTACATCTACTTTATGTTTACAGATTCTTCGCAAAATTCAGAATGACAAAACAAAATAATTACATTATTAATGTTTCGACATCAAAACAATAATTTGCCCGAAAAAGGCTAAGATTCAAACAATTTACTTCTGGAAAGCATACATGCACCGATAATACCGGCTCTCTCTTTCAATTTAGATTCCACAATCACAGAATCACGGTTCATCAAATTGAGCGTATACTTGCGGATAGCCGTTGTAATAGGCTGTATCAGATAATCTCCTGTACGAGAAAGATCACCACCGATAATCACCAATTCAGGATTAAATATATTAATCAATCCGGCAACATGCCTTCCCAGCTTCACACCAATTTCTTCTACCAACTCAATACAAAGCAAATCTTCTTTATTCACAGCAGCAATAATATCATCAAGCGTTATTTCTTCAATATTCTTCCTGCTATTTGAAATAATAGAAGTCTCTCCATTCTTAATATGCTCCAATAAAATCCGCTGCAAGGCAGAACCCGAAACTTCAGTCTCTATACATCCTTTCTTGCCACAATGACAGATAATCTCATTTTCATATCCGTAATTATGTCCGAATTCACCGGAGAAACCGGATTTTCCTTTATAAAGCTTTCCATCAATGATAATTCCCATACCCAATCCCCAACTAACGTTAATGAGGATGATATTCTTTTCACCTTTCACCGCACCTTGCATATACTCACCATATATCATTGCACGCGTATCATTATCAATCGACACCCGGAAACCGCCCAATTTTTCAGAAATAATATCCGAAAGTGGACGCTCATCAAAATTAAAGATACTATAGCTGTACCCCAAATCAGGATTTACACGTCCCGAAAGGTTTACATTAATATTCAAAACTTTATCCTGCTCTATCGGAAGTTTCTGAAGGAATTGTTTGATTATCTTGCACAACTCATCCAAACACTCAGGAGTATTCTTTGCCCTAAAAGGTACATTCATCTTTAATTGCATCACGTCACCTTTAAAGTTTATTAACCCCAAATGAATAGAAAACTGCCGCACCTCTACTCCGACAAAATAGCCGGACTCTGCATTCAATCCATAGAGACTAGGATGTCTGCCTCCACTGGTTTCCAACTTTCCATAGTCATTAATGTACCCATCCTCACACATTTCATCAATGAACTTTGTGACAGTAGGCACACTCAAATCCATTTCTTTTGCCAAATCAGTAATGGTAGAACTACCATTATAAATATAATGTGTGATGATACGTTTCTTCATCACAGCCAACTTAGAGCCTTTCTCTATCTCTTTCAACAACTTATCACCCATACTAAAATATTCCGTTAATGCTCACAAATATAGTTATTTTTTTATGAAATCATATTTCATAAAGAGAGAATTTTGCAAAAAGTTTTTATAGAACCTAATATATTATATCTTTCTGTCAATTATTTCTAATTCATAAGAATTATTCGTCAACACCGTTTACGTACCCATAAATTAGGAGATTATTAAATAAGCTTTATTTAATAAATAAATTCACTTATCAAACTCTATTACTAAATGATTTATATATCAATGCCGGCTACAACCTACATAACTCTTTATTTCTTTCCTATAAATAAAAAAGGCACTCCTCCTACCCTCATCTCTTTTTCATTTTAGACGAACCATTTTTTATGTTATTTTTTATAAAAACGAAAGAGAATGCTAATAAAACAAAGAAAATCACTTTCTCAGAAAGAAAAAACTCATTTATTGAAGGGAATGTCCCCAATTTTCAGTAATATTGCAACTTGGGTGAACAGTTCATCCTAAAACAGACAATAAATAGAAAAAACGAATAGTTAACTTAAAACTTAAAAAAAGAACCATGAGAGTAATTATCGAACCTGATTATCAAAAACTGTCACAATGGGCAGCAAACTATGTAGCAAGTAAAATTAATGCAGCAAACCCCACTCCCGAAAAACCATTCGTACTGGGTTGTCCTACCGGTTCATCGCCACTAGGTATGTACAAAGCGCTGATCGAACTGAACAAACAAGGAAAAGTATCTTTCCAGAACGTTGTTACTTTCAACATGGACGAATATGTCGGTTTACCCGAAGACCATCCTGAAAGCTACCACACATTCATGTGGAAGAATTTCTTCAACCATATTGATATCAAGAAAGAAAATGTACATATCCTGAACGGAAACGCAACAGATCTGGAAGCTGAATGTGCAAACTACGAAAAGCAGATTGCCGAAATAGGTGGTATTGATTTGTTTATGGGAGGTATCGGTCCTGACGGCCATATCGCTTTCAACGAACCGGGTTCTTCCCTGTCTTCTCGCACCCGTATCAAAACCCTGACCACCGATACTATCATTGCAAACTCACGCTTTTTCGACAATGATGTGAACAAAGTTCCCAAAACTGCGTTAACAGTAGGTGTAGGAACTGTTCTTTCAGCCAAAGAAGTGCTGATTATCTGCAACGGTCACAACAAAGCTCGCGCATTACAGCATGCTGTCGAAGGCGGTATCACACAAATGTGGACCATTAGCGCATTACAAATGCATCAACATGGCATCATTGTTTGTGATGAAGCAGCAACAGATGAACTGAAAGTAGGTACCTACAAGTATTTTAAGGACATCGAAAAAGCTAATTTGTAATTTATGAGAACAAACCTAAGCTCGCAGATTTCTCTTAACAGAGTATCTCCGAAATATTATAAACCCGAAAATGCAGTGGAGCGTTCCGTACTCACTCGTTTTGAGAAGGTGCCGACAGACATCTACGAAACGGTAGACGAAGGAGTGCAACACATAGCCGATGAAATAGCTGCCAAAATCCATGAGCGCCAGCGCGAAGGAAAATTCTGCGTGATTGGTGCAGGAACTGGTGCTTCATTGCGTCCGCTATACGCTGAGCTCGTCCGTAAGCATAAAGACGAAGGACTAAGTTTCCGCAATGTAGTCATCTTCAACTTATATGAATACTATCCCTTGGCCACCGAAGGTGCAGGAAGCAGTTTCGCACAACTCAATGACCTGTTTTTGGGCCAGATAGATATCGATAAGCAGAATGTGTTTACGATTGACGGCACTATTCCTCAAGAAGCCGTAATCGAATACTGCCGTCTGTATGAACAACGCATCCAGACATTTGGCGGTATGGATATCATTTTGATGGGTATCGGTCGTGAAGGCAATATTGCCATGAACGAACCGGGCTCAAGTCTCAGCTCACCTACCCGACTGATTCTGATTGACTCCACTTCACGTGCCGAAGCCGCACACAATCTGGGTGTGGACAATCTTCCTCCTTGTTCCATCACTATGGGCGTTGCCACTATCATGGCAGCTCGCAAGGTTTATCTGTTGGCATGGGGCGATGACAAAGCCGATATTATCAAGAAAGCAGTGGAAGATAAAGTAAGTGATACACTTCCCGCTTCTTACTTACAGTTGCATAACAATGCAAATGTTTGCATTGACCTGGCAGCAGCCTCCCACTTAACGCGCATCCAACGTCCATGGTTGGTAACCAACTGCGAGTGGAACGATAAATTGATTCGCAGTGCCATCGTATGGTTATGCTTGAAGACAAAGAAACCCATCCTGAAGCTTACCAACAAAGACTATAACGAAAACGGATTAAGCGAACTGCTGGCACTCTATGGCTCTGCTTACAACGTAAACATTAAAATCTTCAATGATTTGCAGCACACCATCACCGGATGGCCGGGTGGCAAGCCGAATGCAGACGATACCTATCGCCCCGAACGTGCAAAACCGTTCCCCAAACGTGTGGTAATCTTCTCTCCGCACCCTGACGATGACGTCATCTCAATGGGTGGAACCTTACGCCGTTTGGTTCAACAAGGTCATGAAGTGCACGTTGCATACGAAACATCCGGAAATATCGCCGTAGGTGATGAAGAAGTAGTACGTTTCATGCATTTTATCAATGGTTTCAATCAACTTTTCGATGATAACTCTAATGAGACAATCAAGAACAAGTATGCTGAAATCAAGAAATTCCTTGCAGCAAAGAAGGAAGGCGATATGGATACACGCGACATCCTGACCATTAAAGGTCTGATTCGTCGTGGTGAAGCCCGTACTGCTTGTACCTTCAATCAAGTTCCTTTGAGCCGTTGCCACTTCCTCGACCTGCCGTTCTACGAAACCGGTAAGATTGAAAAGAATCCTATCAGTGAAGCTGACGTAGAAATTGTACTGAAGCTGTTACGCGAAGTAAAGCCTCACCAAATATTCGTAGCCGGTGACTTGGCCGACCCACACGGAACTCACCGCGTATGTACTGATGCAGTTCTTGCTGCCATCGATATTGAAAAGGAAGCTGGAGCAGAATGGTTGAAAGACTGTCGCACATGGATGTACCGTGGCGCATGGGCAGAATGGGAAATAGAGAATATTGAAATGGCAGTTCCGTTCAGCCCTGAGGAACTGCGTGCTAAACGTAACTCTATCTTGAAACATCAGTCTCAAATGGAAAGTGCACCGTTCCTGGGTAATGACGAACGTCTGTTCTGGCAACGTAGCGAAGACCGTAATCGTGGTACAGCAGCATTGTATGACCAGCTAGGTTTGGCATGCTATGAAGCCATGGAAGCGTTTGTAGAATATGTCCCACTATAAGAAGTATAAGACCTAACCTAATTTATACTAACCTTTAAAGTAAAAGTAAATCCCCGGAGGATGTGATTATCCTGACCGGGGATTTTTATTTCCTCCTCCCCCAAAAATAGAAATATAATCCATCATTTAAGCTAAAATATCTATGGGATTATACAACAATTATTATTTCTTTTGCAAATCTATTCCTCTATCAGGAATATTCATTCACCTTAATCTATACAATATAATGAAAAGAACTATTAAAACTATTTTTCTGGCATTGTGTTATAGTGCAGTTACAAATGGGCAAACTTCTACCCCAATACATTTACCGGCCATATTCTCGGACCACATGGTACTCCAACAGAAAAGTACTGTTTCTATTTGGGGATGGGGAGAAGCAAGCACTACGGTCAAATTAGTAGGAAGTTGGATGCCCAATGATACCATTTCAACCTCTGTAGATGACTGCGGACGTTGGAGAACAAAAATTCCTACCTGTGGGCACGGAGGTCCGTACACCCTGCAAATATTCACCGACAACAGAAAAGAAAACAAAATAATACTGAAAGATATCCTATTGGGCGAAGTATGGTTATGTAGTGGACAGTCAAACATGGAATGGAGTCCCAACAACGGAATCCATAACCGGCAAGAAGAGATTGACAACGCTAACCATCCCCACATACGTTTCTTCAGTCTGAGCAAACAAGGAAGCAAATCTCCGCAAGAAGATTGCTATGCACAATGGGAACAATGTACCCCAGAAATAATGCAGAAGCGAAGTGCCATAGCTTATTTTTTCGGCAAACGTTTGCAACAGAAACTCAATGTACCCATAGGATTAATTGTTTCCGCATGGGGAGGAACTCCTGCCGAAGTATGGACTCCGAGAGACACCGTCATAAACAACAAAGTCATTGCCGAAGCAGTAATAAACAAGCCTTACCCCTGGTGGCCGGTAACACCAGGAGTCCTTTACAACAGCATGATTCATCCGTTAATGCCATACGACATTGCCGGAGCCATTTGGTATCAAGGAGAATCAAACAGAGACAATCCGTCATCATACAATTTGCTCATGGAAAAAATGATTGCAAGTTGGCGAAAAGGCTTCGGCAAGAATTTTCCTTTTTATATGGTTCAAATAGCTCCATACAACTACCACTCTACCAATAACGGTCCCGCATTGATACGTGAAGCACAAGAACAAGTAGCACATAGAGTTGACAATGTAGGACTGATAACCACTACCGATATTGGTGACCCTGACAACATCCATCCTGCCCAAAAAGCCGAAGCTGGTTTTAGACTGGCTAATTTAGTATTGGGCAGAACTTACAAAGCATTAAAAAAAGGTTATGAAACACCTTTCTTCACAAAAATGACCATAGAAAAAGGAAAAGCTATCCTCTCTTTTAGTCATACAGAAAAGAAATTAGTATGTCCCGACAAAAAAATCAGAGGAGTAACAATAGCCGGAAATGACGGAAACTTCGTACCTGCCAATGCACGTATCAAAGAAAACCGGCTGATAGTTTCTTCACCCAAAATAAAACAGCCGATTGCTGTCCGTTACTGTTTCGATGATGCGACTGTAGGAAATTTATTCAATGCAGAAGGACTGCCTGTAGCACCTTTCCGCACAGATAGATAATAAAAAATATCGGCAGGAGACAACATTTGATATATCATTAACCAATTACCATAAACAATCAGATAAATGAAAATCAATTCTTTATTATTCTTATTCCTATTAACAGTTTCATGTTCACAACCTGAAAACCGAATTGACCTGACAGGCAAATGGCAATTTACTACAGACTCTACCAATTGGAGTGGTAGCATTCTATTGCCCGGTTCTATGACTTCCAATGGATTAGGAGAAGATATTAATATTAACACACCTTGGACAGGAAGCATCAACGATGACTCTTATTTTAAAAATGAACATTATGCAAAATATCGGAACTCCGATAACATCAAAATACCTTTTTGGCTGCAACCCGTAAAATACTACAAAGGTGTAGCATGGTATCGGAAAGAAGTAAATATTCCAACCGACTGGAACCTGCAAGACATCTCTCTTTTTCTGGAACGATGCCATTGGGAAACACGTTTATGGGTAGATGATAAAGAAATAGGCATGCAGAACACACTCGGAACTCCCCATCAATATGACTTATCCGATGTACTCACTCCAGGCAAGCATACACTCACTTTACGTATAGATAACAGAATAAAAGACATTGATCCGGGAGAAAACTCACACAGTATTTCAGACCACACGCAAGGTAACTGGAACGGAGTAATAGGCGACATGTACCTGCAAGTCCGCCCACAAGTAAGCATAGTACACACAGATATTTATCCTGATATCAATGCTAAAAACATTCGCGTAAAAACATACATGAAAAACAAAAAAAAGACAAAAGCCACCGCTATTCTAACCTTAAAAGCCAATGGGAAAAGCATACAACAAGAAATAGTGCTTCTTCCCGGCGAGAACAAAACTGAAACAATACTTTCATTAGGAGACAATATTTGTCTGTGGGATGAGTTCAATCCGAATTTATATACACTGGAAGCCAGCCTGACCGATAAAGAAAAAACAACTACCGATACTCATACAGAGCAGTTCGGTATGCGCGATTTCAGAGTAACAGACCGCCACATCACCATCAACGGACGTCCCGTCTTTCTACGCGGAACACTGGATTGTGCAGCTTTTCCCAAAACCGGCTACCCACCTACCGACCAAGCTTCATGGGAAAAGATATTCACAGCCTGCCGTAACCACGGCTTGAATCATATACGTTTTCATTCCTGGTGTCCTCCCGAAGCTGCTTTTTGTGCAGCCGACAAAATGGGAATGTATCTGGAAATAGAATGTTCATCCTGGGCAAACAGCAGCACCACTATCGGAGATGGGAAACCATTGGACGCCTTTATATTAAAAGAAAGCGAAGCTATAGTGAGAACTTTTGGCAATCATCCCTCTTTCTGCATGATGATGTACGGCAATGAACCTGCCGGCGCAGGAAGCAACAATTATCTGGCTGAATTTACCTCCTATTGGAAAAAACAAGATAAAAGACGAATTTATAGCACAGCAGGCGGATGGCCCAACTTGCCTGTCAGTGATTTCTTAAGCGACCCCTCACCACGCATACAGGGATGGGGACAAGGGCTGAACAGTATCATCAATGCTCAGGCACCACGTACAGACTACGACTGGTCTGAATATATTAACCGGTTCACCCAACCCATAGTAAGTCATGAAATAGGACAATGGTGCGCCTATCCCAATTTTAAAGAAATGAAAAAGTATACAGGGGTAATGCGCCCTACCAACTTTGAAATATTCCAAGAAAGTCTACAAGAGAATGGCATGAAAGCCCTTTCCGATAGTTTCCTGCTGGCATCAGGAAAGTTACAAGTACTTTGTTACAAGGCCGACATAGAAGCCGCCCTCCGCACTAAAGACTTCGGAGGATTCCAATTGTTGGGTTTATACGATTTTCCGGGACAAGGCACCGCACCGGTAGGTGTGCTTGATGCCTTCTGGGAAGAAAAAGGGTATATATCCCCCGAAGAATACAGCCGTTTCTGCAATGCCACCGTACCATTGGCACGTCTGTCCAAACTAATTTTCACAAACAATGATACTTTGAAAGCATCTGTCGAGGTCGCTCACTATGGAAGCAGCCCTCTGCAAAACGCAACTACCGGATGGACTTTACGTGACACTGAAGGAAACATACTCCAATCAGGACAATGGAATTCAAAAGAAATACCTGTCGGCAATAATTTTACTTTAGGGGAAGTAGCAGCTCCACTCACTACTGTGACCACACCTCAACGTTTGATATTAGAAGTTTCAGTAAACAATAGAAAAAATGACTGGAACATCTGGGTATACCCAACAGTCCGACAAGCCATTCCCCATGAAAATAAAATCTGTATGACCGACCGCTTGGATACCATCACACTAAACACCCTTGAGAAAGGAGCCACAGTCTTACTTTCACTAAAGAAAGGAAGTTTATCCAAAAAACTGGGGGGCGATATCCAAATAGGCTTCTCCAGCATTTTCTGGAATACAGCATGGACTGCCAAACAAGCACCTCACACCTTGGGCATATTATGCAATCCCGCACATCCGGCTCTTAGTGAATTCCCCACAGAATATCACAGCGACTACCAATGGTGGGATGCCATGAGCCATTCCGGAGCAATTGAGTTCAGCAAACTTTCTCCAAAGATACATCCCATCGTCCGCGTCATCGACGACTGGTTTACCAATCGCCCCTTAGCCTTATTGTTCGAAGCTAGAGTAGGTAAAGGAAAAATATTGGTTTCAGGTATAGACTTTTGGCAAGACATGGATAAACGCCCCGAAGCCCGACAACTGTTATATAGCTTGAAAAAATACATGAACAGTCCGGCATTCCATCCTGATACGGAACTCAAAAGAGAACAAATACAGCAACTGCTATAAAGACTCTTTCATAGTAAAATTTATATCGTTATTTTCCATCATTAATTCCATAACCGAATAACGCAAAGTCCCCCAAACACGGGTCGTCCGGAAAAACCTCGGCAAGTGCACGGGTAATGGCCTTTGCGTTATTCAATGTATAAGATTTACTTCGAGTAAGATGAAGCCGATGAGCTACTTCACAGACATGAGTATCCAGCGGAATCAACAAATCACAAGGCGAAAAAGAAGTCCAAATACCGAAATCTACTTCCGAGTCACGCCTGATCATCCAACGAAGAAACATATTAAGCTTTTTTTGCGGTGCCTTGTCCGAAACGCCCAACAAACGACATAGGCGTTGTATCGGAGAGCCCTCCTGACACGCCATTAAAGCCGCTTCCATACAGCCATATTTTGTATATATTCCATGTAACCAATGGAATAATTCCCCCATTTTATTCTTCGACACTGTGCGATAAAAAGATTCTTCCCCACAAAAATCCGATTTCCAATCTTTCGACAATACATAAACCAAAGGCATATGCTGCATGACAGCATCCAGCCTCTCCGCTGCCTTCAGTATTTGAGGACGAGCACCGAAACTCAGATAGGCCGTCAGAAAACCGCTTATTTCTATATCTTCCTTCCGATGATAACGATGAGGAAACTGAACCGGATCAGATGATATAAAAGCGGAATTATGATACCTAAAAGCATATTTCCGAAGAAAATCGGTAACGGATGCTGCTTCATTAACACATTGCTGCTTAGTAATATAAGCAACAAACCTTTCTTGTTCCTTATTATTTTCTTTCATCCATTTCACTGTTTATACAGCTCAAAAATACAAAAAACTTTTCAATTACTTACCTTACCCCATCAATTGACGGCTTCAAACAATACCGGCAAAGTAAAACCGACCCGCCTACAAAATCATGGGGCTTGAGTTCTTAAAGTATTATTTTATTCTCCGGACAGGATATCACGAAACTCCCCCATATTTTTCTTTTGACTTTATAACAGTTCGGAGAGATGACCGTATCAACCGATGTAAAAAGTACAAAGAGCGTAATTCTTCTCTTAATAAAAATCCCATAATATTCCTTATCATTTTTAAATATTTCAATAGAAAATTTTAATTTTGCATTTAAATCATTTAAGGATTCGTCATGACAAATTTTGAACGGTTCTATATCACATGGTATTCACGTGCTATTCATTTCGCACGCGAATATGTATTGTCCGAAAGTGATGCCGAAAACATCGTTCAAGACGTGTTCCTGCATTTATACGAACACTGCGACCGGTTGGATGCATACACCAACCTTACAGCTTACCTGTTTACTTCCATCAAAAACAAATGTCTGGACTACTTACGCAAACGGGTGAACGAACAGGAAGCTGTGGCCGAAATGCAAAGCGAATTTGATATGACCTTACGCATGAAATATGATTCTTTGGAGATCCTCAACACCAACTTCCCCGATGAAACCGACATAGAAGAACGTTTGGAACAAGCTTTGCAAAAACTCCCCGAACGGTGCCGAAGCATTTTTGTCATGAACAAACTGGAAGGCAAAAAACAACAGCAAATAGCTTCAGAACTGCAAATATCCATCAACACCGTAGAATCACAAATGGCTATTGCATACAAAAAATTACGCGAGGAATTAAAAGACTGCCTGCCTCTACTTCTTTTTTTATTTACTCTTCCCTGATTTTTTTCATTTTCTTTTGGCGGATTCTTTCTCTTGCTTCGTTTACTATACAGAACAGATAAAAAATGGACCATCGAATTATAAAATATTACGCAGGAGAACTCAGTAAAGAAGAAAGGAAAGCTTTACTGCAGGAGGCCTTTTCCAACCAAGAACTGAAGAAGGAAATGATAAATTGCCAGCACTTGCAATCGCTGGTAAAACTCCACCCACAAGAAAAAAACGAATTATTAGGTAAGGAAAGCCTGAAGCGTTTCATGAAAGCCCGACAGATAGAAAAAAAGAAAAGATTGTCATTCCGTTTTTTACGCTATGCGGCTATCATCATTGCCTGTATAGTTTCCACATGGTGGGTTACTTACTCGTTTATCAGTATGGATATACCACAGCCTGTCACTCAGGAACTCTCTGTCCTGGCCGGACAACGCGCACATATTGTACTGCCGGACGGCAGCAAAGTATGGGTGAATGCCGGTTCCACCCTCACCTATCCTTCCATATTCGGTGAGGAACGCCGGGTAAAGCTCAACGGAGAAGCCTTCTTTGAAGTGGCGAAAGGAACGTTGCCGTTTATTGTCTCTACCGGAAAGGTGGATATAAAAGCACTTGGTACACAATTCAATGTCTTCAACTATCCTAGCGAAGAACTTACCATTGCACTGTTGGAAGGATCCGTACGCGTCTACCATCCCGAACAAGAACAACAAGGAGTTCTGTTAAGTCCTGAACAACAGCTAACAGCAACTGCCAATGGACGTTTCCTGGTGGGCTCCATCACTAAAGATCCCATCATATGGAAAGACGGTCTTTATGCTTTCGACAAACAAAAACTGAAAGACATATTGAAAAAACTGGAACTTTATTATGACGTGAAAATCATCGTCAAAGACACCTCTATACTGGAATACGAATACACAGGAAAGTTCCGCCAGCGCGACGGGGTAATGGAGGTATTGCGGATTATTCAGAAAATACACCCTTTCAAAATAAAACAAAAAGAGAATACGAATGAAATTACTTTATACCGTTAACCTATTGTCTAATCCATAAAACCCCAAAGAACCATGAAAACATAGAAAAACACACCACACACGCGTTTCCTTAATAAAAAAGTCGGCAGATGCGCCAACACCTGCCAACCCGACATTAAGCATAACGTATTCCAGGGATATTCAGTAAATGTCTCTAAAAAATAAGATGGCATATGAAGATGATAGGGC
>OHEH01000457.1_pt1 | contig 16999 bp, 13 predicted proteins | sample 1567221 | NCBI WGS metagenome assembly OHEH01 (sample SAMEA3879586, study PRJEB24766) | human gut metagenome | biome: human-associated habitat; feature: feces | place: USA | collected 1985/1987
TCGTGATTACATCCTGCGTGAACGAGATCACCGGTCCCGATGCCATCATGGTCGAAGAGGCGGCGTAGGCCCACATGATGTCCCATTTGCTCTTGGCGGGCTGGAGCACCTGTTCGCCGGTTTCGAGCGAGAGTCCGATGAAGCTGTAAATCGGGTCTTTCGTGATTTCGACGGTTTTTGGGGTCGTATCTTCCACCTTGCCGTACTCTACCTTGTAGCCGTTGCCGCTGCGGGTGACTTTCACTTTGTACCAGAGGCTCCGGTTTTCCGTACCGTCGGTATTGGTCTTGTTGTCGGCCGAGGCCACGAAAAATACCTTGTTGTTCGCATCCGTAGCCGATATTTCGCCGAATGCGGTCTTCGACAGGTCGCCCGTGACGTCGTCGATCCATTCCGCCTTGAAGTCTTCGGACATGCTGCCTGCGGCGATGTTGGGTGCGCTCTGCGCATCTTCGAGGGTTACGGCTGCGAAGTCCGTTTTCTCGGAAGCGGCCGCTACCGTTGCGTATGAAGAGTTGAGTACCACGCGGAACTCATCGCCGCAGTAGAAGCCCAGGTTCCAGCTCTTGCGGTCGATCTGCATCTGGCTGTTATTACTCAGATCGACATAGACCATGTTGGCGTAGTTCTGGTCACCGACTTTCCCTTCGAGCGTCATCGTGCCGCCCGTGGAGACGATCGGAGTGAACGAGAGGGTCATCTCCTTGGTCGTGCCGATCTTGTAGCCTTCGGTCAGCGAGAGGGAGAGAATCTGGAATTTCGCCGTTCCCTCGGGGTTTTTACCCGTCGCTTTGGCTACGGTGAAAGTGCCCGTGGACTGTCCGGCCGGAATATTGACCGTGATCTTGCCGTCGGTCATGGCCGGGGTCGTCGTGATGTCCGCGTCGGATACGTCCGAAGAGGTCATTTCCATCGTTACGTCCAAGCTCTCGGTCGTAGCGCGGCTGAGTTTCAGGCCGAGGCTGACGGTTTCGCCGTCCATGCCGGCTTCCGATACGGCGAATTCGACCGAAATGTCCTGCAACTTCAGGTTGTCGTCATCGTCGTTGCATGCCGAGAATCCGAAGGTCATCAGACAGGCTGACAGTAAGTAAAGTAATCTTTTCATAGAATGGTTTTAATTAGTTAATATTGAATTTGTTATTTTTTGAATTTTCCGTTCAGCATCAAGTTCAGTCCGATGAAGTAGCTGCGTCCGCAGCCGAGATAGCTGACCGAAGGGGTGTCGTTCGCGGATTCTACGATCGTGCGTATGTCGGTCAGGTTGAAGAGGTTTTTGACACCTACGTTCAGGCTCAGGAACGAGGTCAGCTTCTGCGTGACGGTGATGTCCCCGTAGTGGTAGGAGGGGAGTCCCCTCAGGTAAATTTCGCTCTCTTTCTTGTTGTCCGGGGTCGTGTATTCGTGGTAATAGTACTCCTTGCGCTGGCCGGTGTATTTGTAGAAGAAACTGATGTCCGTTCCCGACTTGGCGATATGGTAACTGATGGTCGTACTCACTTCGGGCGAATAGCGGAACTGGGGCAGGCTTTTATCGTCGGAGGCATATTTGTTGTAGCGTCCGATCAGCGAAGCATTGACGTTCACGCGTAATCCGCCCCATGCCAGCGAGGTTTCCAGTGCCCCGCCCAGGGTTTTGTAGCGGCCGATGTTGTAGTAGGTGTTGTAGTTGGGAATATCGACGTTCTGCGCCAGGCTGATCTTGTCCTTGAAGACGTTGTAGAAACCGCTCAACGTGGTGGTGAGCCGGATCCGCGCGTTATGCAGGATGCGGTAGGTGAACGATCCCGTGACATTGTTCGAATATTCGGCTTTCAGGTCCGGGTTGCCGTCGATGTCGTGGTTGTCGTTGTGGAACGAGAAGTAGAGCTCCTGCAGGGTCGGCGTACGGAAGCCGTAGGCATAGGAGAGGCGGATGTCCATATCGGGTGTCAGATCGAACTTCGTTAAAATCGAAGGTACGGCCACAGGAGCTTCGTAGTCGGCCATCAGGAAAGCCCGAACGCCGGGGCGTACGCTCATCCAGCTCCAGGGTTTGTATTCGGCCGAGATGAAGAATGCCAGATCGGAGATCGTGGGGGTGCCGTCGATGCGTCCGCCCTTGCCTTCGGTCCATTGGTATTCCAAACCGGGCTGAAGGCTGATCTTCGGGCCGATATTCCAGGTTGCCGTCGCCCGTGCGATCCAGGCTTTGTACTGGGTGACATCCTGACTGGCATCTTCGGCCGAGAGCCATTTCTCTCCGGTCGAGAGGTCTGTCCAGGTGGTCTGCGTGCGGCGCTTGTAGTCCTGGTAGGAGAGGGCGAGATTGACGCTCAACCGGTTGTCCAGTCTCCAGTCTGCCTGTAACTGATGGGTGTATCGTTTGGTCAGATAGTCCTTGTCGGAAACCTTCTCCGGTTCGATGGCGGTACCGTTCAGAGGACCGAAGATTTTCTCGTCGAGGAAATCCAGCCGGTACCAGACGTTCAGGTTGCGTCGCTGGAACCCTATCATACCGTTGGCCAGCGACTGATCTTTGGGATGCCAGCGCTTTTCGCGCCCGGTCAGGTCGCCCTGCCAGCCGCCGTTGTCGTTGCGGGTGTAGCCGCCGTTGAAGTAGAGTCCGTTTTTAAGGTTGAACCCCAGATCGATGCTTTCGTTGTGAAGACCTTCGCCGTTGAAGAACTGGTACTCCTTGCCCATCGTTTCTTCCTGAATGCGGGCGCCCACGCGCCAGGTGCTTTCTTCGGAATAGCCCGGTCCCTTTTTGGTGATGATGTTGATGACTCCCGCAAGGGCATCCGTGCCATAGACTACCGACATCGGGCCTTCGACGATTTCGACCCGTTCGATCCGGTTTACGTCGAGTTGGCTGAGGCTCTGTTTGGTCGAGCCGCGGTCGATCATCGGAATGCCGTCCATGAGGATTTTGACATTGTTGCCGCTCATACCCATCAGCTCGAAGTCCGTTTCTCCGAGCGCCATGTCGTTCGAGAGGCGGATGCCGATTTCGGTGTTGAGAAGCGACTGTACATCCAGGGGTGCCTTTTGCCGGATCTGATCGCTGTTTACCGACCGTACCTTATATAAGGAGTTTTTCATGGATTGCGGCGAGAACTGTCCGGTGACGACCACCTCCTCCAACTGGTTGATATCTTCCTTGACTTCGATGTTCGGGAATACGTTTTCCCGACCGGTTTCGATGGTGACCGGAAACTCCTTGCGGTGGGCGGTTACGGATTGGACGACCATCGTATATTCGCCCGGGGGAGCCGCAAATTCGAAATTGCCGTCCCCGTCGGACATCCCGCCGAATACCGTATTTTTCAGCGAAACCGTGATGTATTCGGCCGGAGCGCCGTCTGCGGTGATGACATTGCCCGAGATTTTGACCTTTACCCGGTTTTGTCCCGCTGCGGGCAGGACGGACAATAATAATAGGATGACAGTGCAGATATTTTTAATCATGGGCTTTTGGTTTTATTCGTTTGCAAAAGTAGGGGGGATGAAACGGGCGGGCAATCACCCGTTTTGGGTATTTCGGAGGCGAGAGGTAGTCAAATGTGGTGAGCTTGCCCGTCTGTCGGATTCCTGAGCTGTTTCCCGGATCTTCCGTTCGGTTTGCGGAGCGGCCCCTTGATTTTTGTCCGGCCGGAGGTGGCGTTGGGGCGGTTGCGATAAAGTCCGGTCGTTTTTCGGGTTTGGCGGAGATTTTGTACAAGCAGTATCGAAAGAACTTAAAAAATTATCGATTATGTTTTTCTTGTGGTATTTATTGATAGGTTTGGTTGCCGGATGGCTCGCCAACCTGATCGTGAAAGGGCGGGGGTCCGGCCTGATCGTCAATTTAGTTGTCGGCATCGTCGGCGGGGTGCTCGGCGGCTGGATCTTCTCGCTGTTCGGACTTTTCGCCGTAGGAACCATCGGCAGTATCGTCACTTCGGTAGTCGGTGCTATCGTATTGTTGTGGATCGTAGCTGCCGTAGGCAATAAAAAAGAGAAAAAGATAGACTAAAAAATTATTCGTATGAATGAGAAATTGAATGCGGACAAAGAGCGTTTGAAGGCGGATCTGTCCGATACGGTACAGGATGTGAAAGAGCATGTGGCCGCGAAAGCCGGTCAGGTGAAAGAACAGGTCGTAGCGAAAGCCGGCCAGGTCAAGGAAAGCGCCCGTCAGCAGGCGCAGCAACTGAAAGGACAGGCCAAGGAGCAGGCAGGCAAAGTGCTCGACAAGACCAGGGAATTGGTCGATAAGGCATCCGAAAAGGTGAAAGAGTGGTAATAAAAAATAGAATGGAAAAGAGAGGCCGGCCAGCCATAGGGCCGGCCTTTTCGTTTGTGTGTCCGGACAAATGGATTATCTTTGCACCCCGACAGGCCGAAGTTCCGCTACAGAGGAACCGAGGCCGATATTATTAATCACTTTAATTTTTACAGGATGAAAGAGATCCAAACAAAGCGTACTCCGCGCTTCAGGCGCTGGTGTCGCAAGGGTTACGCCGCTTTCGCGAGCCTTCGGCGCCAGGTTACCATCGGAGTCCTCTCTGTTTCGATGTCCACCATTCTCCTGTCCACGACGACGCCCGTGCAGGCGCAGACCGTCGATTCGCTTACGATCGCCAGAGAGCTGGAGATCGAAAAGGTCGAGGTGACGGGGGTGAAAGCTACCCCCACGCGCAGTACGATGTCGTCCACCTCCGTTTTCGATCGAAAGGCGGGTGCTTCGGCGCCGGTCCAGACCCTCGAGTCTGTGCTGCGTTTGAGCCCTGCGATCGATCTTCGGGAACGGAGCGGCAGGGGAACGCAGGCGGACATTATGATCCGGGGAGGTTCCTTCGACCAGACGATGGTCATGCTCAACGGTATTAACTTTACGGATGCCCGAACGGGTCATCAGTCGCATTCGCTGCCGATCGACATAGATTGCATCGCGGGAATCGATCTGATCGACGGCGTATCGGGCGTCGGTGCGTATGCAGGGGCCCTGAATATCCGCACGATGCCTCTCAAATCCCGCTATCTGCGCATCGAGGCGGCGGGCGGCGACGACGGCTATGCGTACGGCAATCTCTCGGGGGCCGTGACCAAGGGACGTTTTTCCCTTTTTGCCGCCGGGTCGTACCGTCGCAGCGACGGGTATATCCACAACACCGATTTCGAGAACTACAACGGTTACTTGCGGATGAACTACGACAGTGAAAAGGCCGGATTTTTCGATTTCCAGGCCGGTTATCAGAACCGGTCGTTCGGTTCGAACGGTTTCTATGCCGCGTACAATCCCGATCAGTTCGAGCATACTTCGACGGTGCTCTCTTCGCTGCGATGGGTGAAATCCGTCGGGCGTTTCACGCTCAATTCGTCGGTCAGCTACCGCAAGAATTTCGACCGTTACGACTGGACGCGCGGTACGCCGATGAATCATCACAATACGGACAATGCGGGAGCCGAGTTCTGGGCCGACTGTACGTGGAAGGGCGGTGTGACCTCCCTGGGAGGCGATTACACCTACAACCACATTTACAGCACCAATCTCGGCGAGCCGCTTCCGACTCCGCACGGCAAATATACCCATGCCAAGGACCGTCACGTGGGAAATCTCTGGCTGCGGCATGTCAAACAGTGGGAGCGTTTCGACGTTTCCGGTTCGGCCGGGGTGAGCTTCACGCCTTATGGGACTTCGGCCCTGTGGAGTCTTTCGGGAGGCTATCGTCCGGTGCGTGGGCTGCGGCTCGAGGTCGGTGCGGCCCAGTCGATGCGACTGCCTACCTTCACCGATCTTTATTACACATCCCCTGCACAGCTCAATAATCTGGATTTGAAGCCTGAACATGCGATTACCTATCGTTTCGCGGCGGATTACGCCCGCAGCGGGTGGAATGCTTCGCTGTTTACTTACTACCGGCAGGGGCGCGACATCATCGACTGGGTTTGGCGCGAGGAGCTGGGCAAGTGGCACTCCGAGCAGGAGAGCAAGCTCGACACCTATGGACTGGAGGTTTCGGGCGGTTATACGACGACCGGGTTTCTGCACCGGATTTCGGTTTCATACGGCTATATCCATACGAGCAAAGTCGATCGGGTCATCACTTCCAGTGCGCTGGATTATATGAAGCACAAAGCGGCGGCGACGGTCGAATTCCGTTTCCTGCGCAACTGTTCGCTCACGCTGACCGGTGCGGTATATGACCGCAACGGCAGCTATACCTATTATTTGCGTAATGCGGACGGTTCCCTGATGTTGGATCCCGACGGCAAGATGATGACCGAAGTGCGTGACTTCAAGCCTTATTTCCTGTTGGACGGCCGTCTGTCGTGGGAAAAGAAGGGGTGGAAACTCTATTTCGACGTGATGAACATGACCGATACCCGTTATTTTGATTTCGGCGGGTTGGAGATGCCCGGCGTCTGGTTTTCGGGCGGTATCGTCGTGACGATCGGGTAATGTCCGGAAAAGTTTGTTTGCGGCGGGCCGGGATCGAATCCCGGCCCGTTTTATCGTTGCGAAAAGTGTCGTATTGTGAGATTCGGCCGTGGAATACGTGATAGTTTGTAACCGTATAGTCCGTTTCGATAAAAGATTTGTAACTTTCTTTGGAGGGATATTTATTTATTTCGTATATTTGTAGGTCTGTTTTACGGGCTAATTCTGAAGCGAATACAAATTCTTAACATACTCTAAAATACATGGAAAAACGTATTATTGAATGCGTGCCCAACTTTAGCGAGGGCCGTAACAAGGCTGTTATTCAGCAGATTACTTCCGCAATCGAGGCGGTTGACGGAGTCAAGTTGCTCGACGTCGATCCGGGTGAAGCGACCAACCGTACGGTGGTTACCTTCGTCGGAGAACCCGAAGCCGTGCTGGAAGCGGCTTTCCAGGGCGTCAAGAAAGCTGCCGAGGTTATCGATATGCGTAATCATAAGGGAGCGCATCCCCGTATGGGTGCCACGGACGTATGTCCGCTCATCCCGATCGCGGGTATTACGCTCGAGGAGTGCGCCGAGCTGGCCCGTCAGTTGGCCAAGCGCATCGCCGACGAGTTGCATGTGCCGACCTATTGCTACGAGGCGGCTGCCTTTACGCCGGAGCGCCGCAACCTGGCCGTATGTCGTGCCGGTGAGTACGAGGCGCTGCCCGAGAAGATGAATCACGAAGGCAAAGCTCCCGATTTCGGCGACCGTCCCTTCGACGAGGGCGTAGCACGCACGGGTGCCACCGCCGTAGGTGCACGCGACTTCCTGATCGCCGTGAACTACAACCTGAACACCACTTCGACGCGTCGCGCCAACGCCATCGCGTTCGACGTGCGCGAAAAGGGCCGTCCGGTACGCGAAGGCAATTCGCCCGTAGGCAAACCCTTGAAGGACGAGAACGGCAAGACCATCATGAAGCCCGGTACGCTGAAGGCTACCAAGGCGATCGGCTGGTTCATCGACGAGTACCAGATCGCCCAGGTTTCGATGAATATCACCAATATTTCCGTTACGCCGCTCCACGTGGCTTTCGACGAGGTTTGCCGCGCCGCCAACGCACGCGGTGTGCGTGTGACCGGTACCGAGATCGTCGGCCTGATTCCGAAGCGCACGTTGATCGAGGCGGGCCGCTATTTCCTGAAGAAGCAGGAGCGTTCGACCGGTATTTCCGAGGAGGAGATCATCCGTATCGCCATCAAGTCGATGGGTCTGGACGAGTTGAAGCCGTTCAAACCGGAAGAGAAGGTGATCGAATACCTGATCGAAGCGGACAATAAGAAGAAGAAACTGGTCGATCTGACCTGCACCGGCTTCGCAGAGGAGACCGCCAGCGAGTCCCCGGCTCCGGGCGGCGGTTCGATTTCCGCTTACATGGGTGCGCTGGGCGCTGCCCTGGGTACGATGGTCGCCAACCTGTCGTCGCACAAACCCGGCTGGGACGCACGTTGGGAGGAGTTCTCCGACTGGGCGGACAAAGGCCAGAAGCTGATGACCGAGTTGCTGCACCTGGTCGATGAGGATACCGAAGCGTTCAACCGGATCATGAACGTATTCTCGATGCCGAAGGGTACCGACGAGGAGAAAGCTGCCCGTAGCGCCGCATTGCAGGAGGCTACGCTCTACGCTACGCAGGTGCCTCTGCGTACGATGCAGACCTCGTTCAAGGTGTTCGAAATCGTGAAGGCGATGGCCGAACAGGGAAATCCCAATTCGGTAACCGACGCCGGCGTCGGAGCGCTGGCTGCCCGCAGCGCCGTGCTGGGTGCGTGTCTGAACGTGAAGATCAATGCCGCCGGTCTGAAAGACCGTGCCGTCGCCGATGACCTGATCGGCCAGGCCAACCGGATCGTCGCCGATGCGGAGAAAGCCGAGCGTGAGATTCTGGAAATCGTCGAGAGCAAGATTAAATAATTTAATACATATAAAACAATGACTGTAAAGGAATTTCAGGAGCAGATCAAGGCGGGTATCCCCGATGTGCTGCCCGCACCGAAACCGTACGATCCCACCATCAACCACGCGCCCAAGCGTAAGGAGATACTCACCGAGGAGGAGCGCGTGCTGGCCATCCGCAATGCCCTGCGCTACTTCCCGGCCAAGCACCACGAAGTGTTGGCCCGCGAGTTCGCCGAGGAGTTGCACAAGTACGGTCGTATCTATATGTATCGTTTCCGTCCCGATTATGAGATGTATGCCCGTCCGATCGAGGAGTATCCCCACAAGTCGCGTCAGGCCGCTGCGATTATGGTGATGATCCAGAACAACCTGGACAAGGCTGTGGCGCAGCATCCCCACGAGCTGATTACCTACGGCGGTAACGGTGCCGTGTTCCAGAACTGGGCGCAGTATCTGCTTACGATGCAGTATCTGTCCCAGATGACCGACGATCAGACGCTGGTGATGTATTCGGGACACCCGATGGGCCTGTTCCCGTCGCATCCCGACGCTCCGCGCGTGGTGGTGACCAACGGCATGGTGATTCCCAACTATTCGAAGCCCGACGACTGGGAGCGCATGAACGCCCTCGGGGTGTCGCAGTACGGCCAGATGACGGCCGGCTCCTATATGTATATCGGCCCGCAGGGGATCGTCCACGGCACCACCATCACGGTGATGAACGCCGCGCGCAAGCGTTTCTCCGGCGGCCGCAATGATGCCCGGGGGATGCTTTTCGTCTCCTAGGGGCTGGGCGGCATGTCCGGGGCGCAGCCCAAGGCGGGCAATATCTCGGGTGTGGTGAGCGTCATCGCCGAAATCAACCCCAAGGCGGCGCAGAAACGCTACGAGCAGGGATGGGTCGACGAGATGTACGATTCGCTCGACGCCCTGGTTCCCCGTATCCGCGAGGCCTGCCGTGCCCGCGAAGTGGTCTCGATGGCCTATGTGGGCAACGTCGTCGACCTTTGGGAGCGTCTGGCGGCCGAAGAGATCCCCGTAGACCTGGGTTCCGACCAGACCTCGCTCCACAACCCCTGGGCGGGCGGCTACTACCCCGTGGACGTAAGCTACGAGGCTTCGAACAAGATGATGGCCGAGGAGCCCGCCCGCTTCCGCGAGTGCGTGCAGGAGTCGCTGCGCCGCCAGGTCGACGCCATCAACAAACTCACCGCGCGGGGGATGTATTTCTTCGACTATGGCAACGCCTTCCTGCTGGAAGCCTCGCGCGCCGGGGCTGCCGTGATGGGCGAGGGCGGCCGTTTCCGTTATCCCTCCTATGTGCAGGACATCATGGGGCCGATGTTCTTCGACTACGGCTTCGGCCCGTTCCGCTGGGTCTGCACTTCGGGCAGCCCCGAAGACCTCGAGCTTACCGACCGCCTCGCCGCCGAAGTATTGGAGGAGATCCGCGCCACGGCGCCTGCCGAGATCGCCGGGCAGCTCGACGACAACATCCACTGGATCCGCGAGGCCGGCCGCAACCGGCTGGTCGTCGGTTCGCAGGCGCGCATCCTCTATGCCGACAGCGAGGGGCGCACCCGGATCGCACAGGCCTTCAACCGGGCCGTTGCCGACGGGCGCCTCTCGGCTCCCGTCGTGCTGGGCCGCGACCACCACGCCCGCTTCGGGCGCATAGGCTTTATGGTTGCCGTGCACCGTGTCAATGCCCCGGTGGGGGCTGCCGTCAGAGTAAGCCGGGTAGCCCGCGGTGACTCTGATCGGTGACACGTCAGTAATGCACTGTTTGTATACTGCCATTGTTTGCGCCTCCTACTCTAAAAAGAATCCATTTTTCATATAACTTTTAACGCTGTCAATCTCGGCGGCTGTTGCGGGCAGCGCAATATCTGGGTCGTCTACCATAATGAAACCCGGTATACTGAACAGTTGCACCTTTTGACACAGGGGCCGCCCGTGGTGCTCGTTGTTGTCGTCCGCAAGATCGTAAAAGGCCCCTGTCAAATACGGCGTAATACCATATTTTGCGACGCTGGCCCCTCCGCCTTTTGATTGACTTGCAACGGTCATTTGCTGGGCACCGGAGGCAATACCGTTGGTAATATCGCCACCGCCGAAAAAGGATCCAATACCTCCGGCAATAGCACCGACGGCGGTTTGAATTAGTCCGCCAAAACTTGCCAATTCATCTATATTAGTTGCAATCTGCGCCAGCTGCACAGGTACCGAAACGTTGCCCGACGTGGAGAAGAAAATAGTGTTAAAATCTTTATTAAATGACAAGTCCAGTATTGCGTCACCCGTGCGGTAATCAACAGTTAATCTGCAATACAAGGTACTTTGCAGCACGAACAAGTTGGCATTTAATTTAATCTCCCCAAATGGAGGACAATATAACGTGTACTCGGAATAAGGTGCTCCGTCTGTATAAACGCCCCTCGTAATGTGCTGCGGATGATGAGGGGTGGAGATATTGAACGTGAATACCTGCTTATCATTGTTGTTTTGTATTACATAAGCGTTCCCGATATTCTTCATTTTCCACCACCCAACAGGAACCTCGTTAATGGGAGTTCCGATGGCCGTGTTTCCGCAAGGTATCCAGAACGCTTTTGAAATATACTGAATAGGATTGAAAAGTGCTTTAGTTAAGTTACTGCTGATCTCGTCAGCGCTGATATTCAAGTAATCAGTATTCTGCAAAAGAGCAGCCATTAACTTTTGAAATGCGGTCCCGCTCATTGCAAGATAAATTGCACCGCCGAACGATACATAGCCGGGGGCATTGACGACCACAACAAAAAATCCTTGACTGCCGCTTTCCGGGTCATCCGTGAAGGGCGTATAATTTGCATAGAGGGTTTTCGTGGTAATCGTTGCTTTTGTAGGGTACAAATTATCTACGATTTTAGGGTCGTACTTGGCCGAGGACCTCACCACATATTCAGTAGAGTATCCGATCTGGTCGCGGTAGCTTGCGAGAGTGTCAACAGTCAGTGACGCATTCCAGAGCCTGTCAGAATATGTCCAGTTCTTCACCCAGTAATACCGGCTAAAGGTGGGCATATAACAATAATTGTACCTGGTGGGGTCACCCTCTGTTGCAATCTTAATTTCCGGGTTAATGATGTTACAGGGGGCTTTAAGGTCAATAACCTTTTTAAGACCGTCACTGGGCCGTTTTGTGCTGTTTGTGCGCTTCGCGAACTGATAAAATGTAGCTTGCATTTTGTGCCTCCTACAAAATAACCGGAGGGCATAGGCCCTCCGGTGCAGGTCAAGACTTCGAGGGGTCCGCGTCCTTGTGCGTGGTGGTTTTAAGGATGGAGGCTCTAGCTGCTCTGCCCGCGTCGGGCGCGGTGACGTCGCCGGAGGTCATCAGGAACAGAACGGCGTTCTCGGTGAAATCGTCGTACCACGACCATCCGTAGTGATACCAGAAGTTTGTATAAAGGCCGCGGGCGTTCATGGGGGTCGGGACCACGCGGGACAGCTTCGGAGTGTAACCGATTGCATCCCAGTCCAGCAGACACCCGAACACATTGGACAGCTGCACCGCAGCATTATTGGTTGCCACACCGGCGGTGCTGGTTACGACAGGCGTTGCGGAGATGGTCTCACGCTCGTCGATGTTCTGCCAGAACGTGACCTGCTCGGCGTCGCGGTATTTCAGCATGTTATCATGGAAAACCTCGGGAATCACGCGGGCATCGATCTGGCTCTGCGTGCCGCTGTACAGATAAAGGTGCTGCCGGTCATACGGCGTGTGTCGCATGATGTTGTACGTCGTGCCGCCGATCTCCCAATTCTGATGCCAGTTGATGGTCCGTTCCTTCATCAGGCGGGATATATCGTTGATACGGCCATAGGCGTATTTTGCGAATCCAGGGAAATTCGCTTCCTTGTACACGTCCTGCACCGTCAGTTGGGTGCCCTGCTGGGCGTTGTACTCATCGAGCAGATACACAACGCTGTGGGGGCTGGTCACAGTCATGCCGGTCAGATGGTTGGCCATCAGGTTGTTGGCGAGGTTGCGTCGGTCAGCCTCGATCTGGTTAGAAAGGTGCAGCACGAAAGACGACCAGAACTGTGCCAGTTCCTCGGGCCCCTTGAATGCTGCCTCCATCTGGGTGTCAGCCTGCGTGTACACGCGGCTGTAATTGGTCTGGCCGTAGTAGTTTGTCTGTAGGACTTTAGGCTTGTGGACTTCGTACATGTCCACGCTCTTGCCGTCCTCCAGCGCCCACGCCTTATCGGTGACGGGGTCGCTGTCGCAAAAATTGATCTTCCGAACATGGTTCGACCAGTCGTCGCCCGTCACCTGCAAGCGCTTGAGCGGTGCGTCGTAGGGGCGCACAGCAAAAATGGTACGGCCCAACACCTGACTAATAGCTTTGGTGTAGTTGTCGGTACCGGTCAGCAACGTGGCCTGTGCTACCGACACAAAGCTAGATGTGTCCACAATGGACGTTGTCGACTCCTGGCCGGTGGCCATTTTGTTGATCTCGGTCAGAATTGCGGCAATGTCCTTAAAATCCATGCCAAGGGGCATATTACTTCACTTCCTTTCCATAGGTCGGGTCGATAATACGGGCCGTCACTGTATCGGCGTTGGCCGTAGGCTGCTGCTGGATGCCCAGGCCCAGCGCGTTGGCCTGCAGTGTCTGTGTCATAGCCTGCATGGCCTGGGCGCTGGTCTGCTGGCCCTGCAAAATCTGCTGCAACAGGGTCTCGAGGCCGTCATACTGCGGCGCGGGCTGCGGTGCGGGCTGCGGCACGGGCTGCGGAGCGGGCTGCGGAGCGGGCTGCGGCGTGGGCCTCTCCATCGCTTCAATTTCTGCTTTGGTGTATCCGGCCATTGCGAGGGCCGCCTTTTCACTGATTTTCAACTTTAGTTGCCTCCATTACAACGTACGTGTCATGTGCCAAACACTCAACGATCTTGTCTTTGTCTCCTTTGGAAAGTGGCCCCACCGCGCAGCACTGCCGCGTATGGGTGGCGTTTGCCCAGTCGCTATAATAGGTAACATTTAAACGAGTGCACCGGTCAGCCAGCAGAAACGCACGCTCGTTTGTGATCGACTGGGCAAAAATGATATAACAACCCATGGTTAACTCTCCTTCTTGATGTCGTCCAGAGCAAGTCGCATCTCGGTAATAGCCGCCGTGTTCTCCTTAACGACGGTGTTGCACTGATACCACATCAGCAGAAACGCTGCAATCGGAAATCCCACGTTAGAAATAGTCTGAATCACAGTATTAGCGTCCATTTTGTGCACCTCCTTACAAATACAAGTAAATCCCCGGTTCTTGCGCTGGCTGACGCATGCCCACCCCTTCTGGGGGCTGCCTAGGGCGCCGGGGATTATTTTTAGTATATACTACTCTTTAAAAAAAGTCAAGTACCGCAATACTCACGAAAGAAAATTTCATCCGAGTAACGCTCAAATTCAAGTTGCCGCTGCAAGTAAGCGGGCCAGATGTACCCATATGCGGCCCTGAATCGCTTTCGCTCATATTCGCCGGTGCCGTACATGGGCATATCACCCGACCGGTGCCGACACACATAGTACAGTGGTTTGCTTTTGTGCTCATAGATGCAACAGCGCCCAATCTGAACAAGCGGATAATATTCACGGAGCGGCCGAGACACCACTAGACTTTTCTCTTCGGCGCTGTATTGGTTTTCAATAGCAGACCTGTAAAAGTCGGTGCCGCTCATAGACCTATAGAGAGCTGTATCTGCTTTCTCTTTGGCTATGGGGCTGTCAACTAAATCGATCAATAGAACACCTTTATCTGCCAACAGCTTGACGCGCTCTTTCTTGCCTATCATCTTCTCTACAATATCTGTAATCTCCCATTGCATATAATAGGGGTTGGCCATGCCGACGGCATTGGACATACATAACAACGTCAAGGGCTTTTTCCCTTGCAACTCGCGGTTACGGTTGACCGTTTCATAGATATTAGCAAGGCCCACGCCCTCCCCGCGCCGATAATAGTCCGACTCTTCTTTTTGGTACTCGTCCAAAATGATGATGTTAGTGTGGGGACTTGAAAAACTACGGGTTCGGGCCAGGGTGACGACGCTCCCCACAACTCCGGCCATCTGCGCAGGCTTAATGGGTGCCCCTGTATCAGTGTAGGCCCCTGCGTTGCCCACTTCATAGAGACCCGCAATTTTAGGCAATTTAAAAGGGGCGTAATGGGTTTGCAAATCATCATTCAACGGAGACCACGGCCACATACTGGGTGACGCGCAGATAAGTTCCGCTTGCTGCGGCGTGCGGCGCAGATACAAAAATTCGTCCCCGGTCTGGTGGACGTGCTTTAGCGCTCCATAGGTCTTTCCGGTACCACGTCCGCCCCATATAAAAATGATCGGGGCCCCGGTTGACAAGATGCCATCCTTTTCGGAGAAATTAGGCCATCCATCATCTGTGTATAGTTTAATCATACAAACACCCCCACTGTTCGGCCATAGCTGCGGCAATACCTGAAAACGTTTTGCTTCTTATTTTTGGGTCTCTTTCTTTTCTGCCTTGAAATTTTCTGTATTTTCCGTGCGCATCTTTGCAACCGCCATTTACATATGGTTCGTGCTTTTTAATAATTGCTGTTGGTTTAAGGGGACTAATGCCTTTCAACCACAAACAAGTTCGCTTACTGAATGGATGCCCGAATTGGTAAGGCTGTATTGCTTGTGTATATTCTGGCAATCCAATAATTTTCATTGGCGTCGGATTTTCAATAGCAATTCTACTACATTTTGCGTTATAAAATCGCATAAAAAACGCTTTAGCCTCCAGGGCTTTATTGTACCGCTCTTGCACTATCTGGCCCTTAACCCTCATCCGTACAGCACCGGCATTTGTCATGTACGTGCAGGGAGGAAACGCAATAATCATATCCCATTCGCCAATTATTATATGTAACATGCCATCAATTGTAGTAAACGTACAATTTCCGTTAATCAGAGGCAAAACGTCCCCCAATATATGCCATTCAGGACGCCCCCCGGATGGCTCTTTAATATCTGCACTATATGCTTCATGCCCACGTTCCCGGAACGCTTTACACACAGTCTGTGATTCTTCGCAAGCTACTAAAACTTTCATATCATAATACCTCCATAATCTTGTACCCGAGTATCTTTGCGTATTCGTCGGTTATTCCCAACGTGTAGGTATTATCACAAATACACAGGTTTCTTGTTATATGAACCGTATGCCCGTCAACCACAAAATCCGGCACACGGGGCCTGTCATTATAAATAACCTGGTTTCCTGCGGCAAGACAAAACGTAAAGCCGGGCTTGAATGCTTCAAAACCACCCCAGAGGGCCAGCTCCAAACCTCCCTTCCGCTTGCTAACTCCTGCTATAGTGGTAGTGATCGGCCCGCCTTTTTTATAGGTAGTTGCGTATTTTTTAGCGCCCCAAGTCATAAACTCCGCGTAGCAGCGCTCCTGCTCGTACACGCCCATGTAATGGGTATTGCCTTTTGGGTCTGCAGCGCAAGCACCGGTATCTTTTGCAAGCTGCTTTACGGCTTTGTTAAAGTCCGACAAATCAATATTGCCCATGTACTTAACAGAATCAGTATCGCAATACACGCCATTTCTGCCCGCGGCCCATTGCGCTATTTTTAGGCGCTTGCGAGTGTGAGCCGTTGTCCATACGCCCCATTGGTACGGCAGGAACAAATGCGGGCGGTGGTCGTTATAACTGCCCTCCGGGTCGTCGGTGCATTCGCTCCAGAGATTGTCGAGGTCGTCCTCATCAAAAAGTGTGTCCAGCTGCAAGGGGTCCTGTGCTGTCATACCGTAGTAGCTGTTAAGGTCGCCCTTAGCTTTGACATAATACAAATCTTGACCGGCTACACCTTTAAGGGATGTCTTGCCGGTGTAGCTCTCTTTGACGCAATCCGTCAGGGGCTTTGGCAGTTTGCCATAATCGGACGTATACAGGTCCAGAACGTTAAGGGCATCCCAGTCATACTCTTTTGCAATGATTCTAAAATCTATATCTGTTATGGTGATCTCGAAATGTTCAGCAGACAGCAAACGGCCATTGTCGTTTATGTATCCTTCACAATGCCGAACTTTTGCAAGCGGGATATAGGGGAATCCCCACCACTTAAAACGCTGGCGCAAACCTTTTACTTGCAAGCGCATCAAACACGCCTTGCCGTGTTTCATACATTGCATCAGCCGCTCGACGGTGGCCGGTTCCTGCCTAAATGGAGTCATCGGAAAGTAACATTCACATTGCACGGCGGGGTACGCGCTCGACATATCCACGGAACCGACGTCTTCCAGATGGAGCCCCACATAATACCGATTGGCGTGGGTGTCACCGCCTCGGAATGCCTCGCGCAGCATTTGATACAATTCCCACGACGGCAAAAGGCGCTTGACCCGTTTAATGCCCCATTTATACATAGCTTCACGGGCCATCCGTCTGACATAGCCGGTGCGCGTCAGGGGTAATGTATACAGGTCGTCCCCGTCTCGCTTCATCTCGATTAACAGGCACTCCACAATGCACCGAACATCGTTGATGCAATACGCTAATTCTGTAGACGTTAAGGGCGTCCAGGGATACCGGACCTTTGAGTAATCGAGTGTGCCGGTTAATTTG
>OHEH01000484.1_pt1 | contig 16383 bp, 11 predicted proteins | sample 1567221 | NCBI WGS metagenome assembly OHEH01 (sample SAMEA3879586, study PRJEB24766) | human gut metagenome | biome: human-associated habitat; feature: feces | place: USA | collected 1985/1987
GAGCCTGTGCAAGTTCGCTTCTGTACTTGTTCACTTCGTTGTTGATGGCATCCTGGTCAACCTTTGAGCCACAAGATACAAAATTCTTGCCGCCAAAAGTATAGGTAACACCAGCGGTCAGAGACACAGCACCATCAGTATAAGCACTACTATATTTACCAAAAATAGAAGGAGAAACTTCACCTCTGGCTTCAATATTGATATCCAGATACTTGTTTACATTAAATTGTCCCATCAAACCAACAGAACCATTAATCATAGCATTCAGCTTATCCTGATCACCATAAGTCTTTGCAAAAGTCAGACCGGGACCGGCAAATACAGACAAAGTAAACAAACGATCAGGATTGTATCCACAAATGGAATTAGAAAGATTGTATATTGCATCTGCACGCAGAGTAAAATACTTCTTATTCTTTATCTTATACCAAACAGTTTCTTGACCATCTATAACTGTTTCAACTCCATTCAGATGTTTAGAGTTCAATGTACTCCACAAACCTGCGACTTGTCCGCGAAATCCCCAAACAGGATTCATCCATTTACCTACTGATATATGAATCAGAGGTGTTATAGCCTCACCAAGACCATAATCACTGTTATCCGGATTTACACAAACCTGAGCTCCCACACCAGCGCTAACAAAGATATTATCTTTGAATTTTTCGCTGTAGAATTTCTCTTTAGTCTGTGCGCCCACACTAATAGCAGAACCCGCCAACAGTAAAGACAATATTACTAATTTACTTTTCATTATTTTTCAATTTAAATTCGTTTAACTCTTTATTCTTATTGGTTTCAACCACTTACTTCAAATAGATTTTATAAGCAAGCCCACCGGTAAAATACTTCATTCTTTGCAATTCTACCTGCATGTGCAGATGGTTGAAAAGCAAATAAGTAGCACCCAACGCAAAATCCTTTGAATCATACTCTGCAATCACCCTCAAATCAGGCGCGAAAGTTGGATTATAGCTGATACCTGCTGCCACTCCATTCAGCTTATACTCTTTCCTCTTATTATATAAGTAAGAAAGATGTATCCCCACTTCTTCACTTCCTATAGCAAAATGTTTGGTTGCTGCAATATAGAAACGGCTATAATACCCATTCCCGTTTGTAGAACCAATCTCTCCACCTCCGGATGAAGTAAACGGATCTGATGTACCTAAAACAACAGCCGGCATATACTTCCAAAATTGTCCTTCTTTCAAAGCTCGCAGTCGGACAGAAAAATACCTGTCCTGATTCGTAAAACCTGAATAGCCGTAAGGCTTTAAGCCCAATGCCTCTGCTTTAAAAAGAGTGCATGTGTATGCCACTTCCAACCAAGGGAAAAAAGTTACATTCAAGTAATAATTATACGTATGATAGTACCACGTAGGAGGAGTTATCTCCTTGTTCATAAAATTTCCCCCCAGCATTACTGTTTTATCCCGCTGCATTTCCGCCGAAGGAACATGCAGTAACCCTGTGGTTCCATAAGTTAATTGAGCCGAGAGCACAATCGTACAGCATAAAAATAAACTAGTTATTACAATTTTCTTTATCATCATCTACCTTACTATTATGCTTTCGGCTCTAAGTTAGAATCAATACTGATTATTCGAAAGTAATGATACCACCACCTGCATTCAGCTCATCACCATGACCATGGCCGTGACCGATACCATGACCATGAGTATAGTCATATACAGAAGGAACAATCGTATAGTCTTTAAGCTTATCTACAACAATAGTGTAACTCTTACCACCAAATACCATCGCATAAGTAATAGTTTGAATTGTTTCTGTAGTTGTTGCACCAGTCAGATTGTTATGAGCAGGAACAGTCAATAAGGTTTCAAGTGTTACATTCTTAAAGTCGTCACCCGGCAATTCAGAATAACCACCGTCTTCTGACAGCAAGAAATTTTCCAAATACTTAATAGCAATTGCAGGAGCTACAGAATTTGCAAAAACTTCAGTTAATGGAGTTCCATATTTAGCACCACTACGCAAACCTTTTAACTCAAATGGATATTCAACATTTGTATTAGTACCATTATAATACTTCAACTCTGCCTTTTTCTGTTCACCCGATGCCTCAGACTTACCAACAACATCTATCTCGCAGCTATAATCTACAGTACTAAATTTAAAACGAGAGAAGTGATATACCTCAGCAGTATAAGTACCATTATTTTCTGTAACTTTACCACCCTTCGTGTCTTTTACCCAAACTCCATTAATCTCATAATAAACATTCAAATTTTGACCGGGTTTGTCTTTAAAGATAAACTGCAATGGTTTCACAAACGTAGTACCGTCCGGTTTACCTTCCCATACACGAACTGCATCATTTGCAATTTCTTCATTCTGACCTTCACGAGTAAATGTTATAGTCTTAGTAACACCAGCTCCAAACAATCCTTCAGGAATAACGACCTGATCTACAGTTGGATTACCCTCACTATCAACACCTTGAACTTCCTCTATCTGTTCTTCTGCACCGGCAACGACTTCAATCACGCCACCTTGAATTTCATTAGATTTCAATGCGAAGTCCAAATGAGTTGCGATTGTTTGATTAGCCGCTTTCTCAAAATAAATCGTCACACTAGTCTTTCTTGTCTTATAACCATCAGCTGTTACAGTAAGCGTATAATCACCACGGTCTTCTTCAGTAAGCTTCGTTAAAGAAATAGCAAACTGCCCCTTGACTGTTGTTGTTTCAGCTTTTTTCACATCACCTTTAGTCAATACAACAGAAGCACCATTAATGCCAGACAAGCTTGCGTAATTGTACACAGAGCCAGAAATAGTATAAGTCACAGTTTTAGGAGTAGTATCCACAACGGTTGTGATATCCTCCTTTTCATAGCAACTAGTCAATGTTCCTAAAGCTGCTACAAAGCATAACGCCAATTTAGCGCTAAGCCCGAAAAATTTACTTTTCATTTTCATCTCAATAAAATTAATAATTTAATAATTCTGATTTAATAAAATATGGGTTAAAACTATTATTCTGCATTATATTATCACTTGGCATAACCCTATATGTCTTGTAATAATTCCTCTCATTACCAGCATTATACGCCATACCAAAGTTTTTGGAAGGAGTAACACGCGGCATATACCCTTTTCGCTTGTACTTATATGGGGGTAATGCTATTTGAAAACGGAAACCACCATTAGATCTAATCCCTCGATTTCCCTTCTCCGCATAAAACCCGATTGAGCAATATCGAAAATGGCGTATTACATCACAACGAATGCTTTTTTCTCCCTGTATATGTTGTGACACCTTGACGCTTGTCTGTAAATTATAATAAGACCAATAGAAATTAGCTCCCAAATTCCAAGTCCAAACTTTCTTAGTATCAAAATGACAAGTAAAAGCATCCCAATAACAAGCTCCTGTATATCCTACCCCACCATCAAAAGAGAACCTTTCATCCGCTTTCAGAACATGTTGCATTCTCAAATCTACCCCATAGCGATTCGCCATAAAATGCCCAATCGAAAAGGTCGCCCACGTATTATATGGCAAACGAACTGTCTGTGACAAACTCACACACCCCGGATGAACTCTATCATATATATTATAAACTGCTTCGGACATCATTTCAAAGCCATCATTATATATAGGTATAACCATTTGGGCAGTTAACTTCATACCTTTCCACAAAGAGACTTCTATGGTCGGTGATAAATTGAACAAAACCTGATAAATCTGCGTGATTACCAAATTCTTCAACGAGAGCTCAGGATATACGACCACATCTACCTTAAACAAAGAACTATTTTCTCTCTTTATTTTCCGTGCTTCTTTCCACGCTCCACCTAAATCATAACTAACATTCCAATCCGCGCGACTTGCCTCTGGAACGCTGTCACCGATTATCGGTTTATAGTAAAGAGAAATCTGAGGCACATTATTGTCAAGAACGATTACCCGACATGGCTTTTTATCCGGTAAACCCATCTTTTGGATAACATCTACGGCTTTGCCAATACCTACTCCATTCAGACGATATGCGGAATTTTGCAGAACATATACACGTTCTTTGCCATCTTCCGTCCACCCCACATTCTCAAATCCCATTTCTACTAAAGTATTTACCGTATTTTCTCCTGTTTGGCAAATTCCCTTTAAAGGAAGCAAACAGAATAAAAAGAGCGCTGCACATCGTGCTATTGCTTTAATAGTTAGACACTTTACCATGTTAGAGTTTGTATACCTCATCTTTTTTATTAAATTTCTGCATCTCTACGACACAAAATATGGTGCAAAAATAGACACATTTTTAATAATACCAAAGAATTTTACATGAAAAAATAAAATAATGTAGCTTTTTTTGCATAACAGCTTTCTTAATGGCGATATTCTTTATCCAAGAGCTTATTATGCATGATTAAGAGGTTAGTAAATGGCTAATGGATGCTATATTTATACAAAAAATATGGCTATAAAAGTAATTTTGATTATATGCTGCCTTTATAGAAAACGAATTATCATATCGCTTGATATGAGTAGAAATAATCTATCTTTTATCATTTTGTCATTTTGTATTTTCTAATATACTTTCTATGGCTTATTTGCAAACAGTTGGAAAGGATTGCGAGAAAAACGTAATCTTACAAGATCTACATTAATCAAAAAGATAATATTCAAATTGTCTATTTTGTATTTTTGGTAGGACTTTGTGGATAAGTGTATCTTTAAGATGGTTCTATTTTGATTTAATAAACTTAATGATATATTATTTTGTAACTTATTTATAGATGAAATAGATGAAAAAATGTGCTATTTTGAGTCTTTGAAGTGTCTTTTATAAGGCTTAGAAGGTTCATTCTACATGAAGTTAACTTCATGTTGACAAGAAGTTGATTCTCTGTTCGCAAAAAGTTGACTTCTTGTTAGTAAGAAAAGGGCTTATTATCTACATTTTTATGCATGCCAGTCGAATATATGCGTATTTATATGCTACTTTTTATGCATAACTTTGTTTTTTGTAAATAATATCAGAATTTGTGTGTTACAAAAATGTTTCATTTTTCTTCAAAATGTTTGTAGCTATGGACTATGGGTTACGTTATACTTGGAATGAGGTCGATTGCCTTCTTCTTGCTTTCGTCTACAAGTTTAGCGTAAACCTGTGTCGTTTGTATATTAGTATGTCCAAGCAGTTTGGAAACTGTATACAAATCGACTCCTAAAGTTAGTAACATAGTTGCGTGAGTATGGCGAGCTGTATGAAATGTAATATGCTTTTTAATTCCGGCCTGCTCTGCCCATCTGGGCAAAATTTCATTAGTTCTGCCCAAGGTAATCAATCCTTTAAAGATTTTATCATTATGGTTGCAATCTTTCCTTTTGGGCAACTGTTTTATTGCTTCTTGACTAAGAGGCAGAGAGATAGCTTCTTTAGTCTTTTTTTGAATAATGTGCAATTTGGAATTTCCGTTTTCATCTATCTCGATATTTTCCCATGTAAGCGCTATGATATCAGAATGCCTTAATCCACAAAAGCAACTAAAAAGGAAAGCTTTCTTTAATAAAGTGTTATAAAAAGGCGTTTGAGCCAGTTTTTTCAATTCGCCTATAGTGAGAAATTCCCTTTCGGTCCGGTTTCGATGCGGTTTTTCTTCATTCTTTATTTTATTCATAGGGTTGGATGATATCAATTCTTCAGACACTGCATAATTCAGGCAGTACCGCAGCATCTTATAATAATAGGCTTGGGTATTAGCATGCAGCAATTTCTCTTTTTTGCTGTGAGCCTGTTTGGCATCTTTTAGATAATCCAAAAATCCCATAATATATTCTTTGTCCACTCTGTTAAGTTGGATGTCATGAGAATCATAACGTTTGAGGTGGCAAATTACGGCATGTAAGGCAGTTCTACGAACTTCATTTTCAGATTTCTTTTCAGCTACACTTTGCAAGTAATCAATCAACTTTATATGAGATACTTTATTGGTCTTGAAACCGTGAACCTGATTCTGTAACTCGATAATTCGCTGAGCCTTAATGGCATTTGCCAATTTAAGAGTCTCGCTATTGCGCACCCTGTCCGACTTGTTGAATTCAGGTATTATATATAATTTCAGGAATTCATATTTTCGCTTTCCATTCATATACATATCAAGGTATATCGACTTGTTTCCATTAGCCAAATGCTTAACCCTTATTTTTATTGGTTCTTTAATTTTAAGTTCTTCTTTCATATTATTGTTTAGCCTACCTGTTTTAATCATAAATATATACATCCTAATTTAATAGGTAACATTATGGTAACAAATACAAGTTTCAAATGATTAAGCATTTGAACTTTATTCTATTCTATTGCTTCTTTTTGTATTTAAATTATTGAATATTAGAAAAATAAAAAGGATCCCTGTTCTTTTCATAGATGCAGAAATAGTAACAAGTCAGCAACAAATATACAATATAAATGTATAAAAAAGAAACATTATTGAAAAGTAATGTTATTGTTTACTATTATGCAATGCGTTAAATGATAGTATATTGTCTGTTTTATTTATCTCAATAAACCCTTATTTCGATTTCCGGATAAAAAGCCATGCCGTATTGTAGTTCTGGATAATAATATACCTCAAATTTCTTTGCTTTATAAGCCGATTATAGGCGACAGCGTACCTGAAGCAAGCCGTAGGGACTGGGGTGTAAGCTACAGCCTGGGTAATAGCTGGAAGGAAGCTGATAAAGTAAAAAGAAAGAATAGTTCTTTGTTTAAGGTGGATGTGGTGATATATCCGGAATTATCATTGAAGAATTTGATAATCACGCAGATATACCAGGCTCTATTTAATCTGTCTCCTGCTGTGGAAGTTTCACTCTGGAAAGGAATGAAACTAACAGCTCAAATAGTAGTACCTATTTATAACGATGGATACCCTTATTTATATGATAAAGTACATCCTGGATTTATCGGTATATCACAGAAGTTAAGATTGCCTTATAACATTTGGGGGACATTCACTATAGGACATTTTAGTAGTGAAAGATATGGCTTGGATTTTCAAGCAGTTCATCATTGTATATGGGATGAACGGTTCTCTTTGACAGGGCGGATCGGATATACGGGAGCCGGTTATTGGAATGGCTTTACAATGCACTATGGAACAAAGAAGCGTTTTACATGGTCATTGGGAGCCGAATTTTATTGGCCTCGGTATAATATTGAGACGAGCATGAAGGTTGAGCAATATTTGTTAGGAGAAAAAGGAGTGAGAGTTGACATGATCAGGCATTTTCGCTATGTTTCCATTGGATTCTATGCAATGAAAGCTAAAGGCGTAAAAGCGAACGGAGGATTTCGATTTCAAATCGCTTTGCCACCCTATAAGTATAAACGGCATGGTTATGTTCCCCGCATCACGCCTTCCTATAACATGGGACTTGCATACAACGCCGGAAACGAGCAATATTATTATAAAGGATATAGGGCTATGCCAGATGATAACATAATGCATAATAATAGTTTTAACCCATATTTTATTAAATCAGAATTGTTAAATTTTTAATTTTATTGAGATGAAAATGAATGGTAAATTATTCAGTTTTAACGTCAGACTGGCGTTAATGTTAGTAGCAATGTGTGGCATCTTTGCCGGTTGCTACGAGAAAGAGGAAATCGATGTACCTACACCAACTCCGGAAGAGGCTACGTACATCGTTGGTGGTATCATAACAGATGCAGAAACAGGGGCAGCTCTGGCTGGAGCTACTGTAAATGGTACTACGACAGGAGCGGATGGTACTTACAAATTCACTACAAGCGTAGGCTTGCAGAAAATTACAATTTCTAAGGCTGGCTACAAGACAGTTGTTACTTCTGTTAATGTAGAAGAAGTTGCGAAAGGTAGTACAAGGGTTTACACTGTAAATGCCGCTCTTTATTCGTCTTCTACTCCTGAAACGCCGAAGACAAAGACAAACAAGTACAACATCGAAGGCGGCGTCTTTGATAACGCGGGTAAAGCTATCACCCTCACTGATGGTGCTGTTGTTATCCCCGGATTGAGTGTTTCTGTTTCCGGTAATACTTTCAAATCAGTAGATAGCGATGTAAACAACATTGAGCCGGGTGTATATGTAGCGGTTATCAACGTGAAAGGTTATGAAACCGGTTATGCTAACATCGTGATCGCTAACGCCGGTACAGTGGAAGGCGAAGGCGTCAATGTGATAACCAGCAAAGTGCAGGTAGTATTGCAGAAGATAGCAGATGTAAGTCCTGCTAAATATGTGATTGAGGGTAACATCTGGAATACAAATGGCGTAATTATAGCTGACGCAGCTGTAACTATCAGTCTTAACAGCGGTCAAAACTATGAAGTGGGAAATAAGAATGGTTATTATTCACTTACTCTCCCGACTGATGTCGTTACTCCGACTACTATAGCTACAGTAAAAATCAACAAGACAGGTTTCTATCCGTATGCTTGTAGCTTCTTGGTTAAACTTGTTGCCGCAGGTGAAACTTCTGTAACTTCCGTAAACGCTACATTGAAGAGTATTGTCGACAAAGCTCCGGAAGGTGATGACGGTTCAATTGGTGGTAGTACTTCTGCTGATGTTGTAGGAAGCGGTGAAACAACCACTACTCCTCCTGAAGAAGCTAAAAAAGAAGAGGCAGTTATCGTTGACCATGAGACAGGTGAAGAGACTAAGGTAACAGTTGAAGACATTATTAGTTCAATGCAAGAATCAACCGGTGAGGAAGTTAAGGTTGAAGAGGTAGCTGTAACCGAAGTGAAAACTGAAATTAATATACCTTTGGTTTCTGATATTGTAAAGGGTGAAGGTAGCAGTAGTACTGTTGTACAGGAAGAAGATCGCATCGTCATTCCGGAAGGTACAAAGGTGATTTATACTAAGGCCAACGAAACCGGCGGAACTACCACTGTTGCCGTTGCTGAAAATATATCAGTTTCCCGCGATGTAATTACTGAAAAATCAGAAACTGCCGTACGTACTTATGAAGGTACCCCAAGCGGTGTCATTTTCACTATTCCTATGCAGGTTAAATTTGAATCACCTGTTACAGTAGCGAGCAACGAAGAACCCGACTTCTGTCTGGGCGTTATGTACTACAATGAAGTAACGAAAGCATGGACTATTGATAAGGTAGGTGGCAAACGTAACTATGCTACTTATGTAGATGGTAAATTTATCGGTAATATCAGCCACTTCTCTAAATTTAAGTTCGGATACGAAAACGGTATCGATACTGTCAGCATTAAACCGATTCTTCCTGCTACTTTCTTGGAGAAAGCATGTTATACAGGATCTGCTCCTCAACTGGTAACCATTAAGGGCTCTTATAAGGGAGGTAGTATGTATGTGGACAAAACTCCTTCTATGGCTACCGCTGATGCTCTGAAAGGCATGAAAGAATCCACCATTACTTATATCACTGATATGCTTACTAAGATGATTAAGGCTGATAACTTAGGTGTTGCTCCTGTGAATGCTTATGTTGATACCAAGTTCAGCATCGATAAGACTATATCTGCATACAGGCAAGTAACAGGCTTTAATCTGACAAAGACTGAATTGATTAAGACTTACACGGTTAAAGTAATCAAGGCAGATAAGACTGAAGTTGATGTAGCTGTAACAGTAAAATCTATCATGTCTTATGATTTAGAGGTGAGAGATGAACTGAATCACTCCAGACACGGACACGGTACCGACTTGAACGCCGGTGGTGGTATTATTGACTTTGAATAATTTCACTCTTAAAAACATAATTGAACCGGGAAAAGCATGAAATGGTATCTAATGAGACTAAAACGATTGTTTATCACAGTGTTACTTGTCAGTGCACCATACATGCTCCCGGCCCAATTAACTTATGGAACTACCGGCTTGCTGCATGCCCCTTCTGCAGAAATGCAGAGAGATAAGACAGTGATGCTTGGCGGTAATTTTATGAACAAGGAGATAACTCCTCCTACGTGGTATTACCATACGTATAATTATTACTTGAATGTAACCATTCTGCCCTGGATAGAGGTTGCTTATACCTGCACCCTTTTCAAAGCGGAAGCACTGGGGTTGAAACCTTATGGTTATTCAGGATTTACGAATCAGGACAGATATTTTTCCGTCCGACTGCGGGCTTTGAAAGAAGGACAATTCTGGAAATATATGCCGGCTGTGGTTCTGGGAACTTCAGACCCTTTCACCTCCTCCGGAGGCGGAGTCGTAAGTTCGAAAACCGGGAATGGATATTTTAGCCGTTTCTATATAGCTGCGACCAAACACCTTCCAATAGGAACCGAGGAAATCGGTGTACACCTCTCTTATTTGTATAATGAAAGAGTAGAGTACAGTCTCAACGGAATAGCGGCAGGCATTAGTTACAATCCAAGTTTTGCTCCTGATTTGAGAATAATAGCAGAGTATGATTCGAAAGATTTTGCGTTGGGCGCCACTTATTTGCTTTTCAATCATTTGCATATGCAAGTAGAATTGCAAAGAATGAAATATTTCACAGGTGGACTTGCTTATAAAATCTATTTAAAGTAAGTGATTGAGGCAAATTAAAATTAAAGAGTTAAACGAACTAAAACTAAAAAACAATGAAAAGTAAATTAGTAATATTATCTTTACTGTTAGCAGGTACTGCCGTTTCGGCAGGCGCACAGACCAAAGAGAAATACTACAGCGAGAAATTCAAAGATAATATCTTTATTAGCGCTGGCGTAGGAGCTCAGGCGTGTGTTAACCCTGACAACTTTGATTATGGCATCGGAAATGCCATCACACCACTGATTCACGTGTCAGTGGGTAAATTATTCAATCCTATCTGGGGAGTTCGTGGACAAGTTGCCGGACTGTGGTCGACATTGTATTCAGAACGCGGACAGGTAGAAGGTACTTACGCAGAAGTCAAGAATAAGAAGTATTTCACTTTGCGTGCAGATGCTATGTACAATCTGTCCAACTCCATTTGCGGATATAATCCTGACCGCTTGTTTACATTGTCTGTATTTGCCGGTCCCGGCCTGACATTTGCAAAAACATACGGCAAACAGGATAAGTTGAATGCTCTGATTAACGGTTCCGTTGGTTTGATGGGACAGTTCAACGTGAACAAGTATTTGGATATCAACATTGAAGCAAGAGGCGAAGTTTCTCCTTCTATATTTGGAAGTCAGAGCAGTGCCTACACCGATGGTGCCGTATCTTTGACTGCCGGTGTCACTTATACTTTCGGTGGCAAGAATTTCGTTTCTTGTGGCGCAAAGGTTGACCAGAACGCCATCAACAACGAGGTGAACAAGTACAGAAGCGAATTGGCACAGGCTCAGGCTGACCTGGCAAATGCTAAAAACGCTATGTCTAACGGCTCTAAACCTGTAACTAAAGAAGTAGTGAAGGAAATCCAAGTTGCCGGTCCTCGTGCTGTATTCTTTAAACTTGGTAGCGCCCGTATCGATGATTATGGTATGGTTAACATCCAGTTGGCTGCCAAGATTCTGAAGGCTAACCCGGATAAGAAGTACAAGATTGCCGGATACGCCGACAAGGCTACCGGTAGTGCTTCCGTAAACCAGAAGTTGTCTGAAAAACGTGCTCAGGCCGTTTACGACGCATTGGTTAAGGAAGGTGTAAGCGAAGACCAGATTGAACTCGTGGGCTTCGGTGGCACAGCTAATATGTTCAGTAAGGACTACTTGAACCGCGTAGTAATTCTGGAATAAATGAAGTAAGAATTCGTAGAGTATAAACTCTATAAAAGAGAAAAGGTGTCTGACTGCTGTTAGACACCTTTTTTGTTATAAAGAAGTCAAAGCCAGATTATATAAAAACTAAAATGAATTTGTAATTATATAAGAACACAAATACATACCTGAAATTATTTGCACAATTTGTACCAATCATCTATAACCTGGCATAAATAAATAATTAAATAATTATTAAATACAACTTATGAACAGGAAAACAAACAGGTAACAATATGGCTTTGCTTACACAGAAAAGCCAGTAAACATCTCAATATCCCACCTTTTTAAACAATCCGTTTATTTGCTGATATTCTGCGCATTACAACTATTTCATTTATTTATTAGCTATCCTTATAGTTTCCGGATAAAAAGCCATGTCGGATAATCGTTCTGGATAATAATGTGCCTCAAATTTCTCTTTATTATAAGCCGATCATTGGTGACAGCGTTCCTGAAGCAAGCCGTTCTGATTGGGGTGTTAGTTACAATTTGGGCAACTCATGGAAGCAGATTCGGAAAGAAAAGAGAAAAAATAGTTCTTTGTTTAAGGTAGATGTGGTTGTATATCCGGAGCTATCATTAAAAAACTTAGTGATAACACAGATATATCAGGTGCTTTTCAATTTATCCCCTGCCATTGAAGTTTCTCTTTGGAAAGGGATGAAATTGACTGCGCAGATGGTATTTCCGGTATATAACGATGGGTATGGTGATTTGGCAGATAAGGTACACCCCGGATTTCTGACATTACAGCAAACTGTTCGTTTACCTTATAATATGTGGCTTACTGGAACAGTGGGAGCTTTCAATGCTAGTCGTTATGGAGGTGACCTAAAACTGTATCACGTGCTGAAAGCTGATGAACGTTTCTTATTCGAAGGACGTATAGGTGTAACAGCTACTTATGAATGGGATGGATTTGAAGTTTACTATGGAACTAAAACCCGCTTAACATGGAGTTTGGGAGTTAATTTTTATTGGCCCCAATATAATGTTCAGGCAAGTTTGAAAGGAGAACAATATCTATTGGGTGAAAAAGGCCTACGGTTTGATTTGATTCGTCACTTCCGATATTGCTCAATTGGCTTTTATGCCATGAAAGCACAAGGAGCAAAATCTAACGGTGGTTTTAGATTTCAAGTCGCGCTTCCACCTTATAAATATAAAAGAAAGGGATATATACCTCGCGTGACACCGTCCAAGAATATGGGCATCGCTTATAATGCAGGCAACGAACGCTATTATTATAAGGGATTCCGGACGAATGCAAGCGAGAATATAATGAGTAATAATAGTTTTAATCCATATTTTATTAAATCAGAATTACTAAATTTTTAATTTTATTGAGATGAAAAAGAAAAGTTTCTTTAACGGCTACAATGCTAAATTAGCATTAGCCGTAGTGGCCTTAACAGGGTCATTACTCACTGGATGTTACAAGGATGAAGGGTTGGATATCATCGATCCTGACCAGAGTGTAACATTGCCAGCCGCCCAGTACACAATTACAGGTACAATTTACAGCGCTGAAGGTTCTATCCTGACTACTGCTACAGTCGAATCAGATAAGGGTACTATCGCTCAGAGCGGCGGTTCTTTCACTATTTCAGGCTTGTCAGCTGGTGCTGTAAAGGTTACAGCTTCTTGCACAGGTTTCGATAAGCAAGAGACTACCGTAAATATTGCCGAACTGAAGCCGGGACAAGCAGCAGTTTACCCTGTTAACTTCGTATTAGGCAAAACAGCTACAACCAAAGAGGTTGAATTGAGATACGACCTCAAGGTAACAGTTTTGGATGAAGACATGAATATAATCAACGATGCAGATGTAACTGTATATGGTGCAGGTGCAACTGAAGTAGATTATAAAACTACTCCGCTGACTGCCGGTGCATACAAGATTAAGGCAAGTAAAGACGGATTTGTATCTACTATACAGTACATCACTTTGCCGACTGCAAAGAAAGAGGTTGCTATCGACTTCGCAGATGCATTTACTACTGAAGATTATGCAACTGAAATCGTTTTGGTTAAGACAGCTACAGGAACAGTGGTTCTTGCCGGTGACTTGAAGTTCGGTGACAGATGGATGTTGGCTAAGGTTGTACGTCTGTTCAATGACAAGAACACTCAGTTCTATGGTGAAGGAAACTCCAATACTTATGCTTATAAGTTCAATGTTCCTGAAACAGAATTTGTAACTGCTACCAGAGCTGCTGCTCAGTTCTTTAATGCAACTTTCAAAATCGTAGATGAGAATGGTATTGAGTTGACCATGACTCAGAAAATTGCTAAGCCTGAGGCTTCAACAGAACCGGGTGGTGAAGAACCGAATATTGAAGTGAAGATTGACTTCTCATTCAATGTATTAGTTACCAGAACTAATGCAACACCGACTTTCGAATCTACAAAAGATTCATTCGACCCAATGATTGTGAACGGTACTGAAAAAGTAAAGAAATACACTTATGATATTCCTGTATTAGTTGGAACAGAATTTATTTCTTCCAGCACAGGTGATCTTAACAATGAAACTGCAATGGGTATTGCCGTTAAGAACGCTATGAAAGCTGCTACTGATACTATCCAAGCTAACGGATTCACCCCAACTCTCGTAGAGAAAGGATATGAATTTGAATTGGCTCCTTACACTGGCGTTAAGAGCATCACCTCCAAACAAGAATTTACTAAGTTTACTTTGTCAGTAACTCAAGTTACTTCTACTACTACTATCACAGTAGGTGAAGATGTGACTGAAGAAACTACAGAAGTAAAAGTTGACTTGTCTGGAGTAAACGCAGTATATAACGCAGCTGGCAAAGCTACCGTAAACTATGACGATATGGAAATCGTTAAGGTTTCTCACGACCATGGTCATGACCACGGTCATGGTACAGGTAATGCTGGTGGTGGTATCATCGAAGCTGAATAATTCTGATTGTTAAAACAATAGATCGCGATTGATTCGAAAGTATGAATTGTATGGAGAAAGGCAGATGCGAATGAAGCGAATAATAGTCACGTGCTTGTTTTTATGCTGTGCGTTTGTACTTTCGGCTCAATTAACTTACGGTACTACAGGATTGTTGCATGCCCCTTCGGCAGAAATGCAGAAAGACAAGACAGTAATGCTGGGTGCCAACTTTATGAACAAGGAGATAACTCCTCCTACGTGGTACTATCATACGTACAACTATTACCTGAACGTGACCATTTTCCCTTTTCTGGAGGTTGCCTATACCTGCACCCTCTTTAAAGCGGAAGCACTGGGTTTGAAGCCTTACGGTTATTCAGGTTTTACGAATCAGGACAGGTATTTTTCTGTCCGACTGCGAGCTTTGAAAGAAGGACAATTTTGGAAGTATATGCCGGCTGTAGTTTTGGGAACATCAGACCCGTTCACTTCTTCCGGAGGCGGTGTGATTGGTTCATCAAGCGGAAACGGATATTTTAGCCGTTTCTATATAGCAGCAAGCAAGCATCTGCCAATAGGAAGTGAAGAAATCGGAATACACCTCTCCTATTTATATAATGAGAGAAAGGAGTATAAACTGAACGGAATAGCGGCAGGTATTACTTACAATCCAAGTTTCGCTCCTGATTTGAGGGTGATAGCAGAGTATGATTCGAAGGATTTTGCGTTGGGCGCCACCTATTTGTTGTTCAACCATTTGCATTTACAGGTGGAATTACAACGAATGCAATATTTCACAGGTGGATTAATGTTCAAGTTTAACTTGAAATAAGAAAAATGGTGAATAATGAATAAGTAATAAAGAGTTAAATCTATTAAAAACGAAAAAACAATGAAAAGTAAATTAGTAATATTGTCTTTATTGTTGTCAGGGGCAACCCTTGCCAATGCACAGACTAAAGAGAAGTACTCCAGTGAGAGCTGGAAGGACAATATCTTTATCAGTGTAGGCGTGGGTGGACAAATTGTAACCAACCCCAGCAACTTTGATTATGGGTTTGGTGAATCCATAACACCCCTGGTGAACATATCACTGGGAAAATTCTTCAGCCCGGTATGGGGTATCCGTGGGCAGGTTGCCGGCTGGTCTGGTAAACTTCACACTCAATATCCTTTCGAGAATGTTAGTAAGGATGAAAACTGGTATAACTACAAGAAGAAGTTTGTTGCATTGAATGCAGACGCAATGCTGAACCTGACCAACCTCTTCTGTGGATACAAGGAAGGTCGTAAGTTCGAGTTCATGTTCTTTGTAGGTCCTACATTGAATATTTCCAACTCTTATAGTACTTGGAATCTTGCTACAAAAACCACCGAAATTGCTAACGCTGATGGTTCTTTGACTTACAAGCAAGTATTGGATCCTGCCAACAGCTATCCTAAAGATGATAAAGTTCGTTTGTTGGTTGGTGCAAGCTTAGGCTTGGGTGCTAAATACAACATTGATGAGAAATGGGCTATTGATTTGGAAGCTCGTGGTACAGTGTCTCCTTCTGTTTTCGGTTCTGTAAGCGATGCTAAGACTGAAGGTATTGTAGGTTTGACAGTAGGTGCTACTTATACTTTCGGTGGCAAGAAATTCGTTCCTTGTGGCTCAAGAGTTGATCAGGATGCCATCAACAACGAAGTGAACAAGTACAGAAGCGAACTTGCACAGGCTC
>OHEH01000495.1_pt1 | contig 16107 bp, 12 predicted proteins | sample 1567221 | NCBI WGS metagenome assembly OHEH01 (sample SAMEA3879586, study PRJEB24766) | human gut metagenome | biome: human-associated habitat; feature: feces | place: USA | collected 1985/1987
CCCCCAACAGGCGGACTATCCGCAGGCCCGCCAGCTGGCGGAAAAAGCCGTCGAGGCCGGCAGTAAATCCGGAGAGATCGTCCTCGCGCGGGTGCTGGTCAACCGTCAGGCTGGCGCCACCGACGTAGCGCACGCCATCACGCTGCTGCAGGATGCTGCCCGGGATAGCGAAAGCGATGCGGCGGTAGATGCCCAGATGCTGCTGGGGCTGATCTACGCCAGCGGCGTACACGGCCCGGAGGATGATGTGAAAGCAAGTGAATACTTTAAAGGCAGTTCATCACTTTCCCGCACCGGCTATGCCGAATACTGGGCCGGGATGATGTTCCAGCAGGGAGAGAAAGGCTTTATCGAACCGAATAAGCAGAAGGCGCTGCACTGGCTCAACGTCAGTTGCCTGGAGGGGTTTGATACCGGCTGCGAAGAGTTTGACCGGATCAGTAAAGGATAAGAAAAAGCCCGGCGCTATCGCGCCGGGCTTTGTGTTTTATTGGGCGGTTTTATCAAACTTGCCCAGCACTTCGCGTTCATAGGCCAGCGCTTTTTTGCGATCGAACTTATGCTCCCACTTGGCGATAACCAGCACCGCCAGCGCATTACCCACCACGTTCAGCGCGGTACGCGCCATATCGAGGATACGGTCGACGCCGGCAATAAAGGCAAGCCCTTCCAGCGGGATCCCGACGCTACCCAGGGTGGCCAGCAGCACCACGAAGGAGACGCCCGGCACGCCGGCGATCCCTTTCGAGGTCACCATCAGGGTCAGCACCAGGGTAATCTCCTGCCAGATAGAGAGGTCAATACCGTACAGCTGGGCGATAAAGATCGCCGCGATGCTCTGATACAGCGTTGAACCATCGAGGTTGAAGGAGTAACCGGTCGGCACCACAAAGCTGGTGATCGACGCCGGCGCGCCGTAGGCTTCCATCTTCTCAATAATGCGCGGCAGTACGCTCTCCGAACTGGCGGTAGAATAAGCCAGAATCAGCTCATCTTTCAGGATGCGGATCAGGATCCAGATGCTCAGACCACACAGGCGCGCGACAATCCCCAGCACCACCAGCGCGAAGAACAGGATCGCAAAGTAAACCAGCAACACTAGCTTGGCCAGCGGCCACAGCGAGGCGAAACCGAAGGTGGCGACGGTTACCGAAATCAGGGCGAATACCCCGACCGGCGCATAGCGCATCACCATATGGGTGACTTTAAACATGGTCTCGGAGATAGAGCGGAAGACCGTCACCAGCGGCTCACGGTGGGTCGCCGGCAGCGAGGAGAGCCCCAGGCCAAACAGCACCGAGAAGAAGATAATCGGCAGCATATCGCCTTTCGCCATCGATGCCACGATATTGGTCGGCACCAGCGACAGGATGGTACCCATCAGACCGTGCGCATGGCTCTGCACTTCGGCGGTGGTGTTCTGATATTTCGAAATATCAACTGCCGCCAGCTGCGACATATCAATGCCCGTCCCCGGCTGGAAGACGTTGGCCAGGGTGATACCCAGCACAATCGCCACCGTGGTGATCACTTCGAAATAGATAATGGTTTTGGCACCGATCCGCCCTAACTGTTTGGCGTCACCCACGCCGGCAATCCCGACCACCAGGGTCGAAATGACAATCGGGACCACGATCATTTTAATCAGATGGATAAAGATATCGCCCGCCGGCGTCAGCAAATTGCTAATTAACCAATCGCGACTTTCAGCGTGGTAATGCAGATAACTGCCCAGAAGGATACCCAGCACCAGGGCTAGCAAAATTTGCCAGGCCAGACTGACTTTTTTTGTTTTCTTCACTACTGACTTCCTCAATGAAAGGCACCATTCCTTTTCGTCATGGTACCCACTGCAGGGGGTATGAATTGTGTTGCGTTGCTTTGTGGGGTTATTTAACGCGCAATATCAGTATCATTTGCACGGCATGCTGCGCAAGCCTTTAAGAACAGGGCTTTCCTCTGCTTTTATGCATAAAGCAGCGAATTTCCCCCAGTTATATTGCATAAGTATTTGTAATAAAAAAATTTTCACAGCTTCCGTTTCTATAAATTCATTTGCGTAATTATTTCGCTTCAAAGTTTCATTTGATGAAATTTCACCCAGTTTAATCATTGCGTGATCTGCCCCCCAATTAACAAACAAAGCTGTCAAAACCCCTACTCTTAACGTTTGTTTGACATATATTTAACAAGTTCAAAGGAGAAAAAAAGCCATGAGCCAAATTCACAAACACCCTATTCCCGCTAATATTGCGGAACGTTGCCTGATTAACCCGGATCAGTACAAGGCGCAGTACCAACAATCCATAACCGACCCTGATACATTTTGGGGCGAGCAGGGCAAGATCCTTGACTGGATGCGGCCCTATACCCGTGTAAAGAACACCTCCTTCGCACCGGGTAATATTTCCATCAAATGGTATGAAGATGGCACCCTGAACCTCGCCGCTAACTGTCTCGACCGCCACCTCGCCGAACGCGGCGATCAAACCGCCATCATCTGGGAAGGCGACGACGCCAGCCAAAGCAAGCACATCACCTACCGTGAACTGCATGCCGACGTGTGCCGTTTCGCCAATGTGTTGCTCGACCTCGGGATTAAAAAAGGCGACGTGGTTGCTATCTATATGCCGATGGTGCCGGAAGCCGCGGTGGCGATGCTGGCCTGCGCCCGCATCGGGGCAATCCACTCGGTCATTTTCGGCGGCTTCTCGCCGGAGGCGGTGGCCGGACGCATTATCGACTCCAGCTCACGCCTGGTGATCACCGCTGACGAAGGGCTGCGCGCCGGTCGCGCCATCCCGCTGAAGAAAAACGTCGATGACGCGCTGAAAAACCCGAACGTGAAAAGCATTGAGCACGTGGTGGTCCTGAAACGCACCGGCGGCAATATCGACTGGCAGGAAGGCCGCGATCTGTGGTGGAGCGACCTGATTGCGAACGCCAGCGCCGAACACCGGCCCGTCGAAATGAACGCCGAAGATCCGCTGTTCATCCTCTATACCTCCGGCTCCACCGGTAAACCGAAAGGGGTGCTGCACACCACCGGCGGCTATCTGGTCTATGCGGCCACCACCTTTAAATACGTTTTCGACTACCATCCGGGCGATATTTATTGGTGCACCGCCGACGTGGGCTGGGTCACCGGCCATAGCTATCTGCTGTACGGCCCACTGGCCTGCGGCGCCACCACCCTGATGTTCGAAGGGGTGCCGAACTGGCCTACGCCGGCGCGCATGTGCCAGGTCGTCGATAAGCATAAGGTCAGCATTCTCTATACCGCCCCGACGGCTATTCGCGCCCTGATGGCGGAAGGCGACAAAGCTATCGAAGGCACAGACCGCTCCTCGCTGCGCATTCTTGGCTCGGTCGGCGAACCGATTAACCCGGAAGCCTGGGAGTGGTACTGGAAGAAGATCGGTAACGAGAAGTGCCCGGTGATGGACACCTGGTGGCAGACCGAAACCGGCGGCTTTATGATCACTCCGCTGCCGGGCGCGATTGAGCTGAAGGCCGGCTCCGCGACGCGTCCGTTCTTCGGCGTCCAGCCGGTGCTGGTGGATAACGAAGGCCTGCCGCTGGATGGCGCCACCGAGGGCAACCTCGCCATCGCCGACTCCTGGCCCGGCCAGGCGCGTACCCTGTTCGGCGACCATGAGCGCTTTGAGCAAACCTACTTCTCCACCTTCAAAAATATGTACTTTAGCGGCGACGGCGCGCGTCGTGATGAAGATGGCTATTACTGGATCACCGGCCGGGTGGATGACGTCCTGAACGTCTCCGGACACCGTCTGGGGACCGCCGAGATCGAATCGGCGCTGGTGTCGCACCCGAAAATCGCCGAAGCGGCGGTGGTGGGGATCCCGCATAACATCAAAGGCCAGGCCATCTATGCCTACGTGACGCTCAATCACGGCGAAGAACCGACGCCGGAGTTGTATGCCGAAGTGCGTAACTGGGTACGCAAAGAGATCGGTCCGCTGGCGACGCCGGATGTGCTGCACTGGACCGATTCGCTGCCGAAAACCCGCTCGGGCAAAATCATGCGCCGCATTCTGCGTAAGATTGCCGCAGGCGACACCAGCAACCTCGGCGATACCTCGACCCTCGCCGATCCTGGCGTCGTGGAAAAACTGCTCGAAGAGAAGCAGGCCATTACCATGCCATCGTAAGTAAGGACCGATTCCCTACACCCTCTCCCCTTCCGGGGAGAGGATAAAAATAAGTCCCTCCCCCAGGATTTCACTCGCAGGAACGCCGTCAGCAACACCTGTCCCGGCTCCGTCGCCGGAGGGGTTGCTGTCGCCAGCGTCCGCCGAGTGGATGACGAAAGGGAGACCTCTGGAGACGCTAAGATGAATGAACAACTTTGTCAGCGGATAGAAAATAGTGCGCATTTCAGGGAGTTAGTTGCATCACGGCAACGGTTTGCCGCCATTCTGTCAGTGATTATGTTAGTGATCTATGTGGGCTTTATTTTGCTTATCGCCTTTGCACCCGGCTGGCTCGGCACCCCGCTGCACGCCGGAACCAGCGTCACCCGCGGGATCCCGCTCGGCATTGGCGTGATCGTCATTTCGTTTATCCTGACCGGTATTTATGTCTGGCGAGCTAACGGTGAATTCGACCGTTTGACCAAAAGCGTTCTCAACGAGGTAAAAGCATGATCAAGAGAGTCCTGACGGCGCTCGCCGCCACGCTGCTGCCCCTCGGCGCTCACGCCGCAGACGCTATTACCGGCGCGGTACAGCGTCAGCCGACCAACTGGCAGGCGATTGTCATGTTCCTGATTTTCGTCGCCCTAACGCTGTACATCACCTACTGGGCCTCAAAACGGGTGCGTTCGCGCAGCGATTACTACACCGCCGGCGGCAATATTACCGGCTTCCAGAACGGGCTGGCGATTGCCGGCGACTTTATGTCAGCGGCGTCGTTCCTCGGTATCTCCGCGCTGGTGTATACCTCCGGCTACGATGGGCTGATCTACTCGCTGGGCTTTCTCGTCGGCTGGCCGATTATCCTGTTTCTAATTGCTGAACGTCTGCGCAATCTTGGCCGCTATACTTTTGCCGATGTCGCCTCTTACCGCCTGAAGCAGGGGCCGATCCGCACCCTCTCCGCCTGCGGTTCGCTGGTGGTGGTGGCCCTGTATCTGATTGCCCAGATGGTGGGCGCCGGCAAGCTAATCCAGCTGCTGTTCGGCCTTAATTACCATGTCGCCGTAGTGCTGGTTGGCGTGCTGATGGTGCTCTATGTCCTGTTCGGCGGCATGCTGGCGACTACCTGGGTGCAGATTATTAAAGCGGTTCTGTTGCTGTGCGGCGCCAGCTTTATGGCCTTTATGGTCATGAAGCACGTCGGCTTCAGCTTCAATAACCTGTTTACCGAGGCGATGGCGGTACACCCGAAAGGTGTCGACATCATGAAACCGGGCGGACTGGTGAAAGATCCGATATCCGCGCTCTCTCTGGGTCTGGGTCTGATGTTCGGTACCGCTGGCCTGCCGCATATTCTGATGCGCTTCTTTACCGTGAGCGACGCCAAAGAAGCGCGTAAAAGCGTCTTCTACGCCACCGGTTTTATGGGCTATTTCTATATCCTGACCTTTATCATCGGCTTCGGCGCCATCATGCTGGTCGGCGCGAACCCAGCGTTTAAAGACGCGGCCGGACAGCTTATCGGCGGCAATAACATGGCGGCGGTGCACCTGGCGGATGCGGTTGGCGGCAACCTGTTCCTCGGGTTTATCTCTGCGGTAGCCTTCGCCACTATCCTGGCGGTGGTGGCGGGCCTGACCCTCGCCGGCGCGTCAGCGGTGTCGCACGACCTGTACGCCAACGTCTTCCGCAAGGGCGCGACCGAGCGTCAGGAGCTGAAGGTCTCCAAGATCACCGTGCTGATCCTTGGGGTGGTGGCCATTCTGCTGGGTATTCTGTTTGAAAATCAGAATATTGCTTTCATGGTCGGCCTGGCCTTCTCCATCGCCGCCAGCTGTAACTTCCCGATTATTCTGCTGTCGATGTACTGGTCGAAGCTGACCACCCGCGGCGCGATGGTCGGCGGCTGGCTGGGCCTGCTGACTGCGGTCATTCTGATGATCCTCGGCCCCACCATTTGGGTGCAGATCCTCGGCCATGAGAAAGCGCTGTTCCCGTATGAATATCCGGCGCTGTTCTCCATTGCCATCGCGTTCATTGGCATCTGGGTCTTCTCCGCCACCGATAACTCACCGGAAGGGATGCGCGAGCGCGAGCAGTTCCGCGCCCAGTTTATCCGTTCACAAACCGGGATCGGTATCGAACGCGGCCAGGCGCATTAATCGTCCTCTCCCTTCCCCGGCATCGTTCGGGGAAGGGATTCTCCCCTCAGTTATAAGTAAAGGTGATCACCCCGGTGGCGTTGGCTGTCCCCGCGGTCACCGCGCTCCCCGTCCTGTAATAGTTAGTGGATAAAGCGAGCGTCTGCATGGCCGCTGCGCCTCCGGGGCTGTCGGGATTGGTGAAATAGCTGTAGCTGGCGTCCGCGCCGCTGTTGGTCACCGTCGTGCGGCTCGAAGTATAGAGGCTGATATCGGTATTTAACGGCAGTGCTTTGCCATTCAAATTTAACTGCACTCCCACGCCAGTGGCGGCATTCTGTTCCGCCGTGAGGGCCATCACCGTATTGTCAGGGTTATCCCCGCTTGCAGAAGCAGCCGCCACACGCATCGAAACGTTAGTTCCCGGCTCGCAGGAGAGGCTCAGAGACTGCCGCGCGCTACCCACCTTCGTCGCGGTATTAAACTCACTGGCATTGATGCTGCCCATGGAAAAACTGAGATTATTGCTACCGACAATACACCCCATCGGGATTAGCTGGATGCTGGTTGTGCCGCTGATGTGCAGTTGTGAAATAGCGATGGTCCCCTTTTTATCCTTGGCCGATACCGTGGCCACCGGGTCGCTGAACGATAATTGACTCTTGCTGGCGATGGCGCCGCCGGTGGCCACCAGCTGCAGCTGATACGCCGGGGTATAATGAGTCGACGCGAAAGAGTCGAAAAGACCTGTCGGCTTTCCGAGGTAATAATGCACATCACCAATATAATGCACCTGCGAGTCGGGGCTGAAATCATCGGTGTCATCGCCATATTCACCGCTGATATTGAGCCACACCTTGACGCGGATACCGATCCCCTGCACCGAGGTGGCATAGATATTATCCCCTATCAGTGCCCCGGCATTGTTCGAGGACCAGGCAAAAACCGCGTAGGTGCTCCCCTCACAGTTAAGCAATTCCGTTTGCGAGCGCGTAATCTTCCCCGAGTCATACAGTACCGTCCCTGCGGTATAGCTCCCGGCATTGACCAGGATCTTTTCCGGCAGGTTGGTCATCGAGACATCGCCATAGTTGGTTCCCGTGCAGGCCGCCCAGCTATAGACGGGACACAGTGCCAATATGAGCAATAAGATCAGTTTTTTCATACCCATCCCTGTCGAAACGTTATTTGTAAGCCACATCGAACGTGGCGGTAAACCCGACCATCCCGGACCTTACCTGGCCATAAGGCGAAAACATACGTGCCACCATATTAAAGGTATGGATATCCGCATCGTCCCCAAAGGTATAGAGATACTGGTCGCCGGGGCCAAGGGGCTGCTGGTCGGCCATGCTCTGCAGCTGCAAACCGACGCCGCTGGCACCGTTGCTGCCAGTCTGGAAGTTTTTATAGATTGAAGCGTGGGTGCTATCGAAGCTGGTGCCGCTAAACGCGATGGTCACCGCCGACGCATCGGCGGAACAGCTGGAAAAGACCAGCTTAACCGGCACGCTGGCGCCGCTCGCCCCGGCATGTCCGGAGAACGTCTGCGAGGAGACGGTGCCTAAATCGATACTGTTCGACGGCTCCACGGCCACCTCACAGGAAGGCGCTTCGATGGTGCCCGTGACGTTAAAATTGACCGTGCTGCTGCCCTCATAAGCCAGCGCCGGAAGGGAGAGCAGCAAAATGGCCACCAGGAGGCCCCTTGTGCTGCCGTCTCGCATATTCATATCAGCCCCTCTTCCATGTTGAAAACCTGCATCCATTACCGACATTCGGCCTGATAGAACAGAATATCGTCGCCAAGGGCCATGCCGGAGAAGTCATAATGAACGGTGCACTGCTCACTGCTTTTCTCCCCCCAGCGCGCTAACAGCTGGCCTTTTTTCTGCAGCCCCGTTAGATACACCTGCCCCTCATCGCCAACGATATTGCTGCGCGACGCGCTACCGTGATCATTATCGAGGGTCACCAGCGCGCCGAAAGGCACCACGCCATTGCGGGTACGCAGGGTGAGCATCGCCTTATAGCCAATTCGCGTGTCGTACTTCACTTTGACGATCGCATTGCGCGTCGGAACCACCGTTCTGGCGACGTTATCCACTTCAGCGCCAGGTATTTCCTGTTCATCCAGCGCCAGGCTGTTACGATGGTACGGACGGACGTAAGGCACCACCGCATATCCGGCGGCATCCGTCGTCACGTTTGTCTGACCGCGCACTGTCACATCGCTGACGCCAGGCGTTTCGACCAGCGCAGAACTCTCGCCAAGAAAGCGTGATAGCGTGAGTCCGCCCGTATGGGCGACCATGCCCCCGCGCAGCGAATAGTTGTAGTGATTGCTGTAGCGGTCGTAGCCATAGCCGCCAGCTACATCCCCTTTCGAGCCCTGGTAGTTGACGCTGAGGTTGCCGGAGGTGCTTTTATCCTGCGTGTTGTACCCTTCCAGTACGCTCCAGTTCAGGGAACGATCCTCAAACGCCGAGCCGTTGAGCCCCACGCTGTGCGTGGTATCGTTATGCCGACCATGGTTCATGGTGTAATTTGCCGAGAGCGTCTCGCCAAGCGGAATACTTAACGTCAGGGAGACGACCGTATCGCTGGCCGGCCGGTTATTGCTGCTGTCATCGGTGCTTTGCACATTGCGGTTATAGGAATAGTTAATAAAGTAGGAGGCCTTGCCAATCGACCCGCTATAGCCCACGCCCACCGATTCCATACGCGAACTGTCCCAGTAGGTCTCATTGACCAACGAAAGCGAGAGCGAACCATAGCCAAACAGCGTCTGCGACAACGATGCGTCAAACCGGCCTTTCGTTCTGCCGCTCTGCGTACAGCAGTCGCGCTGTGTGGAAGAGTTATCGACAAAGTCCTGAAACGAATAATATCCCGAGGTGGAGTAGCGATAACCGGCTACGGAAAAGCTGGTGCCCGTCTGCAGAAAGCTTTTACTGAAGCGGACGCGATACGATTGCCCTTGCTCTTTACTGGTTGACGAGGCCGTATCGCTGGTTTTCACGTCGGCCCACGACTGAGAGCCATCAAACGACAGCGCACCGATAGTACCGAGGTTAAAGCCAGCGCCTAACAACAGGTTGGTGTATTTATCTTCCGCCTGCTGGAAACCAGTATAAAAAGTGATGTTGCTGGTGGCGCCATAGGCCAGGGAAGACTGAATAAAGTTATATTCTTTATCGTCGGAGCTACCCGATCGCGTCCTGCCGCTGCTCAGCGCATAGTCCAGCTGGCCCTCACGTTGCAGGATCGCCAGCGACGCGAAAGGCACCACAAAGTTTTGCTCGCTGCCGTCAGACTCTTTAATGTTGACGTACAGGTCGCCGGCGCTGCCGGTGGCGTACAGATCGTTAATTTCAAAGGCGCCGGGAGCGACGGTGGTTTTATAAATGCTGTAACCATTCTGATAAACCGAGACCTCCGCGGTGGTGCGCGCGATCCCTCGAATCGTCGGCGCAAAGCCATGCAGGCTATCCGGCAGCATCTCTTTGTCCGAACTGAGCTGCAGACCGGTAAAACTCAAACTGTCGAAAATGCCGGAAGAGGTATACGTATTACCGACCACCAGCTGGCTGCGTAGGGTGTGAATATCGCGGGCAAGATAGGAGTAAACCGACTCCCAGCGGCTGTTGTTATCGCTGTGGCTATAGGTGCTGTAGTTGCGCAGGCGCCATGGTCCCAGATTCAGCCCAGGCTGCAGGCTGACGAACTGACTGTCGATAGTGGCGCCGTTATGCCGCGGCGCATTACGCTGCCCGGTGACGCTATAGTTAAGAAGACCGGCATTGATCCCCTGTTGCCACTGGCTCTCGGGAATATAGTCTCTGGGGCGATTCAGCATGGCGGCCTGCGGCACGGTAAAATCAATCCGCTGCTGGGCAAGAGATACCGAGAACGTCATCCCGGGGATCGCCGACAGCCGGGCGCAGGTTTCCCCTGCCTCGAACAACTGCGGATAGGCGGTGGTATTAATCAACCATGAATTCAGATACTCCGCGGACAGGCAGGGAGAAGCAGTCGCGCCTGCGTCATGGCTAATTTCCTGAAAAGTCAGCGAGTCTGAACTGACGTACTTATCATTGATGTAAACATCCAGGTGATAGGTGCCCGGCGGTATGCCATCTTGCGAAAAATAGGATAGATCAACCGAAGCCGCAGGACTCTCGGCGACTTCGAGTAAATTTGGGTTGAAATATTCGCCGGCCTCCGCGCGAGAGGGCAGAGTACTTAGGCACAGAATAATAGCGACGCAGATACTTTTAGTTGAAAATAGCAGCTCAACGCTACTGAATGATAGCGGTATATTTCTTCCCTGACATACCATAATCATTAATCACGCTCCATGTGATCTCTTTTTTTCCTGTCGCCGACAGGCTACTCTGCACGGGTATTTTTAAGGTGGAAAACGGGGCAGCAAACCATGCGCCAGAAATATTTTTACCGTTAAGGCTAACCTGTGAGAAATTCATATACAGCGGTGAGTTATTTTTTACCGTCACCGACGTCCTCTCTTTCCCCCACTGTAATTTTTCAGCGTACGATTCCGGTGTATTACCTTTTAACGCAGCGGGTCGATAAATCAATTTTATTTTCGAATTAATCGCAAATTGTACGACATTTTTATCAGGTACATACTCTGTTGCCGGGATCCCTTTAATATTGAGCCAAAACATCGACTCGCGATCGTCGGGTAATTTCTTTCCTGATCGAACTACGCGGACAAATCCTTTCTCCCCGGCTTTGAGACGAAACAGCGGCGGCGTAATAATAAATGCGTCTTTGGCAGGTGAGGCGGCATCGATCACCGAGAGCCAGGACTGAACGATATTGCTGTTCTGATCTTTATTCTCAACCGTTATTACAGCGTTATTTTTCGTACCATCAAAAACCAGACGCGTACCGCCAACGACCACGCTGGCCTGCGCGAAGGAAGAAGACAGCAATAAACCGATCGCAAAAAAAGGATATCTCATATGTTTAATTTAAGGGGAATAGCAGGCGATTCCCCTTTCTCCATTCAACAAGAAGCCGAATTAATGATAGGTCACGTTATAAGTCACGGTTGTCTGAACGGTACCTTTCGTCGGATCGGCATCACCCGATTTCACCATTTTAACGGTGAACGGAATGGTTGCTGCACCCGAAGAGATATCAACATCAGAACCCTCTTCGTTATTCTTCATCACATTGCCCGCTTCGTCGAAAAGGGCCACAGCGACGCCGGTTGCCGGCTCATCAGTTGCCTGGTTTTTAAAATAATCGCTGTTCGCGGTATCGGAAACACCGCCAAAAGTGACGCGGGCGATACTGTTGCCACCTTCTTCCGCGGTCGGGCAATCAGCTAAGCTAAAGGAGAAGTTCTTGGCAGCGCCGAAGGTATACGCTTTCAGATCCGCCACTGAGGTGGTGCCCATATCAATAGCCGTTACACCGCCATCAATGGTCGCCGTACAGGTGGTATCGGAAACAATACCATTAAAGGTAATGGTGTTATCAGCCTGCGCAACGGTAGACAGCGCGCTGCAGGCAGAGAAAATCAGGGCACCCGCCAGAAATTTTTTACTCATCTTCATATTTATTCCCATATCCATTATAAACGACAATCAGTCCGTCAATTGTTTTATGCAGCGATATTAGAGAATGAAATTCAAGCAGCGCGGCGTCATGCATGTATTTACATGACATATGGTTTATGACAATTAATATTATTCATAAATAAACGACCAGCATTTGAATCCATTCAATAATACAAGCTCGCGTAAAAATAATAACTAGCATGAGGTAAGAACTCAATTATTAATGTAAAAATTGATTTTTTGCGACATAACATCGCAACGCATGAGTGGCCATACTCAAAACCATAAAAATCAAATAGTTATAAAGTTATAAAATTCGCAAAGATAATTGGATATTTATATAATATTTACCCCATAATTAAATACGGGCATGCAGAGAAACATTTAGTTACAAAGTCAGTGCTGATATAAGAATTGGCTTAATCTTTTATGATGAACCGTTAAATGCATCAATAACAAAAACAGGGAATAGCCGATAGCTATTCCTCTCCTCAATATTTATTAACATTCACTCTGGCGATAATGTTAAAACAGCAGCCAGCGGACGACCGGCGCAGCCAGCACCACTACTACGCCTGACAGCATCATCACCAGGCTGGCCACCACGCCCTCCTGCTGGCCCAGCTCATACGAGCGCGCCGTTCCCGCACCATGGGAAGCCGCGCCGAACCCGGCTCCTTTCGCCATCCCCTCCCGGATAGCAAGACGTAAGAACAGCATATCTCCCACCGCCATGCCAAACACGCCGGTGATCACCACAAACAGCGCCACCAGATCGGGTTGTCCGCCGAGCGGTTTCGCCGCCGCCAGCGCAAAGGGCGTGGTCACCGAGCGCACCGCCAGGCTACGCTGAATTTCATCAGACAACATAAACCCGCGCGCCAGCCATACGGAACTGGTGACAGCCACCACTACCGCCGTCACCACCCCGGCGCTGAGCGACATCCAGTGGCGTTTAATCACCGCGACATTTTCATACACCGGAACGGCAAAGGCGATGGTCGCCGGGCCCAGCAGCCACAGCAGCCAGTGGGTCTCTCCCATATAGCTCTGATAAGAGATGTGGCCTACCACCAGAATCAGCACCAGCAGGATCGGCGTGAACACCAGCGGCATCAGAGGGAGTTTATGAAAACGGCGATACAGTTTTTTGTTGGCGTAATAGAGGACCAGCGTCGCCACCAGGCACAGGATACTCAGTACGGCATCGCTCATTTTTTTAACCTGCCCACTTCGTAACGATAGACCTTGTCAACGACCCAGGCGGTGGCGCCTAGCACCATCAGCGTGCTTAAGGCAATCACCAGAAAAATCCGCCAACCATCGACCATCAACAGCTGGGCGTAGTTCACCACCGCGACCACTGCCGGGACGAAAAACAGCAGCATCTCCGCCAGCAGCCAGCGGGCGCCGGCGCGCACCCAGCTTACCGGTATCACCCGGCAGACGATCAGCAGCAGGAGCATCACCATGCCGACCAGGTTAGCCGGCAGCGGTACCTGCCACCTGTTCACCAGATATTGTGCGAAGATGAATAACCCGACGTAGAGAAGTACCTGTACCGGGATCTGAAGTCGTTGCGCCACGGCGGGGGCAACGCGAGCTGGCGCGAAGGCCATGTGCGATAGTCCTGAAAAAAAGAAGTCAGGCGAGCAGTATAGAGAGCCGCCGAAGCGGACAGAAATGAATTAAAATCATCGCAGGTATAGTCTCAGGGAATAATTATGGATATCCGAACGCTGCGCTATTTCGTTGAAGTGGTTCGTCAGCAGAGTTTTACTCGCGCGGCGGAAAAGCTGTTTGTCACACAGCCCACCATCAGCAAGATGCTCAAGAATCTCGAAGATGAGCTGAACTGCACGCTATTGATCCGCGACGGCCGCAAACTACTGCTCACCGATACCGGGCGCGTCGTTTTTGAACGCGGCCAGGCGATCTTGGGCGAGTTCAGCCAGCTGGAGTCAGAGCTGAGCGATATCAACCACCTGCATAAAGGGGTGCTGCGGCTTGGCATTCCGCCGATGGTCGGGATGCTGATGGCCGAGCCGATCAGTCGCTTCCGCCAGCGCTATCCGGGCGTCGAGCTGAAGATCGCCGAGTTTGGCGGCCTGACGGTCCAGCAGGCGGTCAGCAATGGCGAACTTGATATGGCGATGACCGCCCTGCCTGTCGAGGAGGATAGCAGCCTCACCATTCTGCCGTTGTTCAATCACCCGCTGTGCGTCCTGACGCCAAGGACCGCGGAGTGGGAAGGTAAAACCTCGCTCTCGCCGGCCGAGCTGGCGTCGCATCCGCTGGTTATCTACAACGAGGAATTTGCCCTTAGCCAGCAGCTGATGCGGCTGTTTGCCGAGCATGACGTGAAGCCACGTATCGCAGTGCGCAGCGGCCAGTGGGATTTTCTCGCCGCCATGGTGCAGGCGGGCATTGGCGTAGCGATCCTGCCGGAACCGATTTGCCAGCGTCTCGACCGGCAGAATTTTTGCTGGATCCCGTTGCAAAGCGAGCTGCGCTGGGAGCTGGGGATGATTTGGCGGGAAGGCGTATATATGTCGCGCAGCGCTGAAGCCTGGCTGACGTGCAGCAAAGCGTTCTGGCTGGAATAATTCTCTGGTGACAACGCGTTCCGCAAGGGAAGGGGTAGCCCGGGTCAGGCGCTTGCGCCGCTGCCCGGGTTTCCCCGGTCGCGCTAACGCTTACCGGGGCTACACATTTACTGCAGTCTCGCCAGTAGTCCGAATAAGCGTCGCGCTATCCGGATTACAGGTTATTGATCTTCGATTAACAGCGCTTCCAGCAGGTCGAGATCGTGGAGCAGCTTCTGCAGCGTCTCGTTACTGATCTGCCGGGTGGCGCGCAGATGATACAGCTCGCCGCGCTCAGAGCGCAGCGCCGCCAGGCGGAAGCGGCGTTCCAGACTCTCTTCGAGCATAGAGGTTTCCACGTCGTTACGCCCATCGGCGCGCCGGCGCAGGTTACCGATCACCCGCGAACTGACTTCGGTCAGCAGCTGGGTATCGATATTCTCTTTGGTATCCGCCGCCAGACGCTCTTCCATCTTCTGGATCGCCACAATCGCCACTTCTGCCGTTGCCGCTCGCGCAATACGTTCCTCTTTCAATTGTTGCGAATGGTCCGCGACTTCAATGTGACGTAGCAGGATCGGCAGCGCAATCACCCCGACGAACAGCGAGAACAGGATCACCCCGGCGGCGAGGAAAATCAGTTCATAGCGCGCCGGAAAGACATTCCCGTCCGGCAGCAGCAGAGGAATGGAGAGCACACCGGCGAGGGTAATCGCCCCGCGCACCCCGGCAACGGAGGAGATCAGCAGCTCGCGCGTAGTCCAGGAGCCAAACTCCATCGGCTTCTTCTTCAGGAAGCGCTGACTGAGCTTACGCATCGACCACAGCCAGCCAAAACGCACCAGCATCAGCGCGGCATAGATCAGGATAATGTCGGTAAACAGCATCCAGGTCTCAACGTTGGGGTCGGCCTCCGCCGCTACCAGCGAACTGGAGAGGATATCCGGCAGTTGCAGGCCCAACAACAGGAAGACCATGCCGTTGAAGACAAACTCCAACATTGCCCAGGTGCTGTTGGCGCGCAGGCGCATGGCCAAGGGCGCGGTGCGCATCACGCCGGAACGGGTGATGGTCATCCCCGCCGCTACCGCCGCCAGGATGAAGTGGGCACCCCCTTCTGCATCACGGTGGACTTTGAAACCCTTGGAGAAAACGATGCCTCCCTCAAGGACACGGTAACTATTCGCCACCGCGACTCCATGGAACAGGAACGCGTCGCCATCAAGGACCTGCTGCACTGGCTCATTGCCCGTGTGCGTTAACGGCGCCTTTGACAGCCGCCGATGCCGGAAAACACTTCAAGGCCACTCCATTAATATGGAGCGGCCTTTTGTTTTTGGAATGGCAGAGAAAAAAAGTTGCTGGACGATAGGCCGCTGGCCATCTAGCATTAAAAACAGGTTGGTGAACCAGATGGGAATCAGCAATTCCAAAATGAATTGCTGAACTGATAAACTGTTTGCGCCAACCTCAAGCTCACAGAAATTCCCGGGGAGATCGGCGATTTCTGTAAGTCCTTGAAATCAGTAGATTGACATTCTCTCCAATAAAATATAAGGGGGTAAGGAATATGCATCCTGAAAGAGGTTGGCGCAAAAAGCGATTTGTACCACTAACTTTGAACGCATAT
>OHEH01000519.1_pt1 | contig 15648 bp, 10 predicted proteins | sample 1567221 | NCBI WGS metagenome assembly OHEH01 (sample SAMEA3879586, study PRJEB24766) | human gut metagenome | biome: human-associated habitat; feature: feces | place: USA | collected 1985/1987
GAAATAACGAGCCACGTCCAGCATCATGCCTCGCCAGGGGCGATTGGGGGCATCGTATATCGTTACGGCGGGGGCAATCCATTCCACTCCATGCTGCCGTTTGTCGCTGTACACTTGGGGAGGAAAGAGTTGCAGTAGCGTTTGTATGCCGTAGAATATGCCGCCTGCGTCCCGGCCGGTCAATGAGATTCCTTTGGGAGTTACGTCCAATCGGTAGCCTTCCGGTTTATCTACTTTTTCGGGGTTTAATGTCAAGAGGATAGTGGCTTTGCGGGCATCTTTTTTCAGTTTCAAGTCCCAGCCGGTGGATTGACCGAGCACTTGTTGTAAGTATTCAGCTTGTCCTTGAAGAGCGGCATCGTAACCGATCGTGGATTTGGGGGAAAGCCGGAAATTGCCTGATGTCTGTTCTACGTGAACGGGTTTCGGAATGAGTTCGATTTCGTTAGCGTTTGTTGCCCATGTAGCGGGTAGATGGCAGGCTATCGCAAGTATAACAGCCCAAGTTTTCTTACACATTGTACGGTAGGATTTCATAAGCACTTTATTTTTTTCATGGTTTTACCTCTTGTCGAGGGGTGATGATAATGTTCATGTGATTATAAAAACAGATACTTTATAGCAGTGTGCATAAATCGCTATAAATGCAGATACTATTCAACAAGGCAAAGTTAGGGAAATTTGTGGAATAAATGGGTAAAACGGATTAAGATTTTAACTTAATATGTGCTTATTTAATGTGTGGGTTCTTTGAAAAAGAGAAATGATTTTGCTGGTATTTTTTGTTGAATTTCCACGATAGTTATTCAAGACTGTAATTGTCAAATTATTACAGTCGTGTTTTTAGATGGCAAAGAGGATAGCAGGGAGGGTTTAAAAATACCTTATTTAAAAGTCGGCATTAACGGGGCAACAAAATCTTCGAGCGATGTAATTATTGGTTTGAGTTTTTGTTTGAATAGATGGCTTGCTCTCCCATACAAATGATAAACTATTTTATTTACAAGATTGGAATAGTTTGGATTGAAAATATTACGTGAATTGTATTTTAATATTGATTATCAATATATTATGATATAATCAATGAAATTTTCGCAAACAAACCGCATCGTCTAAGACGGCTTGAGGCGATGGGAGGAATTGGGAAGCAAACAAATTAATCACTCTACCAATATCTAATTTTACACTATTTCTAAATACATTTTAGCCGTTAATATCAATAGGTAGAATCTTCGACAGTTCTTCTTTGAATTCATCTTTATGATTACTCCACCATTTATACAGATCACATAGATCGTATACTTTTTTAGGTATTCTTCAATCATACAAAATATAATTCTGCTGTTTCTAATTGCATATATAGCTCGGTAATTGATTTCAGTTTGGCTACCCAAAGCGTAAGTTGGAGAGGTGCAAAGTGACCCCAATGACGATGCTCTTATAAAGGAAAGGCTGTTTATTGCCGAAATAATAATTGTGGTGTTTACTGCCATATATATCAATATGAATTTCTTTCCGTAATGTGCCTTCATTTGGAAAACTCAAATGAAATCTATATCTTTGTGCCTGTTCCCGGATGGGAGTATCTCTTGGATGAGAGATTGCGCTGGATTAGTGCAAGGTATCATGCAAACGAAAGTTTCTTGGCGACTTGATCATTCCTACTTGCAAGTGAATAAGTAGTTGGCATACTACCCTATTTTATTATTAATTTCGAAAGGAATGGTCAAAGAAAATTATGAATACTAAATCAGTAATTCTCAAATCAGAGAATCAAACTCAGGTATCAGTTACAAGATCTATCGAAGGCATCTGCATCCAAAAGATTGTCATGCCAATTTCACCACTTGGCTTCATCAATCTAATGCATCATGCAGATAGCAAGGTCAACCCTAGAAAAGCAAAGATCAATCCTATTGTCAAAGCAATTGAGGAAACATTGCAATTCTCCCCGGAACTCTATTTCTTTAGTTCAAAAGGTATTCTACTTTCGTCCATCTATGTCGATCTTTTAGACCGCAATAGAGTGCGCCTTAGTTTTTCTGAAGAAGAAATGGAGGGAATAATGGACGGTGGACACAACGCATTTGCGTTATGTCGATTCATTGCAAATGTTATTAATGACGATAACTTGAAAACTTGGGACGATTGTATTAGATATTATCGCAATGAGGATACTTTTGCCTCGCTGAAAGTTGGATATGAATCCCACATTGGGCAACTGAAATTTTCTATTCCAATTGAAGTTATAGCTCCTGTAGATAAAGATGAAGCATCAATTGAGTATTTCTCTAATCATATACTTGAAATTTGTTCGGCAAGAAACGCCAATGTCTCACTGAATGAAGCGACAAAGAGCAATAAGGAGGGTCTGTATGAAGATCTTAAGAGATGCTTAAAAGGGAGTTACCGTGAAAATATTGCATGGCGAAGTGGTGAACCAGGTACGATAAAATGTGACGATATCGTTGCGTTGGCCTGCCTACCCTTAATAAAATTGCATGAATGTGGTTATTTTGATGGCAATCCCAACATTGGAGTACTTAACCGAATAGCTATATATTCACAAAAGAGCTTGTGTGTTAAATATTACCGTAATTTAATGAAAGATAAATCCGTTTCCGAACAGCAACTCGGGAAATACGATCTTACAGACAATGCGATCAGATCTGGATTTGAACTTGTTGATGATATTGTCAGATTTTTCGACAAAATTTATTACCACTTTCCAATGGTCTATAATAGGAATTCTGGCTCTTTTGGCCGTATCACAGGAGTAGTGCAGAAGGAAAATGAAACAGGCGGTTATATCAGCAAATTTACTGGTCCATTTAATACCTATCCAAAACGATCTATATATAACTATGCGTATGGATTTTTCTATCCGATCATTTGTGCACTCACCTCATTAATGGGATTCGAGAACGGCAAGTTGAAATGGAGAATAAATCCTCTAACAATAAATTTTGAAGATGAGAAAGTGATTAATAACTTTGCATTTTATATCGATATGGTGAAGCAGGTTCAATATGACCCTCAAAAAGTTGGCAAATCCAGCCTATCATATAAAGTTGCTGACATAGTACTACAAAACATCATGAACGAAATGTTAGCATAGGAATAAAAGGATTCTACTTTGAATATAGATATAAAACCACCAGCGCGATAAACAATAAAAATTTGTTTGTCGCACTGGTATTTAATTGTTTAATCTATCCGAGGAACGTTAATACTCCTCCTCGTTGAAGAAATCTGTCTATATTGATTATCAATATATTATACAATAATCAATGAAATTTACGCAAACAAACCGCACCGTTTGAGACGGTCTGAGGCGATGGGAGTAATGGGTAGACAAACAAATATTATTCTTATTGTAAAGATGCAAACACACAACAGCTTGCCACTTTAATTTTGCTATTTCAAGTTTTCTTTGATTTCCGGAAAAGTCGTAATGAGTTATAATCGTCCACGTCTATAGCATCTATTATCATTTTTATCGCATAAATACCAAATACTATTGGCAATCCAACGAGCCACTCTCCGTACTGCTTGGCGGATGTATTTCCCAGATCATCAATCTTTGATACCAGTAAAGCCATAAAGTTCCAACTTTTGTCTTTAAATATGAAAATCAATAATCCGAGAGCCATTGATATTAATAGGGCAACTATCCAAATGACAATTTTTATTGTTTTCCACTTTTTCAATTTATTGGTGGCAATAATTTTGCGCAAAAGAGCATTGTCTTTCTCTACTGTTTCTTTAGCACGCCTTTCTGCATTTCTTTGCTGCTCAATTTTTCTTAGTTCATTGGCGCTTGTTCTTTTTACTTCGCTTAGTGTCTGTTGAGTATTTTTAATAATCACATGGGTTTGAGCAAGCTGTTGTTCTTGCTCTTTTTGTTTTAACTCTAATTCCTCAATACGTTTTTCAAGTTCCGTCTTTGCAAATTTTTCTGCTTCACTCTCTAAATCGTTATCAGACATTTTTTCCATCTCATCAAAGGTATTTCTTTCAATGAAATTTCTGACAAGAGTCTGTTGTTGTTCTATGTCAGATGTCGCTTCTGCAATTCCGGATACAATAGCAGACAACATATCCAATGGCAGGGCTGATGTTCGAATATTAAGTGTTAAAAAACTAACAAAACTTTTATAATCATCTGCCGTTCTCTCGATATAATGCAAGACAATGTTTAGCCATTGATTAGGCGACATAACAACTGGCACACGATGCGTATTGCGTAAATAATCCCATCTTCTTAGTTTATTATCTGACGAAAGAAAAAAAGCCTTTACTTGATAAATATCATCACCAGAACCTTTTCGTTTTCTTCAATCCATAATACATTTTCCGCGTCATATTCAGCCGATGCCTCTTGTTTCTCCAAGTCTGACTGCATGATTCCGGACACATATTCGTTTATATTGCTTTTTCTCTCTTCTATATTGTATGGATAATTTCTATCGTGCATTATCTCATATTTCTTACAAAGTGAGTCGAACTCACTCATTATCCAATCCTTGAAATAACTTGTACTACGATTGACTCTCCCTATACACCATTTATGGTAATAGTGAAATACACTATCCTCGCTAATAAATTCAGAAATAACTTTAGATTGAACTCTTGGTCGAAGTGAGTTATCAATTTTTCCTATATAGTAGTCTATTGTATCTATAAACTCCAAATAAGTACTTTGACTAATTACTAAAGATTCACCAACTTCCTTAAATTTAGACAAGAACAGATGCGTCCTTACTTTAAGGTTATCACTATTTAAACCTAACGCCCGATAAATGACATTTGTATCAATATAGAATGATTTTCCTTTTAAATTTTGGATGTTAAGGGAGGTGTTCTTTTGGTTTGTCATCATGCAGTATTCTAAAGAATATCCTGCTAGATCATAAATAGCTTTATCTTTCCCTTCATCTGGCCAAGCGAGGAAATTATTAATGATCTCCTTTTCCTTGTCCGTATAATTATTGCTTTTTACTTCTATAGCATCTATCTTCTCTTGTAAAATGAGTTTGTAACCTTCAAGATTACTTGTAAACATTTCATAAAGAAATCGCAATATTAGAGCCTTAGAAGACTCTTTTTCTATATCTAACGAAATCAGATACTCATCTATATACTCATATAGTGTTTTCTGACCGCACACAAGGGAAAGTTTGTTCTTGTATTCACCGGTAAGAGATACTATTGTATCATTATTTTCTGTATAACAGTAATACCGTTGGTCTGCATCACGCCCTTTAATAACGACATTATTTATTTCATCAACAGAAAATAGAAATCCATATTCCTTATTAATATAAACGATTAACTCTGTTATGGGAATAGATAATCTTCCACAACTATACAAAGCGTCATCTATTACTCTTTGGTATGATTTATTTAGAGATATTCCATTATTTGACCGACCATATATAATGGCTGCCATTCTAAAAACATTTCTTTGTTGCTCTCCAGTCATACTCATAATAATGCTTTCATTAATATCCTTGTGCAAATATAGAGGAAATAAATCTATTTATCGAATATAATTCACTATATTTGCATTATTAAATCAAGACATAATATGAAACTGAATAGGATAAAAGCAGTATTGGCAGAAAAAGGCATTTCACAAACATGGTTGGCTAAACAACTTGGCAAGAGTTTCAGTATGGTTAATGCATATGCTTGCAATAGGATCCAACCTAATTTGGAGACCCTTCAGCAGATAGCAGTTATCCTACAGGTGGATTTAAAAGACCTGATAACCGATAAAGAAGAAAGGTGAAGCTCATGGAATATAAATTCAATGAAAATACACGTGTGCAGGTTCCTGCCGCCTTGCATTTGTGTAGGCTTGGATATACTTATTTGGAGAATATAACAGAATATGACAGTAAAACAAATATTCTGACGGATGTGTTTTTGCGCAGCGTTCAACGTTTGAATCCGGTACTGTCCGAATTACAGGCAAGACAATTGCTGAATGAAATTACATTGATACTTGACAATAATGACCTTGGAAGGGAGTTTTATAATAAGCTATCTTCCAATAGCAATATCAAACTGATAGATTTCCAGGATGCTGATCGTAACGAATGGCATGTAACTACCGAATTCACTTGTGAAAATCAGGATAGCGGAGACAGTTTCAGACCGGACATAACATGTTTTGTAAACGGACTGCCATTAGCTTTTATTGAGGTCAAGAAGCCAAATAACCATGATGGCATTCTGGCAGAAAGGGAGCGTATCAACGTGCGGATGCGTAACGAAAAATTCAGAAGATTCTTGAATGTCACCCAGCTGATGATATTTTCCAACAATCAGGAATATGACAATGAAAACAGGGTTCCTATTCAAGGTGCGTTCTATTGCTGCTCTTCGAAGGATAAGGCTTTCTTCAATGTCTTCCGTGAGGCTGATAAAGATTTTGTGACGAAATATCCATATGAGGCAGTATCTGACAGTGTGGAGAAACAGATATTGCAACACCGGAATTGTGTCGTGATCAAGAATCTGCCTGATTATAATACGAACAAAGATACGAATACTCCAACCAACAGGATTCTGACATCAATGCTCAGTAAAGAGCGTTTTCTGTTTTTGTTGAGATATGGTTTTGCCTATGTGGACAGAAAGATTGAACTGGAAGACGGCAGCAAGACCACGCAGTTGGAAAAGCATGTAATGCGTTATCAGCAGCTTTTTGCCTCACTGGCCATTCGAAAGAAATTGGATAATGGTATCAAGAGCGGTATTATCTGGCATACACAAGGCAGTGGAAAAACAGCCTTGGCATATTATTCCGTACGTAGTCTGACCGATTTTTATGCGGCAAAGAATACAGCTGTAAAATTTTATTTCATTGTTGACCGCCTTGACTTGATGGAGCAGGCCAAGGATGAATTTGTGGCAAGAGGACTGTCTGTCAGAACTGCAAACAGCAGGGATGAATTGATGTCAGATATACGGAGTACGAATTTGACAGAAAATGCGGAGGGTAAAGCTGAGATAATGGTGGTAAATATCCAGAAATTCAAACAGGATTCTGCCAAAATACAGATTGATTCCAATTACAGCATCCAGTTGCAACGTATTTTCTTTATTGATGAAGCGCATAGAGGGTACAATCCACAGGGAAGTTTCTTGGCAAACCTATTAGCTGCCGATAAGGATGCTATAAAAATTGCTTTGACAGGTACGCCTTTGTTAAAAGAGGAGAGGGAGTCTTGGCGTGTATTCGGTGATTACATTGATACCTATTATTACGACAAGTCAATAGCAGACGGTTATACACTGAAACTCATGCGGGAACCTGTCGAAACAATCTATAAAGAGAAAATAGAGAATATTCTTGACAAGCTGGCAGGCGGCATAGAAGTCAGGAAAAGTGATATTGACCGTAACAAGATCATTGAACACGAATCTTACCTCAATGCATTGATAGACTATATTATTGCCGATTTCCGTCGGTTCCGTATCGAACAGGCTGATGATACTGTAGGTGCAATGATTGTGTGCAAGACAAATCCTCAAGCCCGTGAAATGTATCGTTTGTGGCAAGAGCGTTTCAACAAAGCTTTGTATATCGAAGGGAAACATGATGAAAGTCTGATGTTGGCGGCTGAACCTATGATTGCCTATGGATATCATGCAAAACCTTTGAGAGCTTCTTTGATTTTGCATGATGAAGGAGACAAGGAAGAGCGTAAGGCGTACATTGATGAGTACAAGAAAAAACTATCAGTCGATGTCCTGATTGTCAATCAGATGCTTCTGACTGGGTTCGATGCTCCTCGTTTGAAGAAACTCTATCTGGGTCGAAGTCTGGACGGACACGATTTGCTGCAGGCACTGACTAGAGTAAACAGACCATACCATAAATTCAAATATGGTTATGTAGTGGATTTTGTAAACATCAAGGAAAATTTTGATGCGACTAATGGCCGCTATCTGCGTGAACTGAATCGTACTGCCGATATTAAAGAAACTGGCGAAAAAGAAACAGTAGGAGAAGCTATCATTGTAGATAAAGAGCAGATTGTAGAGCAGATAAAAGAAATTCGCAGCGTTTTATTCAATTATACATGCGACAATCCTGAAGAGTTCAGAAAGGAAATAGATGAGATTGAAAACAAAGACAATCTATATACGCTCCGATCTACTCTCGAAAATGCCAAGGCAATCATTAACCAAGTAAGGGCTTTTGGCGATGAAGAGTTGAAAGAACGAATCAACAGTTTGCCTAAAGGTACTATTCCTACTCTGATCACTGAAGTTTCTCACCGTATAGAACGAATGAATTTTCTGGAAAGTACCGAACATAAGGCAGATGTATCTGGAATTATCAATGTCGCTCTTTCTGAACTGGAATTTGAGTTCAAAAAAGGCATTTCAGAAGAATTACGTATTATTGTCAATGATATTCGGGAGCGTTGTGAAAAAGTACAGGCTGAATTTGAAGCCAACTTTGACAAGGCGGAAGACAAGTATGTGATTTTGGCTGAAGAGTTCCGGGAATACTTCAGAAAGAAAGGCTTCGTTCCTCAAAATACGCAAGAAGCTAAAGAAAGCATTGATTATATGGATTCGGTAATGAAAAAAATCCGTGAGATAAACCGTCGCAATAATATACTCAAAAAGAAATATCAGGGAGACGAGCGCTTTGTCCGTATCCACAAGCGTATAGAAGAAGAAAATGAAAAGCGAGAAAAGCCTCTTATTTCCAAAACTGAATACGAAATAGCAGAAAGTCTGTCAAAAATGAAGCGTGAGATTGATAACCGTATTTACCTTGATATAAACATCATAGCGAATGAAAACAGTTTCAAACGGGATACGTTGGCTATGATAGGCCATCAACTCGTCGACTTGGGGATAAAAGCGAGTCTTCCCGACAGGAAGTTCATCAACAATCTCATTGCAAATGAATATATAAACCAATACAATCAACTTTACTTGAGATAATATGGATGCAAATACCCAGAATATATCAGAAGCTACTATAGCCCTTATTGATTCATTGAAATCGACCACTTCCCATTTTGGTCTTGCCAATAGTGGTGGTGAGTACAAGATCATTACGGAAATGTTTCTGTATAAGTATTTCAATGATAAATTCGGATATGAGGCAAAGCGGGATAAAATATACGGAGAAAGATTGAGCAAGGCAGACAAGTGGGATGCGGAATATGATAAATTCACTGAAGAGGAAGTCGAAGATTTGTTCAGCTATCTTCCCGCATCAGTTCCGTTGCTTAAACCTGAGCATACATTGGCTCATTTGTATAATACTTCAGGAGCAGGAGATTTTTCTACACGTCTGGATGCGACACTGATTGACATTGCCAATCTGAATGCAGATACTTTTTCTGTTGTAACTTCAGGGAAAAGCAGAGTCAATATATTCAGTGCACTCACACAGTTTGTAACAGATCCGCAGAAAAGGGATGATTTTGCACGTTCATTGATGAGTTCCGTTGCATCATTCAATTTTGAAAGCGTTTTTGCGGAAAAATATGATTTCTTCTCACGGATATTTGAATATCTTATAAAGGATTATAACAATGCTGGGGGCGGAAAATATGCGGAATATTACACCCCGAGAGCCATCGCACAGGTAATGGCCCGCCTGCTGGTCGGAGATGATGCAAACCTACGTGGAGTGACCTGTTATGACCCATCTGCAGGAACAGGTACTTTGCTTATGGCTTTGGCTCATCAGATAGGTGAAGACCGTTGTACGATCTTCAGTCAAGACATATCGGAAAAATCCAGTGAGATGCTCCGGCTGAATCTCATTCTGAACAATCTGTCAGGAAGTCTTCCTAATGTTGTACAAGGGAATACTCTTACGGAACCATACCACAAGGAAGAAAACGGATCTCTCCGAAAATTCGATTTCGTTGTGTCCAATCCGCCATTCAATCTGGATTTCTCAGATTTTAGAGATACATTGGCTTCTGATACGGTGCGTTTTTGGGCGGGAGTCCCATCTGTGCCAGCAAAGAAGAAAGAGTCAATGTCTATCTACTTGTGTTTTATCCAGCATCTCATCAATTCGCTGAAAACAAATGGCAAGGGGGCTATTGTCATTCCTACGGGATTCATTACAGCCAAAAGTGGTGTTGAAAGAAAAGTCCTGACGAAAATTGTAGATAACCGCTGGGTGTATGGCTGTATTTCTATGCCAAGCAATGTGTTCGCAAATACAGGTACGAATGTTTCCGTTCTGTTCTTTGACAAAGCTGCTTCTGCTGAGAAAGTCATATTGATTGATGCGAGCAAGTTAGGAGAGGAATATAAGGAAGGGAAAAATAAAAAACGTAGATTGCTGAAGGACGACATTGACTTAATTGTCAATACATTCAAAAATAAAGAAGCCATAGAGGATTTTTCGGTTGCGGTAAGCTATGATGAAATAAAGGAAAAAGGTTATTCGTTGTCTGCCGGACAGTATTTCGACATCAAGATTGATTATGTGGACATTACTGAAGAAGAGTTCAATAACCGCATGGCAAATTATAAGGCTGAACTGTCACGGCAATTTGCTGAGAGCCATCGTCTGGAGGAGGAGATAATGAAGCAGTTGGATGCTTTGCACTTTAACGTAAATGTTGGAAATAATGAGTAAAGAATTGACCATCATAGATAAAGACTATATCCGGTGGGTGGAAGACCTTAGTGTACGCTATCGTCAAAGTCAAATTAGAGCAGCGGTCAGGGTTAACCGTGAGTTGCTTAAATATTACTGGGAACTTGGTCGTGACATAGAAGAGATGCGTGTGGAAGAACGGTGGGGTGAGAAAGTCATCAAGAATCTTTCTGTGGATTTACAGCGCAGAAATCCCAACGCCACAGGCCTTTCTCGAACCAATATATATTACGCAAAGAAATTCTATCTGCTTTATTCTCAGTATCTAAAAGTTGTCCCACAAGCTGTGGAACAATTGGAAGAGATGCTTTTCTCCATACCTTGGGGGCATCACCGTTACTTGATGGACAGGTACAGTAAAGAACCGGCAAAGGCTCTCTTCTATGTGAGAAAGACTATGGAAGAGGGTTGGAGTCGAGACACATTGCTCAACTTTATGGATAGCGGCCTGTATGAACGGGAAGGAAAGGCTTTGACAAATTTCACCCGCACATTGCCGGAAGCGACAAGCGATCTTGCACAAGAACTGACAAAAGACCCTTATAACTTTGCCTTTACAGGAATAACTCAACCTTATAATGAGCATATTCTCAAAGATGCGCTGCTTGCCAATATCTCGCAATTCCTGCTGGAACTCGGTACCGGATTCGCATACATAGGCAAAGAGTATAGACTTCAGATCGGACAAAAGGAGAAATTCATCGATTTGCTTTTCTACAACTTGAATCTATCATGCTATGTAGTGATTGAAGTGAAAATCGGCGAATTTGATTTTCAAGACCTCGGACAGTTAAGTGGCTACGTGGTCGCTTGTAATCATATTCTTAGAAAAGAGGGAAGAGACAACCCTACAATCGGTCTGCTTATTTGCCGCCAAAAGGATTCAATGCTTGCCCAATACGCATTGGAAGGCAGCAATCTCCCATTGGGAATATCTGAATATGAGCTATCAAAACTTTATCCGGAAAAAGTGGAGGGAACTATGCCTACTATCGAAGAGATTGAGGCAAGATTAGGTGAAAATCTAGATAGAAAACAAACTGAATTATGATTGACAACCTGGTTCAATGGGCTACCTTATTAAGCCCAATAATTAGTGTGATTGCTATAATTGTCGCACTACATGTAGCTCGCAGTTCATCGAAGGATGCACAAAAGCAGATTGCTGCAATTCGTCACTTGCTTGATGTATTCGTAGCTGCTAATAATCTGGATATAGTAGAAGCACAACGAAAATATCAACAGCAACTTGTAGAATTGGATAAAGAAATTGAAGATGCTCAAATGGAGGTTGATACAGTATACCCTTTTGTAGGAGGAGCAAGAATTGACCATATCATAGCAGCACAAGAAAAAGCAGAACAGAAAGCGCATCTCGATCAGTTATTGGCCAAGCGCAGGGAGATTGAGGTTAATCTATCTTTAATTCAAGATTATGTTAAAAAAGCAACACGGTAAATGGAATTGAAAAAATATAAGCTTGGAGAAATCCTCGATGTCACAAGAGGAGCAAGTCTCAGTGGCGAGTTTTATGCCACCGAGGGTGAATACATCCGTCTGACTTGTGGTAACTTTGACTATCAGAATAATTGCTTCAAAGAGAATAAGTCCAAAGATAATCTCTATTATACAGGTGACTTTCGATCTGAGTTCTTAATGGAAAAAGGAGATATTATCACTCCTTTGACAGAACAGGCTATAGGTCTGCTTGGCTCAACTGCTATTATTCCCGAAAGTGGTAAATATATCCAAAGCCAAGATGTGGCAAAAATTATTTGCAAAGAGGACTTATTAGACAAAGATTTTACATTTTATCTTATACCCTCTACTTTGGTCAAACAACAACTAAGTGCAGCTGCCCAACAAACAAAAATCCGCCACACTTCACCAGATAAAATTAAGGATTGCACCGTGTGGATTCCTGAATTGGCGGAACAGAAACGCATTAGCAAGTTGCTTCGTAGTCTTGACTGTAAGATAGGGCTTAACCGAGCGATAAATCAGAATTTAGAGGCGATGGCGAAGCAACTTTATGATTACTGGTTTGTTCAATTTGATTTTCCAAATGAAGAAGGCAAGCCGTACAAGTCAAGTGGCGGAAAGATGGTTTGGAATGAGATGTTGAAACGTGAGATTCCAGAGAACTGGCATTCTGATAACATATGTTTGATTGCTGATATTTTAAGCGGTGGAACACCTAGTAAGCAGATTAATGAGTATTGGAATTGCGGACATATTCCCTTCTTTGGCCCAACTGATTATAATGGTTCAATGTTCCAATTACAAACAGCAGATAAGATTACAGAAAGCGGTTTGCAACACTGTTCCTCTTCTTTGTTTGAAGAGAACACTATTATCATAACTGCAAGAGGATCTATAGGCAAATTAGTTATAGTAGGAACTCCAATGGCAATGAACCAGTCTTGCTACGCACTTAAATCAAAAAACGAAGAGTATGAATACTTATATTTCTTGACTATTCAATTAATTGAAAGTCTTAAAGCAAAAGGAAGCGGGTCTGTTTTCAAGTCAATTATTGCTTCTGATATAGAAAATACAATGTTGTGTGTGGCAAATAAGGAAATTATCTCTTTATTCTGTGATAAAGTTAGTACAGTAATGAAACAGATAAAGAAAAACACCCAGGAAATGATACATCTCACTAAGCAGCGTAACGAACTTCTACCGCTCTTAATGAATGGACAAGTGTCGGTAAATTCTGATTTATCTGCTTATTGAGTTCTATCTTTTTGTCTAATGCAGAGAATATTTCGCCAATTTGTTTTTGTTTTTGCAATGGAATTACTGGGACAGGAAATGAATTAAGTGTTTCTGCTGATAACGCATAGCGTTGTCCACTTCCCGAGGCATTGCAAGCGAAATATTTCTTTGCATAGCCCGTATGCATAAGGGCATTCAAATAACGTCCATCTAGAATATCTTTATTGGGCGTTATCAATGCACAATGATAACCCAATATGACATCATTAAAATCATCGGCTATATAAGTAGAAATGCCAATGTCATCACGAGTTTCACTATCCTTGGTTAATGCAACTTGACCTTTCTTCAATTGGAACTTGGAAATTTCATTGGGACGGGCAGTGGCAAGCATAAAACTATCATGCCGAGCCATAGTGATAGCCCAGTTATAATAGACATCCACAAAATTACATAGACGGATATCTTCTTCTCCATCTTTTATTTTCTTATCTACTCCACTAATTTCTACAGTAGCGATATCTCCTAATTTATATTTTCTCATTTGCATCCAATTTTGATGCAAATTTACGCATTTTCAGGCAGAATCCGGTATGATTGTCTATCCCAAATATTTCTTATGACCCAACTTTACATTGTTTTGGTTTACAATGGCATAGTGTAGAGTCGTATCAATACGCACATGGCCCAATAAGCGTTGAACTTGTTCAATAGGCATACCTTTGTCAATAGCCATTGTAGCAAGAGTTCGGCGAAATTTGTGAGGATGTACCTTTGACATGGAAAGTGATTGTCCAAGTCTCCGAATACGCACTTCTACACCGCTGATAGTTAAGCGTGTGTATGGTGAATATAGTGAAACAAATAAAGCCGGATTATTATCAGTACGTGCATCAAGGTATTGCTGTAAATGCAATTTCGTTCTGGCATTGAAATAAACAATACGTTCCTTGTTGCCTTTCCCAAATACTACGCATTGCCGCTCATGAAAATCTATATCTTCTCGGTTCAGTTTCACCAATTCACCTACACGGATACCTGTGGATGACAGAATGTCTATAATAGCTAAATCTCTTTTGTTGGTACAACTGTCCCGAAGTTGTTCCAACTGCTCATCAGAAAGTACCTCTTTTACAAGAGAGTCTGTCTTTACTTTATGAATACGCCTTACAGGACTCTTTGCGATATAGTCTTCATCCTCCAACCATGTAAAGAAACTGGAAAAGATACGCCGCATATTGTCAATAGTTACTTTACTGGACAAATGTTTTTCTTGATAATTGGATAGATAGGTACGAATATCTGCTGTAGTTATATGACAAATAGCCACGGAAAGTGTAAATAACAATCGTTCAATAGTGTTACGATAGTATGCCAATGTTTTATCAGAGCATCCTTCAATCTTTTTTGCTGAGATAAAAGAGTTTAAAAGATGCTCATTTTCTTGTGCTTGTTGTTTGGCACATTCTTTCTTTTCGACTATTTCCACATTATGCAGTTCTGATGCAAGTACCGCTTTAAGCTGTACCATTTGTCGGCAATCCAAGTTACGCTGCATTTTCGCAACTATCGCCTGAATGATGTTCTCTTTCATAATTCTGATATTTTAGTCCATATATAATATAAAGGACTGCTAAATCAGAATTTAGAAGCGATGGCGAAGCAACTTTATGATTACTGGTTTGTGCAATTTGATTTTCCAAATGAAAAAGGCAAACCATATAAATCAAGTGGTGAGGTAATGGTATATAATGAACGATTGGGAAGAGAAATCCCGCAAGGGTGGTCAACAATGCCGATATCTGAAATTTTAGATAAGTATCCTACAACAAAACGGTATGAAACGAAGAAATATCTTTCTTGTGGGAAATATCCAATTATAGACCAAGGTGATTCGTATATTGTTGGCTTTACAAATGAAATTGACCATCTTTTAACACGACATCCTGCGGTTTTGTTTGGCGACCACTCCACAAAGGTCAAATTCTTGGACTTTGATTTTGCACGAGGAGCTGATGGTACCCAAATTTTATATTCCTCAAACAAGGCTGTATCTCAATACTATTTGTATTTGGCAGTAAGTGCATTGCAAATTCCCAATCCAGGGTATTCTCGCCATTTCAAATATCTCAAAGAATTGCCAATTATTATTCCAGATCTGAAAATTGCAAACAAATTTAAAAATATTGTCAAGCCATTATTTGAAGAATGGACTAAGAATATATTCTGTAACATAGAACTCACTAAACAGCGTAACGAGCTTT
>OHEH01000527.1_pt1 | contig 15517 bp, 17 predicted proteins | sample 1567221 | NCBI WGS metagenome assembly OHEH01 (sample SAMEA3879586, study PRJEB24766) | human gut metagenome | biome: human-associated habitat; feature: feces | place: USA | collected 1985/1987
GTTATTTTCGCTGAGCGTGCAAAATGAAGAAATTCCGTACAAAAATTCCTGATTTAGAAGTTTTTTTGTACGGATTTTGCTATTTTGATGCGATTTTCACCAAAGCAATAGGAAGAGGGCTACGGGGCTGTTTCGCTAACTCCCTGCTTAGTAGGGCAAGCATATTACTGCCCTGAAAGTGCTTTTAGAAATCCAGGCAGTATTTTTATTGAAGAATTCATGAAAACGTTCTGACAATTACCGCTTCGGCATAGGATGCTTCCATTCCGGCAGTAAGTATCAGTCACTATAAAAGAAAATCACTTCAAACTTACTGCTTATAAAGCACAAAATGGATTTTAGGCAGTAAAGATCGGAACATCAAAACAAAAATACCACCCAGGAAGACAACAAAGTCATCCGGGTGGTATTTCACTAACTCTCAATTTAAAAAACTACTTTTATCGTCGTTCCTTTTCCCGGTTCACTCTCCAGTTCCAGATTTGCATGGCTTTTAGCGATGATATGCTTCACCATTGCAAGCCCCAGTCCGGTGCCACCGGTGGATTTGGAGCGGCTCTTGTCCACGCGGTAAAAACGCTCGAAGATCCTCTCCTGATGTTCCTTAGAGATGCCGATTCCGGTGTCTTTTACCACGAGATTGGTATGTCCTTCTCTGGAGTAGGTCTGTACATTCACGCTTCCTCCGGGATTATTATACCGGATGGCATTATCACACAGATTGTACAGCAGTTCTTCCATCATCTGTCTGTTCGCCGTCACATAGGCATCTGTTCCGTCAAGCTGAATAGTCACATTGTGTTTCTCGGCACTCATGGAGAGCATTTCCACACAATTCTTCGCCATCTCATGGAGATTCAGAAGTTCAGTATCCGCTTCCTGTTCCGTGCCGTCCAACTCCGACAAGCGGATAATATCATTAATTAAAGTAAGCAGACGGTTTGCACTGTTATGAATTCCATGGGCGAAACGCACCGTATCCTGCTCCGATGCCATTCCGGTCTCGATCAGTTCCGCATAACCGGAGATTGATGTAAGCGGTGTCTTTAATTCATGGGACACATTGGCACTGAATTCCTGCCGCATTTTGGCATTTTTCATAATATCCTCATGCTGCTTGCGGATCATGGACATGAACGGGGTTAGCTCCTCATAGGTCTGCATCTCCGTACATTCCCCGATATTCTGTGCCAGTTTCTCGATGGGAGCCACTAACTTCGTAGTCAGCACTCTGGCTGCCACCATACACAGCACCAGCAGCACCACGAAAATCCCCACCATCATCGGCAGCGCCTGGCTGAAAATGCTGTAAATGCTTCTGGCATCCTTGGACAGTCGTAAAATACTGCCATCCTCCAGGCGGATCGCATAATAAAAGGTGGCCCGGGACAAAGTCTCGGAATTACGGACTGCTTCTCCTTCTCCGTCCTGCATGGCCTCCCGGATCTCCGGGCGGGACGAATGATTCCCCATCGCCACAGAATCTGCCTCATTGTCATATAACACCTGTCCGTCACCGTTAATCAGGGTCAGTCGAAGATCCGATTCTACGGGTGCTCCGTTTGCTTCGATCTCTTCTACCGAAGAGCAGCTTTTCAACAGGGAGCCATAGCTTTTCAGATCCTCCAGTACCTGTCTGCGAAACAGATCATAATAGACCACTGTGATCAATACCATCGTCAGCAGGATCGTCACCGTGGCAATGAGGATCATCATTTTGTTAATCTTTTTCTTCATCTTCTGTTACGCTTTCTCACCGTTCATAATGTATCCCACATTACGTACCGTCTTGATCAGGCTGCCCTCTTCCTTCAGCTTCTGACGCAGAGTCTTGATATGCATATCCAGCGTTCTGGACTCTCCCTCGAAATCGATCCCCCAGACACGGTCTAAGATCAGTTCTCTGGTAGTCACAATGCCGGCATTGGTCATCAGAAGCTTTAACAGTTCATATTCCTTGTAAGTCAGCTCCACCGGCTCTCTGCCCACCATTACGGAATGCTTTTCTCTGTCCAGCACAATATTGCCAAGCTTCAGCACCTTATCCTTTTCCTGGGTCTTCTGGCTTCTGCGAAGCATTGCCTTTACTCTGGAGATCAGCTCCATAACGCCGAAGGGCTTCGTGATATAATCGTCTGCTCCCAGATCCAGTCCTTTTACCTTATCAATCTCCGTGGTCTTGGCCGTCACCATGATCACCGGCACCAGCACGGTATCCTGTCTGGTACGTAGCTTTTTCACGATACTCAGTCCATCCTCATCCGGCAGCATAATGTCTAACAGGATCAGATCCGGTGCTGTCTCGTTCAATGCCGCATAGAAATCTGTGGCGGAGTCAAAACCTTTTACCTCATATCCTACATTTGCCAGGGCAAAGGTCTCAATCTCCTGAATGTTTTTATCATCTTCTACTACATAGATCAATGCCATCTCACAGCACTCCTCTCTGACTGTGCTTTCTCTTCTTAACTATACCTCTGTAAATCCTTACTCCGCAAGTAATTTTGCATTCTTTTCCATAACACGATCCTGCTTTGTGGGAGGTAACTGGTATTTTTCACGGCATGCCATCACTTTACCCTGAAAATCCAGATTATCCTCCTGGCGCAGTTCATCCAGATAAGCATGCGTATCGAATTCATCTTCATTCACCTGTACCAGGCAGACCGCAATGTTGGAGCAGTGATCACTGACACGTTCAAAGTTCGTGATCACATCGGATAAAATGAATCCCAGTTCAATAGTGCATTTTCCCTTACGGAGTCTGCGCACATGACGCTGTTTCACATCCAGGCTCAATCCGTCAATAACCTCTTCCATGGGTTCTACCTGTCTTGCCAGGTTCAGGTCTCCCTTTATAAAGCTGTTCATGGTAATATCCAGAATGTCATGTACCGCTCTTTCGAATACCTTCAGTTCTTCCTGTGCTTTATCGGAAAAATCCAGCTTTTTGTCATACATTTCCTGCGCAGCTTCTTTCACATTGCGGGCATGGTCGGAAATCCTCTCAAAATCACCGATGCAATGTAAAATAGTGTTCAGTGTCTCGCTGTCTTTACCGGACAGCTGTCTGGAACTGAGCTTCACCAGATAAGTGCCAAGCTCATCCTCAAAGCGGTCCACATCTGTCTCCATCTGTGCTACCTGCTCTGCTTTTGCCTCGTCATACCCCTGCAGTAATTCCATGGCGAGGTCCATTGCCTTGCGGGATTTGTCTGCCATAACAGACGCTACCTGTCTGCTCTGTTCTACCGCATAGGCAGGTGTATCCAGGAATCGGGGATCCAAAAGGCTCAGTGTCTTGTCTGTCTCAGACATTTCCTTCACATCTTCATGCGTAGGCAGTGTCAGGCAGGCAAGCTTTACCAGTCCATTGGAAAATGGCAGCAGTACCAGCGTGGCAGCAACATTAAAGCAGCTGTGGACCACTGCAATGCCGAAGGGGGTTGCCACTTCTCCCAAAAAAGCAAAGGGATGAATGGCATTTGCAGTATAAAAGATTCCAAGGAACAATATCGTTCCGATAATATTGAAATACAAGTGGATCAGTGCCGCACGCTTTGCGTTGCGGGAAGCACCGATACCGGAGATCATAGCGGTAACACAGGTACCGATATTCTGTCCCATGATAATGGGAACTGCTGCGCCGAAGCTTACCGCTCCGGTCATGCACAGTGCCTGCAAAATACCTACAGATGCGGAAGAGGACTGGATCACCGCTGTGAGAATGAGTCCTGCCAGCACACCAAATACGGGATTTTGGAACTTGATCAGCAGATTGGTAAACTCCGGTACCTCTGCCAGAGGTGAAACTGCTGCGCTCATGGAATCCATGCCAAACATCAGAATTGCAAAGCCCACCAGGATGGTTGCCGCATTTTTTAATTTATCTTTATGGGAAAACAGTAAAATACCCACACCCACGATTGCCAGAATCGGCGAAAAAGAACTGGGTTTGAGCATACGGATCCAGAAGGCATCACTCTCAATGCCTGCAAGGCTTAAGATCCAGGAGGTCACCGTGGTACCGATATTGGCGCCCATGATAATGCCCACTGCCTGTTTCAGGCTCATAATGCCGGAATTGACAAATCCGACTACCATTACAGTGGTAGCAGAGGAGGACTGGATCACGCCGGTGACCACCGCACCCATCAAGACTGCCTTGATCGGGTTGCTGGTCAGTTTCTCCAGGATACGCTCCAGACGTCCGCCGGATGCCTGGGACAATCCATCACCCAATAGATTCATTCCGTATAAAAACAGTGCAAGTCCTCCTACCATCTTCAGCAAATCAAAAAAGTCCATACTCTAATCCTCTCATTTTACATAACATACTTTACATTTTCGGTTTCTATCTACACTTTATCTTGCTTATGTAAAATGCAATATCTTCGAATGTAAAATTTATGTAAAATTGCAACGATGCAGAGCCATGAACCTTGCCGGATACTCGTCGAATGCTGGCATTCGTAAGAGTATATGGCAAAGGTTCTTTGGCGAGCACGCCTCAATGAGCAAAAGCAAAGCCTCGAAGAGGCGGTTTTGCGAATTGAGGCGCTGCATCGTTGCCGGGATCATCGAATTCTAGTATAATTTTACCCCTTCCATATCTCCGGTCATACGGAAGATCGCCCACTGGGCAATATTTACTGCATGGTCGCCTACCTTTTCCAGGTACTTTGCCATCATCAGATAATCCACCACACGATCAGCATCCAGATTCTGTTCCCGGATAGCCTGCATCATCTCTTTCTTCATATCGTTAAAGAGGTCGTCCACCACATCGTCATGCTCCACAACTTTTTGGGCATTCGCTTCATCTCCCTCCACGAAAGCCTCCACAGAATTATGGATCATATCCTTTGCCTCTTCCATCATTTTCAGAAGCAGCTTTTCCTGTTTTCCCTCAGAATTCATATTCCCCATCCGCAGATACAGCTCCACCATATCTGCCACATGATCACCGATCCGCTCAATATCTGTTACAACCTTTAATGCCGCACTCACCAGCCGCATATCTCTTGCCACCGGCTGTTGTCTGGTCAGCAGACTTAAGCACATAGCTTCAATGCTTCTCTGCATATCCACCATTTTGTGATCCGTATCCAGCAGAGTCTTTAAAATATCCTCTTTGTTCTCCCGGATTCCATATAACATATGATCATAACTGATCTCCGCATGTTCTCCCATCTCCGATACTTTGTTTTTCAAAGTCTCAAGATCCTGCTCAAATAATACTCTGGGTGACATCTCCCATTCCTCCTATCTTTTCATTCAAAATCAACCAAACCGTCCGGTGATGTAGTCTTCTGTCCGTTTATCCTGGGGTCTTGCAAAGATCTCGGAGGTTGCATTCTTCTCGACCACTTCTCCTACCAGGAAAAAAGCGGTATCATCTGACACTCGGGCTGCCTGCTGCATATTGTGGGTTACGATGACCACAGTGTACTTTTTCTTCAGGGTCTCCATCAATTCCTCGATCTTTAATGTAGAGATCGGGTCCAGGGCGGAAGTAGGTTCATCCATCAGAAGCACCTCCGGGGATACTGCCAGTGCCCTGGCAATACACAGTCTCTGCTGCTGCCCGCCGGACAGACCCAGTGCAGATTTATGCAGACGGTCCTTTACTTCTTCGAAGATAGCGGCACCCTGCAGGGAACGCTCCACGATCTCATCCAGTTCCTTTTTATTCTTGATGCCATGCAGTCTTGGACCATAGGCAATATTGTCATAGATAGACATGGGAAAAGGATTTGGCTGTTGGAATACCATACCCACCTTTTTACGAAGCAATGTGGTATCCACCCGCTTATCGTAAATGTCCTCTCCGTCCAGGATCACTTTTCCTTCGACTCTGCAGCCATCCACCAGATCATTCATCCGGTTCAGGCAGCGCAGGAAAGTGGATTTGCCGCAGCCACTGGGACCGATAAATGCGGTGATGGCATGATCTGCGATCTCCATATTTACATTTTTCAGTGCGTGGTTCTCTCCGTAATGGAGATTTAAGCTTTCCACGGTTATTTTACTGTTAGCCATAAAGGTCTCTCCTTTTTGTGATTTCTCTTACTCTCGTCTCAATTTATTTGCTGCCAGCTTGGTCAGCAGATTCAGGATCAATACAATAACAATGAGAACACATCCGATTCCAAATGCGTTGTCATATTGTCCCTTCTGCATCTGCAGATACAGTTCGATCGTCAGGGTTCCGCCGGACTCCATTGCCTTATGGGCCAGCTTCGCCAGATTGTCCCCGAAAGCTCCGGTGAACTTCGGCAGCTTATAATCGCTTCCCGCGGTAAATAAGAGTGCAGCGGATTCTCCCACGATACGTCCCAGTGCCAGGATGATACCGGTGACGATACCCGGCATGGAGGACGGCAGAAGGATGGTACGGATCATATGCCATTTTGTGGATCCCATTCCCAGAGCACCGGTACGATAGCTGTCCGGTACGGTTCGCAGAGCTTCCTGCGTATTTCTGGTGATCAGCGGCAGCACCATCAGGGTCAGGGTAAAAGAACCGGTGAGTAGCGAATAACCGAATCCCAAAGTCTCTCCGAAGAAGATCATACCGAATAGGCCGAAAATAATAGAAGGAATACCGGACAGGGTCTCGGTGGTAAATTCAATGAGGGAGACCAGCTTGCCGGGTTTGGCATATTCGTTCAGGTAAATAGCGCTTCCCACACCAATGGGGGTTGCGATCAGCAGAGTGATCACGATGATGTACAGAGTATTTAACAAGTTACCGGCAATACCCGTGGTCTGTTTTCTGGCACTGGTCACAGTCGTTAAAAATACCCAGTTCACGGTGTGAATGCCTTTCACAAAGACATACAGGATAATTCCCAGCAAAAGTGCCACCGCCAGTGTGGCGGAGATGTAAATAGCTGCCAATAACAGCATGTCAGTGGGGCGTTTTCTTTTTACATATAAGGTGTCTTTATTCATTGTCATCCGCCCCCTTTTTCAGTATTTTATTCAGCGCTACATTAATGACCATAATGAATACAAACAACACCAGTCCGATGGTAAACAACACCTGTCTGTGCAGTCCGGAAGAATATCCCATCTCGCTGACAATGGCTGTGGTCAGGAATCGCACGGAGTTAAAGGGCAGGGGCACATTCACGCTGCTGCCGGATACCAGTGTGATAGCCATAGCCTCTCCGATAGCTCGTCCCACTCCCAGAACGATAGCGGTCACAATTCCGGATTTGGCTGCCGGAAGGATGGATCGAAAAATGGTCTGCACATGGGAAGCACCCAGTGCCAGGGAGGACGATTTTATTCCTGCGGGAACGGCGCGTATGGAAGTCTCGCTGATATTGATCACCGTGGGCAGGATCATGATCGCCAGTACGATCACGGCAGACAACAGGTTCGCACCTCCGGTGAACTGGTGTGTCGTGGATCCCCGGAAGATCAGTCTTTCTAATTGATACATGAGCGGATTCAATAAGTAGATTCCCAACAATCCGTAGATAACGGAAGGGATGCCGGCTAACAGCTCTACCGCAGGCTTTACAATGGCAGCTAAGGGTCTGGGTGCCACCTCTGCCAGAAATACCGCTGTCAGTACGCCGATGGGTACACCCAGTAAAATTGCCAGTGCTGTACCAACGATAGAAGTCAGGATAACCCACAGAATACCGAATTTCGGCTCTGCCGCCGTCGGCATCCATTCTGTACTGAACAGAATCTCTTTTAATCCCACTTTTAAAATTGCCGGAGTACCACTGATGATCATATATAAGGTAATGGAAACTACCGCCAGTACAGCGAAGAAGGCACAAATCGTAAAGACTATTTGTGCCACAGTTTCCACTACCGCTTTGTTTTTTCTGTTTCCCATTACGGAAGCGTGTGTTTGACTATTCATCGCTTTTTCCTTTTCTCGATTCCGAAACTTACTTTACAGTGATCAGACCAACTTCGGAAGCGATCTGCTGTCCTTCATCGCCCATTACATAATCGAACCATGCCTGTACCAGATCGTTCTGCTCGGAGATCTCACCTTTGGTAGCCATTACAAAGGGTCTGCTTAAGAAGTAGTTACCAGCCTTGATGTTCTCTGCGGTAGCCTCTACGCCTTCCAGGGAAAGTGCCTTAACACTATCATCCAGTGCATCCAGGGAAGCGTATCCGATAGCTCCGGGAGTGGATGCTACTTTAGCGATCACAGCACCGGTGCTGTCCAGTTCGTTTGCATATTTGCAGGCATCCTTCAGGTCAACCAGCTCTTCAAAAGCACCTCTGGTACCGGAACCTGCCTCACGGCCGATCACGATGATAGGCTCATCTGCACCGCCGACTTCTTTCCAGTTGGTAACTGTGCCATTGTAGATGTTCGTCAGCTGCTCTTTGGTCAGATCTGCTACTTCGTTAGCAGGATCTACACATACAGCAATACCGTCAATTGCTACTATGTTCTCTGCAACGCCTGCTGCCTTTTCCTCATCCTTTAAGCTTCTGGAAGAGTTGCCGATATCGGCAGTTCCGTTGGTAACAGCTTCGATACCTGCACCGGATCCTACGAACTCAGCAGTTACGGTTACATCAGGATATTCTTCCATGAAAGCTTCGCTCAATGCATTGGCTAACTTCTCCATAGAAGTACTTCCCACCATGGAAATACTGCCGGACAGATCTGCGGTGGTTTCAGCAGAAGGTGCTTCACCGCTTGCTGCTACAGTGCTTTCTGCTGCGCTGCTCTCTGCTACGGAAAGCTGCGCTGTGGTTGCATCACTGTTACCGCATGCAACCAATGTAGTTACTGCTAATATTCCTGCTCCGATCAGAGCTAATAATTTGCTGTGTCTTACTCTCATAATAATGTCCTCCATGTGTTTGTTTTTCTTTCTCTTGATTACGCAATCATACTAACATGAAGGAAATTCACATAATATCACAGTCCGGTAATTTATTTGTAAGATTTAGGTAAAAAGGTGAGCCGTGAAAATGGCGACGGATGCGTAGCAGACGCTTTTATGAATGCAGCGTGGGCTGAACGTAAATCAGATGCTCTCCAGAATGCCGTCAGCAATTGCCCGGGCAATCTCATCAAACCGGCTGTCAAAGAGTTCATTGTCCGCGTCCGTATTGATAAATCCCACTTCTACCAGTACCGCCGGCATATTTGTGCTGTTCAGCACCACCAGATTCGGTCTTTCGTTCACCCCCAGATTCACGAATCCCACCTGCTCCAGTCCGGCATTGATGTTGTACGCCATCCTGGCTGCCGCCCCATAGCGGTTGTAGACCAGACTCTCCACTCCGCTGTACTGGTTCGGATAAGGACTGGAATTGCGATGGATCGAGACAAAATAATCTCCTCCCACCTCATTTCCCTCCTGCGCCTTCTGATAAGGAGACTCGTAGATATCTGTGGTCCTGGTGTAATACACATCCACTCCGTTTTCTTCTAAGATGCTTCCCACCGCCAGTGTCAGCGCCAGCGCATCCTCACTTTCTTTTCTTCCCTTATACGTGGCCCCGGGGTTTGCACCACCGTGTATGGAAATACAGCTACTATTTTTGTATATAAAAAGAGGACCGCTTTCGCAATCCTCTCTCTTTCCAAGTATCTGTAAGCTCTCTCAAATGGCAAGTTAGCATCGAAACTTGCCTATGTAGACTTTCAACTGATAAATGTTACTGGATATACAGATATACCTATGCCAACAGGATTTACATATAATAATTGTATTTCTATATCTTTATTGGTTTTATATAATGGAAACATATATTTTGAGGATGATATCAGTTCTTTTTATGTAACTATACAAAACGGTAAATATCAAGTATATAATTCCAATAATATTTTTTACGGATGTACGGTAGGAGTTGCTTTTATGAGGACAGATATTTAGTATATAATTCATTTAGTTATTTGCTAAACTATGAGTATTTAAGCTTAGTTATCAATATAACAAATACGAAGTTTTATATATCCACTAATAGTGTCACCAGCATTGTTAATTCCATATATATATTTATTCATATCATCTACTCGAGAGATAGAAACAGGCAACCATGCGTTATCTGTTTCAATACACATATAAGACACTATTTTCTTTGATGTACTAATAGGAATTGGCTTGATCCATTCTTGTTGGTGAGCAACACTAATTCCGCTAATAGTAACATCTTCATATTTCACTAACTTGCCAGTTAATATAAAAAGAGTGGCGAACACCCCTTCTTGTTCGCCACTCTTTTCCCATGATAAACCATGAGAAGGATTCAATGGGTAATTTTAGAGTATCATACCTTCTGCTGATCCGTCAATTATAGAATGCCGCCTGGATACTGTCGTATCCTACTTTTCCATCTTTTACCAGGTTCAGCTTGTCCTGCACTGCAATGGTCTCTTTCCTTGCGTCTTTTCCATACTTACCATCTACGTTCTGGTCATGTCCTAAGATCTCATTGCAACGTGTCTGCCACCACTTAACTACCGCTCCCCTGGAGCCAACCTTGTAGCTCAGCCCGAATCTCTTCGCCTGCAGGCAGATCTGCTGTTTTACATACCGAGTATTCTTGCCATCTTTGCCATCTTCAGCCAGCTTTCTTCCCTGCTCATCCCGATAACCGTCTGCATTTGCAGCTTTCTGGAAGTTCTGAATATTAATATTACAGGTTTCTTCTCTTTGCGCCGGTACTGATACCATTTCAAAGTCCGTATAAAAGATATTGATATCACACTTGCCACTTATTCCAGGGACAGATCCTGATGATGTATACTGCCAAATATCCGCAAGGTCAATCTCCGCCGCTGACAGACTGGACGTATAGCGTGCATACCATACGTATACCTTTCCCAGTGCTTTTACGATCCGGTTCATGTCAAAATATTTATTAAGGTAATCTTTGTTGGTATAGATCACCGGGAGATAACCGGCTGCTTTGACCTTTTGCAAAAATGCAATTGCCATATCTGTAGCCAGCTGTTTTGTGACATTCACGCCTCTCTTACGCGCATAATTTACAGAGTCGTACTCAAAATCAAATGCAATAGGGCATTTGCTCCAGTACTTTTTAGCCTGAGTGATACAAAACTCTGCCTCTGCCACTGCCATTGCTGCGGTGTAGGCATATGAAAACCAGTAGAGCAGCACCTGCACAGCCAGATTAAAGCAGGCCAATGCATTGCTCACATACTTCTCGTCGACGTTATTTTTTCCGTAACCAGCCCGAATACCTATAGGCTTATATCCGGCATCACGCACTTTTTTGATATTAACATTTCCATTGTGTTTGGAAATATCCGGTCCTTTTGATAATGCCTTTTTCATTCCTCTTCCTCCTCTGATCCATTCAGCTTGCCGTCATCCAGCAGATCCTTCACTGCCTGGAACCACTTTTCTATAACGCTTTCTAAGAACTCATCAGTGACAAAATACTGCAGCCATGAAGGCAACAGTTTTCTTGCCTGACTTACTACATACTTCATCTTCTGCTTTCCGGAACCCGACTCTTTAAATGCATGTTCTGCCTTCAGAAACAGGTGATACACATCCACTCTGATCTCATCAATCGTCTTATCGCGGATGTATACCCATAAAAATGTTCCTACTACCAGTGCCGTCAGCACTGCCAAAATAATTACCATGATTGTACTTGTGCTCATTCTTTTACCTCTCTTTCCAAATCTTCAATTCTGTGATTTGCTACTTTAATTTGTTCCTGCATAACTGCCTGCGCTTCTTCTAGCTTGAATGTGCGTTCTATGACTGTGTTATGCTTATCCACCTTTTTTTCGAGCTGCTCCAACCGATATGTAGTCAATTTTGTATTGACCAGAATTCCGCAGAAGGCGCCTGCCGCACTTCCCGCGCAGCCGATCAGTGCCACAATGATTTCTGTTGCCATCTCAGTCTCCTTAATATAATGAGCCGGTCACCTCCTGAAGGAAGTAATCGGCTCTTGGCTCTTGGTTACTATGTTTTATTGTTTAAGGACCGTCTCTCACTCTCATAAGCAGCCTCCTACTCTGCGGTTGCGGTCAGATCTGCCAGTTGTGTCTCCAATGTATTGATCTGATCCCGGAGAGCCTGTCTCTCTGCATGGACAGCCTCCATATCATACTCGGTCTGCTCACCGAGGAGAGTATACTCATAGGTCTTGATAACCTTATAGTCACTGGCGGCGATTCTGGCCTTGAGGTCATCGATCTGCGCAGTCAGCTGACTGATCTGCTGCTGTCTGCCCAACTCCGTAAGCTCCTCTTCTGTGGGCTCAGGTTGCACCGGTGCAATCGGCTCGGTGTAGACGGATCCGTCATCGGACAACTCATACCAGCCGTCGCCCTCCCGGAATAAAGTAGTGTATGCCTCATACTCGCCGTTGTCCAGCGGGTATTTGCATCCCTCATCCAGATAGAGCCGGAAGCCGTCAGTATTTATTGTGAGGCCGTCTCCGGTGATGCGGATCACATGAGGGCTCTCCTCTGATACGATGACCTTTGATACGGTCTTTTTATTTTTAAACTTTATGTAACCCATGAGGGCTCCTTTCTGGTGCTCTTACGGCTGCACCCGCCGTCTGATCTACTACACTAAATGGCAAGTTAAATTGGTTTGATATAAAAAATGTATATGGCGAATATACAGCAGTTGGCTCTAATAACAGTGCAGAAATTTGTAGGTTATCATTGACACCTGGCACGTGGCTTTTATTAGGATATATAGATAACAGTATGAGTAAAGACACTATTTATAATAACTCTATATTTAGAGAGTCTCTAAGTCATCATTGCCAAACTGTACGTAGTACTTTAATTGGTGGCGGTGGAAGTGTTAATTCCTATGCAATTACCGTACAAACCAATATGGATATGCTATTGGGCACTTATGATAATTCTGATATTAAAGGCAACATATTTAGAGGGACACTTTTAGCAATAAGATTATTAAAATTATAATATTAATAGTACCATATGCGAAGTTTAATAGTTTTTGCTATATCCTCTATATTATAAGTAATATGCCGCTTACAGTACATTTCAAAATTACTGTGCTTGGTATAGAACTCCGACATATGCATTGGCTGGTATCCTACCTGTGGCAGATGAATTAGAGTATCTTCCATGTATATAAACATATCCAGTATTTATTCCTGTTCCGACTTCAATGCCGTTCACGTGGGTATATTGTGCTTCATCTCTATTATAAAGTGCCCATGAACAGACAACCATAGGTATATATCCTGTTTTTGTAACATTAAATGTGATTGTAAAATTGCTATTTTTGCTTAATATTACATCCGAACCGAGTTCAACTTTTTCTGTCACAAACTTATTTAACTTGCCATTTAACTCAGTATATGCATCTGCTACCGCCTTGGCATCCGGCACGTAGCCGGTCACCTTGGTAGCCAGCAGATCCTCCTTTGTGGTGATCATCTGAGCAAATGCCGGTGCTGTCAAATCGGTAAAAAATTTCTTTATTTTGCCAAAAACTGTAGATACCTTTTCCCCGCTGACAATATTTTCCCGGGTCTCTGAATCCGTAAATGCAATCTCTGAATCTGCCACATCCACTGTCTCTCCATCATAACCTTTGGCAAGATAGATCCAGTTGATTTTGTCGTTCCTGGGCGCTCCGTCCGGTGCATCTTTAATTGCCAAATATGTACTGCCATTGTGATATACCGCATCCAAACGCTCATATACGGTATTGGGGTTGTAATCTCCTTTGTAAGATATTCCGATTTTTCCGAGAGCCTTGTATCCCTCCGGTGCTGCCATAGTTCATTCCTCCTTATGCTACTTTCCAATACAAAACATTATCATCAACTACAAAATCCACACCCACGCCATCCTTCATATAAAGATTCATTATGGCTTCATCCAAGTAAAACTTGGGTTCCGTGATACTGGCATATGATTCTGCACGGTCTGCATCTATCTTGGCCTGTGCTGCAGATGTCGCTGCCGCGGTTGCCTGCTGTGTTGCTGTTTCTGCCTGCACTGTGATGTCTGCAAGATAGTTCGGCTGCAGTTTATCTGCAGTAATGCTGCCGTTCTTGATGTCCGCCTTTACTTTTCCATCATCTCCAATGGACCAGTAAACGGTATCCGAATCGAGAAATTCAAACTGCGTAATAAGTGCAGACAGATCTATGTACTGCTCCGTCCCATCCTTTAAGTAGATGATAAGCCGCTCGGTAACCGGATCGTAACTGAAGTTAATGGCAATCTGTGCCATTAAAGTGTGTAATACACTGGTTGATCCGGAATAATATGTAATCGTAATATCACCTGTATCCTGGTTCAATTCAATACTCTTTACCAAACCATTGGCTTCCGTGATTGATAACTTGGTCAAGTCCAGCGTTATCACACGGTTATCAATCTCACTCACACCCTGACTTAACTTATTCAAATTCGTTTCATTCAACGGAGTGTTAATAGATGGAGTGTTTTCCCAAACAGTAGGATTATACGCTTTCTGCATCCTGCTTCACCTCCTGCTCCTCAGCGTCCCTGGCTTCAATTTCTGCCAGTAACGCATCTCTAGTTCTTTGCTCTTGTCGTGTCAGAACCTCCTGTAATGCAAGTCGCTTGACTTCCTCCGGCAGGCTGGATTCATCCACAAATTTCGTAATGGCCTGACTAAATTCCCTGATTTCTAAATTGCTCATTCTTAATCCTCCGGTCCCAAATAAGTAATAACAGTCCCACTAATGTTTTTTGTTCTCCACGCAACTACTGTACCTTTATAATTCATGTACCCGTTGACACCCATTGCTCGCACACTGACCAGATCCACGCTGGACAGCTTATTTACGATAGTCGCAGCGCTGATTCTGTCCGCTTTAATTACACCGGAGGATGTCCAGTTGGCTACTTCCATGTAATTAGCCTTTACGGTTCCGGCACTGATATAGTTGGCTTCTACCGTTCCCAAACGGGCGCTTACACCATTCAGATCAGAGACTGTCACATGATCCGCTTCCAGGCTCCCCACACGACTGCTCACCGCATTGAGAGAGTCTACTGTAGCCTTGGTAGCAATCAGGTTATTTAACTCCAGTTTGGTCACATTCAACGTCTCTATGGTGGCATATTTGCTGACCAGTTCATCCGCATTTACCACACCGACCAGGTCTATCCGTTCTGCCTTGATCTTGATGCTTTCCGCAGTCTGATTGATCTCTGAAACGATATTGTCCTTGGATACCTTGGTAAGGATCTGCTGTGCATTGATGCTGATCTGCGTGGACAGATTCTGGTTGATATCTTTCATTTCCAGACGAGTTTCATCCACCGTCCTGGTAAGCACATTTGTTTTTCCCTTTAACTGGATAATCTGCTTCTGCAGTCCATTAACCTGTCCGGTCCTGTACTCCTCACCCTCCGCTGTATAACTGTCCCGGAGTGCCTGGATGCCTTTCAGGGTTCGCTGCAGGATGTAAGTGTACACATCTTCACGGGTCGTATGTAACAAAATGCCATCCCCCACCTCCAGGCAGGGATTGCCGCGGGCTTCCACCTTTGCCGGACGGT
>OHEH01000540.1_pt1 | contig 15276 bp, 22 predicted proteins | sample 1567221 | NCBI WGS metagenome assembly OHEH01 (sample SAMEA3879586, study PRJEB24766) | human gut metagenome | biome: human-associated habitat; feature: feces | place: USA | collected 1985/1987
TAAACATAGAAACGAGATAACAATTAAAAGGAAAGGATATGGTAAGAATGTTAAACTGGAATGTATGGTTATTTTACCTTATGGAAGGGAGGTGTAGGATATGGAAAGTTATAAAATAATTTTAACAAAATCGTCAGAGGTTTGCTCTATATTATATGAACATTATGGACATGAAGTAGCTAATAAGCAAATATTGAGTGTATCTTATGGGTCTGTGCAACATACTAAATATGAAAGAATAATACCTGCTATATATCAGAATTTAGACTATTATTGCGTTGTTATCGTATATGAATCGAAACAATTAGAGTATAAAATAATTACTGCATAAACTTGGAGGTTAAATAAATGAATTTAATATCAATAGTTTCCCAGATTATAATGGGTACAATGGTGACATTTGGAAGTTTATATGTTGTTTGTTTTATAATCGGACATGAAATTGAGATAAGAGTAAAACATATTATTAAATATAACCATGAATTAGAAAGTGAGGAAAAATAATATGAATAATTTTAGAGAAAGATTAATTGAAAGCTATTTAGAACATGAAATTTCAGGTTTTGAATTTAAAGTATATATGTTTTATGATATTACTTTAATTTTACCTATAAGATTAGATAAAATAGAAAAGCCACACTCTTGGAAATTTGATACAAACAAGATTACAGATTTTAGCAATCTTAAATGCGTAATGGAAGTTTTAAAATCTATTTATATTGAAAGCAATAATAGGGTATTTTAAATACCCTATTATTGTAAAAATTTTTAATTTGTTAATTTTTTCCACCCTGTCCATTTTGTTAAAAAAGTGTTAGTAAATACTTTGCCACTCATAGTCCATGCTATTACGCCATAAGCCGACCCAATATTAACCATTAACGCAACTCCAGCCGTTCCAGGTTCGGGGCCATTAGAGTCACTTGCAGAAATTTCATATACGCTATTTTTGTTTTCTAAATTTACACAACTATTAGCGTCTGTGGTACCCACACTAAAAGGTAATTTACCGTTAAATAACTGACCGTATAAAAAGTTAGCACTGTCATTTGTATTTGTATAAATTGCCATTTTATTTGTTGGAGCCAAAACCGAACCGTCAGCAGCAAGAGTGTTGTTGAAACCAACTACTATACCCGAACCATTAAAATAAGGATTAGTAAAAAATGTGCAATTATTAATAATAGCTTTAGCAGAATTTGATGAATAATATTTTTGATGGAATATACAATTAGTAAATATCTCCGATTTTGAAGAATTTTGCGAAACACAATTTTGACTTTGCCCACTAATAAATTCACATCCTAAGAAACTATTGTGTAAATTTTCGTTTGCTCCATTAGCTATTATTAAAGAATCATTAGTTGATTGTAAATAACAATTTGTAAACTTAAGTTCGTATGCAGTGTTTGCAATATATACAGAATTGCGCTGACAAAGGTCTAAAATTGCATTGTTAAACATAAACTCTCCACCCCTAATCATTAAAATTGAGCGTGAAGGTTGGGATAATATTGTCAAATTGGTAAATAAATTACCTTGTGATTCCTGCTGTATGGGTTGCCAGTTTTCAATATCTGATAATAAGCCTACACCATTAGTTGTTGCATTATTGTGCTTTATAATTTCGCAATTTGTGAATACATTATTCACACACTGACCCCACATTCTAATACCATTAGTGACATTAAATATAGTAATATTGCTAAATTTATTTTCCCAAGCTTCTGACAATATCATACAGTTAGTGAACCCATCTATAGTAATATTATCAACCGTATAATTAGCAAAACTATAATTAACTGTTGTTTCTTGTTCTGTTGTGTACGGGCCAATATATCCGGCATATATCCCACACATATCATTTTGCACATTATCACTTATATTTTCAACTTTAAAATTTTTAAAGTATCTTCCAGCACCTCTTTTTTCGTCTCCAAAAACATTAGGGTTTCGATTTTCAAAAAATATTAATACTTTTGTGGGTAAATTACCTCTAGCAACGTTTACAAATGTATTATAATTAGCTATAAATTTGCACCCATAACCATTAAAATTAACACCATATTTGAAGGTTAATGAATTTGTTATATAATATGTAGCATTTGCATTACCTGCTAAATTATCCCAATTTTGAAATGCATTATTAATATAGTTACTATCATCTGTTTTCCCATCACCTTTTGCACCCCATTGATTTAATGTTGTAATTCCGTTGTTTTGTAATAGACCTACAAGATTATTTTTTAATGATATAACAGTACCGTTGTTATCCGTGTAGTTGCCTTTGCTTGAAATTAAATATACACCTTGCCCACCATCATTATCGGCCCAATAACCAGTTGTTCTAACAAGATTCCCTAGAGTTAGGTCAGTACGTGATTTTAATTCCTGTAATGTTCCATAACATTTTACACTTTCATCCGTCCACGTATTAATAATTTCATCAAAGAAGCCATCATTTTTCCACTCATTCATAATGTTTCTTACGACTTGCTCAATGTTGTATTTAAAGGTATTAATAAAGTCCTCCATTTCTTGTTTTACTTCATTAACAACTTCTACAATCTCATTCAATTTGCAAACAAACATACCAATATTTTCATCTAAGGACAAACCAGGGTTCCAATAAATTGGTAGGTACTTTTCACAACGCAAATAAAAAGGGTGACATTTATAATTTTCCATATTATCCTCCTAAAGTTTATTGTAAATAGAATATACATTGCCTGACATTTTTTTAAAATTTAAACGGCCATATTGTGAATAACCTATGATTTGATTATGTTGTATATACAACTTAATAGTTTCAAAATATTTTTCAGCCGTTATTGGGTCGTCCTCACCACCTACGCCAGGTATTGTCTGTTTATATTCATACATGGCAAAACCTTCAATCTCTGAGGTTAACATACTGATACCTAACATAGACGTTTGGTCGCCTGTGGTCATACTAGTTTCAGTGATTCCCATTCGTGACAAGAATTTGCCTTTGTTAAACTCAATGATAGTTCCGCTTTCAACCGTTTTAGAAAATCGATAGCTTGTAGACGGTAAGCAATAATAATTTGTGTAACTATAATCCGGGTTTTTCTCCAACTCTCCATCAATATTGTAATAGTAGCCACTTATCCAGCGGTTATTTTCCAGTACGTTTAGTTGTGATCCCTCACCTGAACCTGCTGGAAGGATTTTGCCGCCTACACTTGGCTTGATAACAGATAATGGATTAAGTGTGCCACTCGCGGTATCAGAACCAACACTTGCTACATTAACATAAATCCTAAAATCCAGGTGTGGGCCAGTACCAATACCACTATGACCACTATAAGCGATAAGTTCACTTTTTAAAACAGTTTGTCCAACTTGCAACCCTTCCACAGCACCTTGTAAGTGCTGGTAATGTGATACTCTGCCATCGGGGTGCAGTATACGTACATAGTTGCCCCTCGCGGAACTTGATGAAATTGCATATACCGTACCATCATCAATAGATACTATTTGCGTACCGTCTGGACACCCAATATCAATTGCAGCATGAAATGTTGACGCTCCTGGCGTAGGCGCTACACGATTACCATAATAAGATGTTATATAAGCGGTTGCTGGACAAGGCCAAACATAAGACATACTAATTACCCCACACTTAAAATACCGTAAAATAAATCTGATAAATCATTGATAATCATTAAATCAATTTTTAAAAAGGTGTTACGGTATTTTAATAATAAATCTGAGGGCGAGGTGTGATAACCTACCCTATTGCGTTCACTGGTACCATTAAAGTTTTGTGTGTTATCAGACTTTGAATTGCTAACTGAGTTATCGGTGTAATCACTCGCATTATCATAATATTCGAGGTTAGATAACATTGCTTGAGGTGTATTTGAGTCTTTTCTCAATCCATCATTTTTTATATTTTGCTCAACATTTTGATTAGTGTTAGCCTTATTATTAACATTTATATTTTCATCTTCGCTATAATCTGTGAGGGGGTTGATTTTCAACAACTCACTCTCGTATAATTTGTTATAATAAGGCATGATAGTATTCATACGAACATCAAGCCAGAGTTTAAAACGCTGAACCGCGTCACAACAAATTTCTGACGTATAGTAATGCTTGCAGATATTTGTTTGCAATGTTGTCCTGTAATTTTCATCAAAAATCGGATATTCAAAATCAAATAAATTAGATTGACCTTGCGCTATGATTTCTTTATAACTTAATTTTTCTGGATTTTCAAGTTTTTGCATTAGTATCCATCTTAGTTCATGGGTAAACTGGCTCATTATCATCACCCCCCATAGTTATTAGAAATAAAATCATAAGCATATTTAACAGTCACATTTGTGCCGTATAATTTATTTATGTATTCACAACCTTTTTTGCGTGCCTTAAGCATGTAATCACGCATTATATAAGTCATTTCAACACTTGCGGCCGTTTCATTAGCAACTAAACGTTCCTTTTTTTCATATGGAATATTGTAGATACCAATTAAGGATAACACTTCGCTCCAGATGTTGCGTTTTACATCTTCGAGTTCTTTAGCTTTTAAATCGACTTGTGTCATTAACAGCTTAGTTTCTATACCCGCCGTTGCCGCTTTATCCTCGACTAAAACAGGATAACCCGTATCGTAAATTTCATACATTTTACGCATTGTATCTACCTGTGATTTTGAGCCAGTGATTGTAATAGGTGTTTTTTGTTGTTTGATATTGATTTCAATTGCGTGATGGATTTCTGCCATATCAGCCGCATAAATCTGTACTAAATCAATCAATGGCGTCCTGAATTGATTATTATAAATCATAACACAATCTTCATAATTTTTCAAACCTATCCTCTGGTATAAACCGTTACGTGCATATGCATTTACTGTAGTATAACGTCCATATATGTCAAGTCCGTTTCCTGTTCCACGTAAATTGATTAAATCACCTGTGATGTCGTCACGCAAAATAACGGCACAGCCATTGAATATTAAGTCTTGTTCAAGAACACTTTCATCAATGGTATCTGGAAATCCTTCCCACGTGAACATTGTGCAAGCTAGATTATATATTTTCCAGTAATAGTGATTATACAGGGTATACCATCTTGTCTTGCCTAACCATTCCTTTTTAATCGACCGTGAAGGCTTATAACTTACATATGCAGGTAATTCAGTGCCGTTCCAGTCCATAATATCACCTCACTTAAACTTCATTGTTATCCCGTTCATAGTTTCCGATATCATTATCATGCCATATTGTGATTCCTTTTTCATACATCGACTTTAAGGTAGTCATGTGTTCCTCAGGTACATTCCCTACAATCACCATATCGCTACATCTGATATAATTCCATAAAGCACGCGATTTTGTATTGGGTATACCCTGCTGGTTATAAATATATCCACGACAATTAAAAAATGACGATAATTTGTTTGCATATTCGGGCATAACTGTTTTTACTTGTATATCAAAACCAAAAATATTGCGCTTTAGTGCAAGCATATCACCATTTATCTGACCATTCAGCGATGGTGAGTTAAATTTTAATTCTTGTCTTTGGATTAATAAACTTTGTTCCTTTATCTCATGTGACGCATAGCTATTAATCATCGACATAACAGTGGAGCCAATACCCGCAGCCATACCTACACCTTTTGCAACAACTGCGCTTTCATTTCCACCCATATTCATTGATTGGGGTATTGCGTTTCCCATACTTACAGCTGAATTAATATAAGATAAATTAGTTTGTAAATCATTAACAGACAGAGCATTTTGAAAACTTTGGTTAGTGCTTTGTATCGTAGCAAGGTAGTTATCGATTGGTACGGGAAATTGTGGAAAGCTACCAATGATACATGCATAATCATAGCCACTTGGAACTTGAGTTTCTGACCCAGATTTTCGAGATGTTGCATATCCCTGTGGGTACATTACATAACGGGGTGTTGCTGATAAACAAAAACTTTTTGTAAATGTGGCAGTCAATCCACCCGTCACAAGATTTTTGTCAAATATATTTTCGGGGTGTAAAGTGACCGTACTTCCAGCGTGATTCGTTATTTCTATAATGGTGTATGGATAACTGTATAGTTTTACTTCGCTATACGAGGGCATAAGTTGACTAAAACTATAACTTTCATATAAATCTGAAACTGTCTGGTCTTGATTGACCTTACCTATTTTTAATCCACTACTAAAAAAATTAATTGATGTAGACGCAATATTATTACTGATATCTTTAGGCAACACGGTGATAGATTGAATACATTGAGCCACCCATGGGGCTTTTGAAAGATACTCCATAAGTGATGAAAAAGAACTACTCACATTGCTGTCTTTGAATGTTGCAACATAAAATTTAACAGCTGATGGCAACTTATCGTACACACCGCCACCACCGTAAATAATTTCTGGCGAGTCGGTCGCAAGCTGACTTGTTTCAAAATTATATAGCGATGTAATAAGTATTACATTATTTTCATCCCATTCCGTATGGTAGCTTGAAAATACAGTCCGATATTCACTTCCCATTTCAAGCCCCTCTGGGTATGTGTAAAATATAGGCTGACCGTCGCTGTCATAACGGGGTAAATGCTGGCGCTCAATGAACGCTGATTTTATTGTGTAATCAAACATGTAAGTTTGGAATGGGTCAATCTCAAAATAAATAGCAGTAACACCTTGCTCATTATCGGCCGCAATATATTCTTTGCGAGTGATAAAACCATAATACCATTTACCAGTATAATTTTTATTGCAATACATAATGTAATTACATTGCTGCACATCATCGTATCTCACAGGTGCTTTAAAATACAAATGCTCTCGCTGGTATGTCAATGCCGTAAATGCAGGGATAACATTAAATCCCATAAAATAATTTGTCTGCGAGTTAGTATCACTAAAATCCCTTTGATGTTCCGGGCTTATTGGCACATTACTTAATAAATATACCTCTGTTAATGGACTAAAAGGGGTCATATCAATAACCCCCTTTATCAAGCATTTCCAGCAACGGTAACAGTCGCATTACCAGATTTTGCAGTATTAACTAACGATGTGGCAGTAACGGTAATAGTTACCGCAGTTTCGTCACTTGCGATTGTCAAAACGCCGCCGTCTGTGATTTTTGTTTCCGGCTTATTATTTCCTGAAATAGTCCATCTGCAATTTTGTGAAATGATTCCCGTACCAGTGACCTTCGCTGTAAATGTTCTTGTGTCGCCCTTATTCATTGTGATGGTTGGTGGGTTTACATCTACACTGTTAACGGTTGTTGTATCAGTCGTAAATGCAATGACATTTTTAAATAAAGAGTAGGACATAATCTCACCGATATTAAGGATATGATTATAATATCTTCCTTGAGCGTTCCAAACGCTGTCCATTTCATAATATTTATCAAAAAACATGAACACATCCCGGTCAACTAGCATAGCCTGCACATTTTCATCGCCAAACGCGTCAATAACTACTTTGCTATACTCAATGTTTGCATAATCAATATTAAATAAAGCGGCTAATGCATGTACATCAAGTGTAGCATCTACTTCGGGTGTTGTAATAAGTACAACATTTTTAGGACGTGTTACTGAATATAAGCCGCTATAACCTAACGGATTATAATTTGTAGATGGGAACGCAAGTTTTTTAGCCCATGCTCTAATATTTGTGAGTAATGCTTTTGCGCTCGTTTCATCCTCAACTTTTTGCACAGTAACCGGATAAGCTAAGCCTTGTGCAATAAAGTTATCAATAACCTGTCTCATGCTGATATATTCATCAAACTCACCGGAAACTGTCAAAGTTTCAACGATGTTAGCAATCATTTCGGAAATGCCATAATTTGACAAAAAGGCATTTTCAATATCATTCGATACGGTTGATGTTTTATAAGTTAATGTGTAATTTAACTCATGGAATAACTGTCTCACATCTGGCAACCGATAATTATATAAATCAGTCTGTGCTTTTTCAGGATCGAACTGGAAGCCTTTGACAAGGTTTGTAATGATTTCCTGTACATACTCACCACGCTCCAATTTACCACGTTTGAACCCTCGTAAAGGGTTGAAGAAAATATTGTTAGAAAAAATTGTCATACCAATACGACCGATAAGCTGGATAAATGGATTATTTCGTGGAGAAAAATTCATAATCGAATTATAAATATCATTAATATTGTCACGCGTTGCTTCGGGAATCCTATTTGTAAATTCCTCAAAATTCGTTTGCTGTGCGATGTAACGCATAGTATTGAGCATTGTTACATTATCAACATGTGGTACGCTTTTTAATTCATTTGGTTTTGTTGCCATCATATCTTACCTCCTATTTTAAAAACATATCATTAGCAATCCTAGCAATATTTGATGTAGATTTATCGTCAACAACGGCACCCTCGGATGTGGAATCCACCCTTTCGTCAGTAACCGTTTCACCCTTCCAAAAACGGTCATAATATTTTTGTTTGATTTCATCACGTTCACGTTCAGCCGTTTCTAAACGCGAACGCAAATCTTCATTATCATCTACCCATGTCTCACCCATTGATGTTAATGCCGTCATAACATCCTCTGAGGGTGTTTCTCCAACTAAAATCTTTACTTTTTCCTTAAAATCATTAAATGTCATTTTAATCCTCCTTTATAAAAGCGTCATATCCCTTGCTCTCAAGTTCCTTTACTAATTGTTCAGCATTGTTCCTGTCTTTAAATGCACCAACTTGCACGCGATATAATGTTTCACGTGAAACATCAGGGATGATTTCTTTGTGTAGACCAAACCCGGTGACAATCCCATTGACAATGGCTTCAGCAACGGATTCTTTTTTCGATTGATAATTTGCCATATCAGACGCATTGCTTATAAAACAAGTTTCGATAAGTGCATAAGATGTGCCAGCATTTGTACAAAGGTTCATGTTGAGCAAATCGTTGCGTCGTTTGACCCCACGGTTATAAAATCCAAGGTTGCTTAGATTTTTTAAGATAAGGTCTTCAACTGTATATGCACTTTCACTTTCATCAATTAAGATTTCTGACCCATAAGCATTACTATTACCAAAGCTATTAAAATGTAATTCGACTACATAATCAAACACTTTCCAGTTCGGAGTTTTTCCGACTTTAGAATCTTGATAGCAATCCCTTGTGTAATCGTAGGTATCAATATTGCAATATTTGTTAAGGTTAGGCGCAATCAATTTTGCTAACTCTCGTGTTAAATCAGCTTCTTTAAACCCGTTTCCGATTGCACCCGGGTCACCTGCACCGTGCCCCGCAATTAATAATATGTTCATTTTGTATCACTACTTTCCATTCTCTCGATAAATTTTGTGATTATCAATGTGTTGTTTTCAATGGCAGTCTTTAGTTCATTAACTTCTTTTTTATGTTCTTCATTAATATTATTGATGATTGTTGTATACCTATCAATCAAGTATTTGATAAAAAAAGCCATGACACCACATAAGACAATGGGGAATCCTACATTACTTATTAATTCAATCCAATCCACATCATCACCTCCTATACGTTAATTATACCTTATTTATATAAATTAAGCAAACATTATTTTTACAAAAAAAGGCTTGCATTTTTTACGCTTTTGTGTTATCATATTATCATAACAGGAGGTGATAACATGTTGAAAACAAGAACATTTTCATTAGTAACATCAACTATTCTACCAGAGACGGTGGATTATAAGGATGAAAAAATTATTTCTACACCACTAGAACCAATCGTGGTTGACGGAAAAATAACAACTGACAGAGCATTGGCTAAAGTTCGGGCTACTTATGGTAGGAATAAAAGTTATATCATCAAAAAAATCGAACAAACTGTAGAAAAATATACAGTGAATGTTGATGATTTATTAAAAATTTCAAACAAACAGTAATAGGAGGATAACATGGAAGATTTAATGACAATCGAGGAAAATTTAATCTTAGACTTAACAAGTGAAAGAAGAACAACATATTGTAGCATTATCCCAAAATCTGAAAAGGAAGAAACGGCTCTTTTTAACGGTGTGAATAATCCGGATGAAAGATTAAGAGAATTTGTAAACATGCCACTTGAGATTACAAACGTATATGTGGAAGTGGTAAATATTACAAATAAAACTACAGGAGAGGTTTCGCAATCACCTCGTGTCATTCTTTTTGATAAGGATGGTGTATCATATGCAGCCGTATCTTTAGGTGTTTATGGTGCGCTTAAAAAATTGTTTTCTTTTAAAGGTACTCCTGATAAGTGGAATGGTCCTATCACAATCATTCCTAAAACAGTATCTAAGGGTGAGTATAATATTCTCACATTCTTAATTAAATAATATTGTAATTTATAAACCATTTATTAACCTACGCTAAATTCTTACACTTTCATGGCTCACATATTGATGTGAGCCATTTTCTAAAAAGGGGGTATTATTATCTTAACACGAGCAAAAATATGTTATAATCTTAAGGAATCGCCATATACCGCTAAATTTTTAGTGAGTGGAAAAACACTCACTTTCTATTTTACATCAAAAAATCACCTTGAAAAATTTAAAACCAATTACAAAGATTACCAAAATTATATCAACATTTCGCTACAAAAACGTTTTAAATGCAATTTTAAATTTGATTTATTAGGTTTGATTATATTTTATAATAACGTGGAAACCCGAGGTTTCTTAATGTACTATGATGGAGTGTGGTATACATGGTTAGACGAAGTTCTATTAAGTGGCGGAAAATTGACAAACAAAAATTATCAAGAACTGTGCAACGATTTAACGCTAAATTAACACGTGTTGCAAAAAAATATCCTGATTATAAAGATTACTTACCACAGCGTGCTAATGTTGCAGACATTAAAAAGGGTATAAGTACAAGACAAGATTTTAATAGGGTAGTCAATTCCCTTTCACGTTTCCTGAAAAAGGGCGCAGAAATACCAGTAACAACAAAACAGGGTATAAAAACCACCCGCTGGGAAATAAAGGAAACAAGTATTAAAGTTGCTACTATCAACCGTGCCCGAACTGCTTTACGCAAAAAAGCTGACGTATCTACATACAAGGGTACTATGGGGTCAATCAAGAAAAATCAACTTGATCCAAAAAAATTTAACATCAATACTATTAAGCCATCTGATTGGAATATGTTTATCATGGGCGTTGAAAAACAAATTAAGAGTAACTATTACATAGAGAAAAATAGACAATATAAAGAAAATTATATAACAGCTTTACGCAATAATTTTTCTCCTGAGCACGCTGCTAACCTTATTTCAATCGTTAATAAAATACCCATTGAAATATTGGGTGACTTGTATTATGATAACCCATCATTACAAATTGATTTTATATATGACCCGTTAGAGGAACAAACTATTTATGAAGTAATGATAGAAGAATTTGAAAAGTTAGGGTATACCGTATGAATTTTACAGCGGACTTTGAAACCACCACGGATGTAGAAGATTGTAGAGTGTGGGCAACGGGAATTTGTGCAATAAACGATGATTATAATTTTGAATATGGAAATAATATTGATTTTTTTTTTCATCACGCTTTCTTACATCCTGGCTCCACATATTATTTCCATAACCTTAAATTTGATGGTGAGTTTATCTTATATTGGTTATTTAAACATGGATATAAACATACTCTAAAAACTAAATTAACAGATGATAAATTATTTTCAACGTTGATATCAAAACAAGGTGCTTTTTATTGTTTAAGATTTTCGTTCGAGATTAATAATAAAATAGAAACCATTTTAGTTATTGATTCACTAAAAATTTTGCCGTTTTCCGTTAATGAAGTTGCTAAAGCCTTTAATTTACCTCTATATAAACTTGAGTTAGATTATAATACATACCGGCCCGTTGGTTATAAACTAAATGAACATGATATTGAATATCTAAAGCATGATGTTGTCATAATGGCGCGGGGACTACATATTTTATTTCGTGAAGATTTAACTAAAATGACCCAAGGCTCCAATGCTTTTAACGATTATAAAAATATCATTGGAAAGAAAAAGTTTGCAAGATATTTCCCAATCCCTGCATATGATTTTGACATACGTCAAAGTTACAAAGGGGGTTTTACTTATTGTAATCCTAAATTTGCAAATAAAAATATATGTGAGGGAATAGTACTTGATGTTAATAGTTTATATCCTAGTGTAATGTATGAATGTATGTTACCATACGGTGAGGGAATATATTTTGATGGTGAGTATAAACAAGATAAACTTTACAATTTGTATGTTATTATGTTCACCTGTCAGTTTGAATTAAAAGATGGCTATATACCAACCATACAGCTAAAAAATACATTAGGATTTATTCCTACTGAATATGTAACATCATCTAATGGCGAGGATATTACACTTTGCTTAACATCAGTAGATTTACAGTTATTTTTAGAGCATTATAATGTTTACAATTTAACATATCATGGGGGCTGGAAATTTAAAAGCACTAATAAATTATTCAAGGATTATATTGATAAATGGATGAAAATTAAGGAAGAAGCAACGGTGATTGGAAATAAGGCAATGCGTACTTTGGCTAAACTTATGCTTAATGCCCTTTATGGTAAATTTGCATTAAACCCCAACGTACAGTGCAAGATTCCCTTTTTAGACAGCAACGATGTAGTAAAATATGCACCTGGCCCTGAGGAAACCCGCAATCCGATTTATATACCCGTTGGCACATTTGTTACAGCATGGGCTAGATATAAAACAATAACATCAGCACAAAAACTTTATGATCGATTCATTTATGCCGACACGGACAGTCTACATTTAGTTGGTACTGAAATCCCAAAAGAATTAGAAATCCATCCGACAAAATTAGGCGCGTGGAAACATGAAAGCACATTTACACGTGCAAGATTTTTACGAGCAAAAACATATATTGAGGAAATCGAGGGTGAGTTACACATCACTTGTGCAGGTATGCCAAAACAATGTTATGAAAATGTCACATGGGATAATTTTTTAAAAGGATCATCATTTTCAGGAAAACTAAAACCAAATCACGTAAAAGGTGGTATTGTGCTTACAGATACGCCTTTTACTATTAAATAAGAGGTGATACTATGATAGTTAATACATTATTAAGTTGTTGTATGGATTCAATAAAAGAGACTAATGTTACAGTTGAAAGCATAGAAAATGGTGTTATATTGAATGGTAAGATTGGTGATATTATTACACGTGATGATATATTATCTAAACATCTGGTTTGCTACAATATTCTCAATAAATGTTTGTATATTTTAATAGATTAACCTATTGACAAATTTTAAATAATCAAGTATAATAAAAGGGTGAGGACTAATAAAAGAATTTTTAAAGCACTTATTTACATTATCCAGCCCTAAACAGGCGTAAATGGTGAGTGGCTAGGGATAGCTCTTTAAATATTCTTATTAGTTCTCATTTTTAAATTGGAGGTAAAAAACTATGTTTGGAATCATAATCGAAAACCATCTATATTTAATACATAAAGTTTTTCCGTTCGGAGAGTTATATTCAGATATCGTTAATTATGTTGTAGACACACCATTTTTCAGAATAGAATCAAGCAGCTACAACGAAACACAATCCTTATTAAAATCAATTGCAAAAGAAAGGGGCTATACAATAATATGTGGTGGACACCGTCTATAATACTTCCCTATCAACGCAATTTTAATTTTATAAATTCGGAGCGTAGCATAGGCAAAACTTATAACACGCAATTATTTCTGCTTAAAAAGGCTATAAAAGAAAATAAACAATTTGTCAGCCTTTACCGCACTAAAAAGGAAATTGAAAACAAGAAACGTTTTTATAAGCATTTTGAAAAAGTTGTACACGAACAATTTGCAGATACGGATATAAATTTTGATACATGGTATTGTACACGTAAGAATAAATATGCCACGAACAAAACAATCATTTTAGGACAGGCACTTGCCATTTCAGACGCTGTAGACATAAAACAAGAGACATTCTCAGACACGTATTTTTTGCTAATGGAAGAATATATGTTGGAGCAAAAGGGCAAAGGCAGACAGACAAAACAGTATGTTAACGGTTGGGATGAGCCGAACCTTGTACTTAACATATATCACACTGTAGATAGAGAATCTGACCGTGTAATATGTTTCTTTTTAGGTAACAACACGGCTTTTTATAATCCATACCATATGCACCCTGCCTTTAACATCCCTTACACCGAAAAGGGCTGTATATGGACGTCTGAGAACGTACTTTTTCAATGGGCTGTAGCAGACGCAGAATTGAAGGAAAAGAAAAGTAAATGTAAGTTCTTGAAAATGATAGAGAGCACCCAATATGGTGAGTATGCTGTACATGGTGATTATATTGATGATAATTATACTATGATTGAAAAAATGACTACCCCTTGTAGATATTTATGTACAATTCAGTACATGAATAACAGCTATGGCGTATTTTCTGACACAACTAAAGGCAAAATCTACATAAGTGATAATTTTAACCCTAACTACCCCTTAACTTATGCACTCACACTTGAAGACCACTCTGAAAATACTTTATTAACACGTGCTTCTCATTCAACTATTTTAACGTGGATTGCAAAAAATTTTAAATTAGGAAATTTAAGGTATACTTCAATGAAGGTAAAGATTGGGATTGAACAAGGCATAAGATTAATATTGTAGGTGGGTTTAAACCCACCTACAATACAACAAATATTTTAACTTTCTGTTTTGTAATCACATAATTTACATATGCGCCAATAGTATGATTAAATTCAACTTCTAATGTTTCAATATCTTCTGTAATTACTCTATAATCACCTAAAAATCTGTTATTATCCCAAGCATACACAAAAAATCTAATTGTGCTCGAGTATAATATTTTTCATTTACCTTAAAATTTAATATTGGCTCATCCCTTAAAACTTTCATCCTTACCACTCCTTTTAATAATCATAACGTGATTGCCATTGTAAAACATCCACGTCAATAACATTCTTTACAACTGTACTAAAACCCGGTTCATAAATAAGATATCTTTTTAAAAATTCAGTTGGTGTGCATGGTGCTAATTCACTATGTACCCGCTTTCTAACATCATTATCCATATACACTGCAAGTATTTCTATTTCTTCTTGTGTTATTTCAACCTGACTTGTTCTTGTAAGTGTAACGTGTTCTCTTAATACTGATTCAATCTTTAACATTCTTACCATATCCTTTCCTTTTAATTGTTATCTCGTTTCTATGTTTA
>OHEH01000563.1_pt1 | contig 14953 bp, 10 predicted proteins | sample 1567221 | NCBI WGS metagenome assembly OHEH01 (sample SAMEA3879586, study PRJEB24766) | human gut metagenome | biome: human-associated habitat; feature: feces | place: USA | collected 1985/1987
CCCCCGTCATCCCCGAAGATTAAGCGCTGCATCAGCGCAGCATTTGTGTATTAGGAGTGTGGATCATGTCAAATCGTCAAAAGCTCATGGGGCATCTGTATGCCATCTTTACCACTCTGGTGTGGGGCAGCTGCTTCGTGCTCACCAAGGTCATGCTGACGGCCTATACCCCCACCCAGATCATCCCCCTACGGATGGGGCTGGCGTATCTGGCTCTGTGGGCGCTGCGACCCAAGACCATGAAGCTCCCGTGGAAGGATGAGTTGATGTTCATCCTCATCGGCATCACCGGCGGCAGCTTCTACTTCTTCCTACAGAATACCGCCTCGGCCCATACCTCCGCTGCCAACGTCAGTATTCTGGTATCCATGTCCCCTATCCTAACGGTGATTTTGGCGCAGCTGTTCTCCCGCAGGGGGGAGAAGCTGGGCAAGTGGGTCTACATCGGCGCCGTGGTAGCCATCGCCGGCGTGGTGATGGTGGTACTCAACGGCACTCTGTCCTTCCATCTAAGCCCCTTGGGCGACCTGCTGGCTCTGGCCGCCGCCCTCATGTGGGCGGTGTACTCCATCCTCGTCAAAAAGTATACCGAGCGCTACGACAACTTCCTTGTGACCCGCCGGGTGTTTCTGTGGGCCTTCCTGACCTCCCTGCCGCTGGTGCTGCTGACGGACGGCCTGCCCAGCCTGACGCCCCTGTTCACCCAGCCCAATATTCTGGTGAGCTGGCTGTTTCTGGGAGTGTTCGGCAACGCCGTGTGCTTCGCCATCTGGAACATCGCCTTCAAGCGGCTGGGCGTGGTCATCACCAACAACTACCTCTATGCCACTCCCTTCGTCACTGTGGTGGCGGGCTGGCTGCTGCTGGGGGAGAAAATTTCCCTCATGTGCATCATCGGTGCCGTCCTGATCACGCTGGGTGTCATCTTCGCCGGGAAGTCGGATTCCTGAGTATCTTCGCTGTTCACTTTTTCCTACATCGAGGGACGCCCGTCAGGGCGTCCCTCTTCAGCGTGTCAAAAAAGCCTCGCAGAGTTTGCCGCCCGCAGGCGGCAAAGAAGTAAAATCATTTTCTCTCACGACATGTGCGTGAGAGAAAATACTTCTCAGGCTGCAAGTGTGGAATTTGTGCGCCTATGGCACACAAATTATGCGCGCAGCAGACTGCAAGCCTTTTGTCGGAAAAACCCGGAGGATTTTTCCGACAGTCTCAGAGAGCCAGCGGCAAAAGCCGCTGGCTCTCTCTTGCTGCCGTATCCCACCGGTGCGGACTTGTCAATCTCCGAGGGAAAAATGGGTACCAAAAAAGCCGCCCTGACGGCGGCTTCTTTGGCGGAACAAAAAGAAGGAAAACGTAAAGGTAGAAAGCAAATGAAAAGGGGGGAAATGCGATTACTTGTGATCCACGGAGTACATATGCTCAATGAGGCACAGGATCTTATCGGAATAGCCGATCTCGTTATCATACCAGGAGACCACCTTCACAAAGGTGTCGGTCAGGGCGATACCGGCCTTGGCGTCGAAGATAGAGGTGTGGGTGTCGCCCAGGAAGTCGGAGGAAACCACAGCCTCGTCGGTATAATCCAGAATCCCCTTCAGCTCACCCTCGGAGGCCTTCTTCATGGCGGCGCAGATCTCGTCGTAGGTGGCAGGCTTCTCCAGATTCACGGTCAGATCCACCACGGAGACATCCAGCGTGGGGACACGCATGGACATACCGGTGAGCTTACCGTTCAGGCTGGGAATGACCTTGCCCACGGCCTTGGCAGCGCCGGTGGAGCTGGGGATGATATTGCCGGAGGCGGCACGGCCGCCACGCCAGTCCTTCACGGACACGCCGTCCACCGTTTTCTGGGTGGCGGTGGTGGAGTGAACGGTGGTCATCAGGCCGTCGGCAATGCCGAAGTTATCGTGCAGGACCTTGGCCACGGGAGCCAGACAGTTGGTGGTGCAGCTGGCGTTGGAGACGAAGGTCATGTCAGAGGTGTAGGTGTCCTGATTGACGCCCATGACGAACATGGGGGTATCATCCTTGGAGGGGGCGGACATCACCACGTGCTTGGCACCGGCGGCGATGTGGCCGGCGGCCTTCTCCTTGGTCAGGAACAGACCGGTCGACTCTACGATATACTCGGCGCCGACTTCGTTCCACTTCAGGTTTGCGGGATCCTTCTCGGCGGTTACGCGGATCACGTTGCCGTTCACGATGAGCTGGCCCTTCTCCACGTTATAGTCGATCGTACCGTTGAAACGGCCGTGTACCGAGTCGTACTTGAGCATGTAAGCCATGTAGTCTACCGGAACGAGGTCATTGATACCTACAACCTCAATATCTGCATTGTTGCATGCAGCGCGGAATACCAGACGGCCGATACGACCGAAACCGTTGATACCAACTTTGATCTTTGACATAGTTTTATGATTTATTTGTTAATAAAAAAATGCACTATTTTTTCACTGCGCAAAAGTACATACTTTATGTATATTACGCAAATAAAAAATTAAATTTTTTTAGGAACCCGGCTGCCTACTTTGCAGCCAGCTTGGCCTTTTTGGCCATCGCCGAGGCGAATACGAAATCGTTGAGTTCCGGGTTGTCGGCATGCAGGATATCGTCCTTGGTACCCTCCCACCACTTGCGACCTTCGTGAATGTATACAATTTTCTCGCCGATCTCCATGACCGAGTTCATATCGTGCGTATTGATGATCGTCGTGATGTTGTACTCGCGCGTGATTTCGTGGATCAGGTTGTCGATGACGATCGAGGTCTGCGGGTCGAGGCCCGAGTTGGGCTCGTCGCAGAACAGGTAACGCGGGTTGAGCACGATGGCGCGGGCAATGGCCACGCGTTTGATCATTCCGCCCGACAACTCGGCGGGATAGAGGTGGTTGGCGTCTTCCAGCCGCACGCGCTGCAGGCAGAAATCCACACGTTCCATCTTCTCTTTCTCGCTCTGCGAGGTGAAGAGGTCGAGCGGCAGCTTGACGTTCTCCTCGACGGTCGAAGAGTCGAGCAGCGCCCCGCCTTGGAAAATCATGCCGATGTCCTTGCGGATGGCGCGCCGCTCGCGGAAATCGAGACGCGTGAAATTCGTATCGTCGTACCACACGTCGCCCGAATCGGGTTCATGCAGCCCTACCAGCGTTTTCAGCAGCACGGTCTTGCCCGAACCGCTGCGCCCGATGATGAGGTTGGTCTTCCCGGTCAGGAACTCGATCGAGATGTCGTCGAGCACCACGCGCCCGTCGAACGATTTGGTGATGTGCTCGGCACGTATCATATCAGCAGGACTTGCGTAAGGATCAGGTTAAAGATCATGATTACCACGGAACTGGCCACCACGGCGCGCGTCGAGGCCGCGCCCACTTCGAGCGAATTGCCCTTGGCATAATACCCGTAGAACGCCGAGATCGAGGTGATGATATAGGCGAACACGGCGGTCTTGATAAGCGAATAGACGATCGAATAGGGCTTGAAGTCCATCAGCAGTCCGTCGACATAGTCGGCCGGGATCATGATGCCGGTCAGGTAGGCGATGGCCCAGCCGCCGATGATTCCGATGGCGATGCTGAGGATCGTCAGGAACGGGAAGAAGACCACCGCGGCGACGATCTTCGGCAGGATGAGGTACGAAGCCGAATTGACGCCCATGATCTCCAGCGCGTCGATCTGTTCGGTAATGCGCATCGTGCCGATCTCCGAAGCGATGCTCGAACCGACCTTGCCGGCCAGAATCAGCGCCACGACCGTCGACGAGAATTCGAGGATCATCGTCTCGCGCGTGGCGTAACCGACCAGCGAACGGGGGATGAACGGCGAATCGAGGTTGATGCACATCTGCAAGGTGATGACCGCACCGATGAAGACCGAAATAATGGCCGTCAGGCCGATCGAGTCGATTCCCAGGGACTCCATTTCGTAAATGATGCGCCGGCGGTAGATGGCAGCCTTCTCCGGACGGGAAAAGACCTTTCCCATCAGCATGAAATAACGGCCGATCAACTCAAATATCTTCCACATGGCGCTACTCCTCTCCGGGCTCCTTGGTCTCTTCGAATTCGACATAGTCGCCTACATCGCGCGAGACCCGTTTCTCGGGCGTTTCCGAGGTTTTATATACCTTCACTTCGCCTTCGCGACCCTTGCGGGGCTCCCCTGCAAAGGGCGAGCCGAAGCCCTGAGCGCCGAAGTTTCCTTCGCCGAACTGTTCTTCCATCCGGCGGCGCATTTTATAGACGCGCCAGCGGAACAGCAGGATCGCCGCTACTACCAATACGATGACTCCCATAATGAAATAGAGAAAAAAAAGTGCGATCCCCCTGAGCAGCGCCGGGGCGCCGATAGCCAGGATGAGGATGACCAGGGTCGTCAGCGGATTGCGCTGCACGAACCTCACCAGGCCATCTATGATCGCTGTCAGAAAATTCATTGCATTTTCGGTTTACAACCCTACAAAGGTAGGGAAAATTATGCGTATTTCAATTAAATGTCGTAAATTTGGTGCCGGAACTTTGCCGGCGGGCGGGGCAAAGCCTTCGGGCAGGGCCTGCCGGGCGCAGGCGAAGTCCCGATGCCAGTGGCGTATTAAATAAAACCATACATAAATCCATGAACTCCAATCCGCTCAACAGCCTTACCGCCATCTCTCCCGTCGATGGCCGCTACCGTAATACAACGGAGAAATTAGCCGATTATTTTTCGGAACAGGCGCTCATCCGCTACCGCATCCGCGTCGAAGTGGAGTATTTCATCGCGCTGTGCGAATTGCCGCTGCCCCAGCTGGCGGACATCGACCGCACGAAATTCGCAGCCCTGCGCGCCCTGTACCTCGATTTCGCACCGGCCGACGCCGGGCGCGTGAAGGAGATCGAATCGGTCACCAACCACGACGTCAAAGCCATAGAGTACATCATCAAGGAAAAAATGGACAGCCTCGGGCTGGGAGCTTACAAGGAATTCGTACATTTCGGCCTCACCTCGCAGGACATCAACAACACGGCCATCCCGCTCTCGCTCAAGGACGCCATGACAGGGGTTTACTACCCGGCCGTCGAAGAGGTGCGCGACAAACTGGCCGCCTTCGCCGACGAATGGCGCGACGTGCCGATGCTGGCCCGCACCCACGGCCAGCCGGCCTCCCCCACGACGCTGGGCAAGGAGTTCATGGTCTTTGTCGAACGCGTGGAGAAACAGCTCGCCATGCTGCACGACATCGCCGTGCCGGCCAAATTCGGCGGCGCGACAGGCAACTTCAACGCCCACCGGGCAGCCTACCCGCAGTACGACTGGGTAGCCTTCGCCAACAAATTCGTGGGCGAAACGCTGGGGCTCTGCCGCTCGCAATATACCACGCAGATCGAGCATTACGATAACCTCGCGGCGATCTTCGACAACATGAAGCGCATCGATACCATCCTGATAGACCTCTGCCGCGACATGTGGACGTACATCTCGATGGAATATTTCAAACAACAGATCAAGGCGGGCGAAGTCGGTTCGAGCGCCATGCCCCACAAAGTCAACCCCATCGACTTCGAGAATGCCGAGGGGAATTTCGGCATCGCCAACGCCGTCTTCGGACACCTCGCGTCGAAACTCCCCGTTTCGCGCCTGCAACGCGACCTGACAGATTCGACCGTGCTGCGTAACATCGGCGTCCCCATTGCCCATGCGGCCATCGCGCTCCGCTCGCTGATGAAGGGCCTGAACAAGGTAATCCTCAACCGCGAAGCCCTCGAGCGCGACCTGGCGAACAACTGGGCCGTCGTAGCCGAAGGCATCCAGACCATCCTGCGCCGCGAAGGTTATCCCAAGCCCTACGAGGCGCTCAAGGCCCTGACCCGCACCAACGCTCATATCACGCACGAGTCGATCGCCGCGTTCATCGAGACGCTCGACGTGGCCGAGGCCGTGAAAGAGGAGCTGCGCGCCCTCTCGCCCTCGACCTACACGGGCATCTTCCGGTAACCCTTACGGAAAATATCCCGCAGGGGCGCAGTAATACCCCGCAACGGCGCAAGGCCCGGAATCATGTTCCGGGCCTTTGTCTTTGGCATACGTTTTGCGAGAGGATAGTCAACTGCGGACAGCAACCGCAGTGAGGTTTCTTCATTTATTTAAGTTTGGGTTAGTAGTTTTAGGAGGGCAATCCTCCAAGGGCAGCAGGCAATCGTGAGATTCCCTGCTGTCTTGTTATATATTGTCCTCCACCCGTTCACTCCGGCACCCTCACCCCCGATTTATCGCACTTTCAGGCAAGACGGATAAAAAAAATTTGGATTTTATTGGCAGAAAGGTTATTTTTATCCCGTCACATATTGCACGGCCGCCCCGTAAACCCGATTGAATATCCAAAGACGACCGGCCCTGCGCCCGAACAACAGTATTAACCCACTAATTTCCAAAGTTTAACCACTATGATCAAATCTTTCCTGTCATGGGGAACGGCACTGTTGGTGCTGTGCTCCGGTCTGCTAAGCTCATGCGACGACAAAAACGAGGGGGGGGGAAATCCTGACCCGACCGTTACGATCGCCATCGGCGACGCCGCATTCAACGCGCTGAAATTCACGCTCACACTCAAGGATGCGGACAAATGCAGCTACATCTGCACCAAGGCGTCCGAAGCCGTGCCTGCGGCAGCGACGATCATCGCCGAAGGCCAGTCCGTAAGCGCATCGGGCGTCGTCGAGATCGCCGGCCTCGAACCCAACACGGCCTACCGCCTCTCCGCCGTCGCCCTGAAAGGCAACATCAACGGCAAGGTCAGCTCGATCGAGCACACCACCTCGGCACCCGGCGTACATCCCGCGGTCGTCCTGACACCGGGCCAGTCCACCACAACGACTCTTACGTTCAACGCCGCCCTGACCGACCCAGAAACCGCAGCCTATGTCTGCCTCGAAAAGACCGAGGGGCTGACCCTTCCCACGGCCGAGGAGATACTGCGTGACGGCAAAGCCATCGCACAGACGGGCGACATCCTTGTCGAAAACCTGAAACCCTCCACCACGTATGTCATTGCGGCTGCCGTCACCAACACCGGGATCTACTCGGAAGTCAACAGCATCGTGATGGCAACCGGAACGCCGACGCCCGTGGTGACGCTGACAGCGGGAGCCACAGCCCCGACGACACTCACCTTTACGGTAGGCCTCGCCGACACGGAGAAGGCCGCCTACGTATGCCTCGAAAAAGCGGACGGCACGCCCGTCCCGACGGCCGAAAAAATCCTCACCGACGGTACAGCCATCGCACAGGCCGGGGAGATCACCGTAGACAACCTGAAAGACGGCACCACCTATGTCATCGCCGTCGCAGCATCCAACAAAGAGGTCTATTCCGAAGTCAAGTCGATCGAAATGGCCACCGACAAGGATTTGAGCGGCCCGGCCGTCTTCGACCGCCAGGTAGCCGGCGGCTATTATGGTATTCCCGAAGGTGGCCGATACGGTGAATACCTCGTCATATTGGCCGACGGCGAGGCCGTAGGTGCCGACGGAGTGTATGCGACCATCGGAGCCGGGCGTACCATGAGCCTGAACCTCTATCAATTTGCCCCCACGAATATGAATAACATCGTCCTGCCGGATCGCACCTACAAATATGCCACCGACAAATCCATTTCGACATTCCACCCGGCCAAGACCTACTGCATGGTCAACGACGGCAAGGGGAATATCACGAAAGTGGAATTCAAGGCCGGAACGATCGCTGTGACAAAGTCCGGCTCGACCTTTACGGTCAAGGCCACGCTGACCACGACCGACGACAAAGAGTTCACGGCCAGCTACACCGGCCCGATTACGATCGAGGACAAGACAGCCGTCAAAATCGAGCCCCTGCCCGACCTCGAAAACGACGTCACGAACGCAACTTTCATCCGCGCACTGGCTAAATACTATAACAACGATGCCGGCACGGCAAACGACTGCGTCGTAAACCTCTACGATGTCCAGCCGACGGTCAACGACGATTACGACTACCTCATAGGGGCCGGGCATATGGTATCGCTCTACCTGACGACCGCACTTTCCGAAGAAATGGTACTCCAGGAAGGAACCTACACGGTGTCCGACACAGGCACGCCGGGCACCTACGCACCGGGCGAGCAGATAGAGTTCATGGACTCCATGCTAGCCATGGGAACCTATTGCGAGGAACGCAACGCCTCCAACGAATCGGTTTACGGATTCATCACGTCCGGCACGGTGACAGTCACGAAGGTCGGCACCAACTACCGCTTCGTACTCGACTTTACGACCGACAAAGGCCGCAAGGTCAGCGGCACTTACGAAGGCGCCGTGGAGATGAGGGACAAACGCAAGTAGAAATAATCCCCTTGCCACAACCCGGGATTACCGGAAACAGCACACGCAGGATGTCCGTGGGGACATCCTGCGGTTGTTTATGCCCTTTCCCGCCGGCATGTATCATAGGCCGCACCCCCGCCGCACACACAAACGCCTTTCCGACACGGCGCCGCGGCACGGGATTTGCAACATACCGGGTAACTGCGGAACAGCAACCGCAGTGAGGTTTCTTCATTTATTTAAGTTTGGGTTAGTAGTTTCAGGAGGGCAATCCTCCGGAAGGCAGCAGGCAATCGTGAGATTCCCTGCTGTTTTTTTGCGCCCCGTCCGCAGGCGGTCAACACGCAGGCGCAGAGGAGCCCGCGGGGCGCGGAAACGCCCGCATAAACCATGCACACGCCCGAAAAAACATCAGCCCGGCCGCGTTGCGGCACAGAAACTGATTGACGGCCAGTTGTAAAACACAATTCCACATCATGGCAAAACGTAAAAATATCACCACGACACAGCTCGCCCTGATGACCGCGGCGGCGGTTATCAGCCTGCGCGGACTCCCGATGATGGCGCAGGAGGAGCTGACGATGTTCTTCTACATCTTTTTCGCCACGTTCCTGTTCCTGATCCCGGCGGCGCTGGTAGGTGCCGAACTGGGAAGCGCCTTCGCCTCGAAGGGCGGCGGGGTCTACACCTGGGTCAAGGAGGCGTTCAACAAACACCTGGGGTTCACGGCCATCTTCCTGCAATGGATCCAGAACGTCGTATGGTACCCCACCGTACTGGGATTCGCAGCGGCATCCATCGCCTACATGATCGGAATGCCCGGCCTGGCGCAGAACGGGCTTTTCGTGGGGCTTTTCTCGATCGCCATGTACTGGTGCGCCACGCTGGTCACGCTGCGCGGCACCTCGGCCATATCGGGCATTACGAGCAAAGGATTTCTGATCGGCACGGTGCTTCCCGGCATCGTCGTAATCATCATGGCCGTCATCTGGATGGCCGGAGGCAATTCCGTCGCACTGGAACACATCCCCGACACCGTCAGCCAGGTCGTCAATATCGACGCGGCGCACCACGTGCATCCGCGCCTCTTTCCGCACATCACGGGCATGAGCGACATCGCATTCCTGGCCGGGATACTGTTGCTCTTCGCCGGCGTCGAAGTACACGCCGTGCATGCCCCGGAGCTCGACAAGCCGCAGACCCAGTTCCCGCGCGCCATGTTCCTGGCGGCGCTGATCTCGTTCGGGCTCTTCACGCTGGGTGCGCTGGCCGTGGCGATCATCACCCCCTACGACCAGATCAACCTCCAGTCGGGGCTGTTCACCACGTTCCAGATCGTCTTCGACCACTACCACATCGGCTGGCTCTCGAACGTCATGGGGCTGCTCGTGGCATTCGGCGCACTGGCAGGCGTCATGTCGTGGATTTCGGGCCCGAGCCGCGGCCTGCTGTGGACGGCCCAGGAGGGTGTACTGCCCTGTTTCCTGCAAAAGACCAACAAAAACGGCGTGCAGGTCAACATCCTCGTCATACAGGGCTGCATCGTCACGCTGCTCTCGTCGCTCTACATCGTCATGGACGACGTGAGCGTGGCGTTCTTCCTGCTGAGCGCACTGACCGTAGGGCTCTACCTGGTGATGTATATGATGATGTACGCTGCGGGCATCCGCCTGCGCTACACGCAGCCCGGCCTCACCCGCAGCTACCGCGTCCCGGGCGGGAACGCCGGCATGTGGGCCGTCGGGGGCATCGGGTTCCTCGCCGTGCTCTTCTCGTTCATCGTCACCTTCTTCCCGCCGTCGCAGCTGCCCGTAGGCAGCCCGGCCACCTACACGTGGCTGGTAGCCGTCGGCACGCTCGTCTTCCTCTCCATGCCGTTCATCATCAGCTTCGCAATGGATCGCAGGGGCGGCACGAATACCCCGGGCACCGGGAAATAGCCACCGGCACGCCCCGGATCGCACGGAACCGCAGGGGCCGGAGATGCCTACCCCTGCGGTTCCGTATTTTTCTCCCGACACCTCCCTGCCTGCCGCTGCGGCATGTCGGCTTCCCTGCCCCGGTTATCGCCCCGGCTCCGGAATATCGCCCAAAGACACGCCCCCGTACCCTCTAAAACTCAACGGTGATCCCCAGCGTAGGGATAAGCGACCCGCTCTGCTGCCCAATATACTTCATGCGGTAACGCTGTTCCGCCGCCGGGGCCTGGGGGTTCTCCACCACGCCCGTCGACATCAGTACGTCGGGACGGCGGAGTTTGCTGCCCGTCACGTTCTGCAGGTCGATGTAAAGGCCGAGCATACAGCGGCGGAAATAGAAGGTTTTGTCGATACGCAGGTCTACCTGCGCAAAGGCGTCGAGCCGCCCGTCGTTGTAACGCCCATAGTCATAGTACGGGCGCCCCTGGGCGTCCCAGGCTTCGACCAACGACGATTTTTCGACATCGTAGGGCGTATAGGGCGTCCCGCCCACGGCGCTCAGGCGCGCCCCGACGCTCCAATTGCGCGGCAGGTCGTACGTACCGCTGAGGTTCGCCACGAAACGGCTGTCCCAGGCCGATACGATATACTCCGAGGCGGCATCGGCACGGTACTCACTGCGGAACAGGGTCACCGAACCGACGAGGTTGACCCTCCCGGGTATCTGCCAGCGCGCCATCGCCTCGATGCCGTACGACCGCCCGACGGCCGTCGGGCGCAGCGCTTCGTTGCCGACCACGCCATAGTCGTCGCCTTTGCACGAGAGCGGGATGCCGTCCGAGACGGAAAGCGGGATATTCCCGTATTTCTTGTAGAACCCCTCGACCGAGACGACCAGGCGGTCGCGCAGGCGCCATCCGCCTCCGACGCTGAACATTCCCACACGCAGGTAGTCCAACGCCTCGTTCACCAGCACCCCGTCCTGTTTGAATCCCAGGGCCGTATAGGGCGGCAACTGGTAATAAAGCCCGGCGCTTCCGCTCAGCAACCACCCTTTGCCGAGCTGGTATGAGACCGACGCCCGGGGCGAAAGCTGACGCCAGAACCTCGCCATGCGCGCGGAATAGTCGGCCCCGTCGGCACGCACGCCGACCGATGCCGTGAAGCGCTTGTCCGCCGAGGCATAATCCGCGCCGGCGAACAGGCCCCAGCCCACGATCCCCAGCCGGGTACGATAGTCCGAGAGCGCCGCCTCATCGGTGAAAAGCCGTTGCTCGGTACGGTTCGTATAGCCCGAATAGCTCAGCTCGGCGCCTTCGCGCACCGTCCAGCGCCCCAGATAGCTGCGGTTTTCGGCGCGGAGCGTGGTCTTCTGCTCCACGGAGCGCAGCCGCAGCGTCAGGTTGTCCTCCGACGAGTCGTCGTTACCGCGGTATTTGAGGTTGCGGTTATTCAGGTAGGTGTGCCCGAGCGACACGGTCTGCACATGGCGGCCCGCATAGTGGCGCCATGCGGCCCCGACGGTGAAGGTCTCCTGGCGGATGCGGGGCAGGTAACTCAGCAGGTACTCGGCGTCTTCGCCCTCCTCGTCGAGGTTGAGTTTCATGTTGTCGAAGCCCGCCAGCCCCAATACCGTCAGCTCGTCGTGCTCCGAAAGGCGCGTCTTGACCTTCAGCTGCCCGTCGATGTAGTTCGGCAGGAAAGGCAGGCCGATCATCTTGAACAGCAGTTGCAGGTAAGACTGGCGCAGCGAGAAGAGGTAGGATGTTTTCTCGCCGATATGGCCGCTCCCGCTCAGCGACACCTCCGAAGCCCCGAGTGTCGCCTTGAAAGTCTGTTTTTCGGGGTTCCCGTCCCGCAGTTGGATGTCCAGCACCGAACTCAGCGCCCCGGAACGGTCGGCCGGGAAAGCCCCGGTGTAGAAATTGATCTCGCGGATCAGGTCGGCATTGAGGATGCTCACGGGGCCGCCCGTGGCGCCCTGCGTGGCGAAATGGTTGATATTGGGGATTTCGATGCCGTCCAGATAGAACTTGTTTTCCGACGGGCCGCCGCCGCGCACGATCAGGTCGTTGCGATAGCCCACGGGCGAGAACGACACGCCGGGGTACGAACGTACGATACGCGACACGTCGCGGTTGGCGCCGGGGCTCTTTTCGATCTCCCGCACCCCGATGACCTGCAGCCCGACGGGGCTTTCGGCCGTGGCGCGGAACGGCGAAGGCACGACCGTCACGGCTTCGAGCTGCGTGGCATCCTCCTCCATTTCGATTTCGATGAACGGCGTGGCGGCCGAAACGAGGTATTCGGGCGTGACGACGGTCTTGTACCCCACGGACGAGGCCGAGAGGCGGAAAATACCCGCCCGCACCCGCTCGAGGCGGAAGCGTCCCAGCGAATCGGTCGATGCGCCGCGTTGTTCCTGCCCGACGGGCACTACGGCGGCATAGGCGACCGGCTGCCGCGTCAGGCGGTCGATCACCCGGCCGCTGACGGCATAGGCGCCGTCCTGCGCCCTTACCGCAGAGGCGAGGCACAACGCCGCAAGGGCGAAAAAAAGTTTTATCCGCAATGCAGGAGACATGATTTTGCAAATGTATAAAATTAAGGCGGCTTCCCGCCGATCGGGCGAAAAAATTTCGTATGTCCCGAATTCTCCGCACCGGGCTTCCGCTCCAATAATAAAGCCATTTCCACCAGGATGCAATTCAGAACATTATTAATCCGATAACGGAACAAGCGAAAAGACATGAAAAATCGCTCCGGATTCTTACCCCTTCCGGCAAGGGTATTATTATATTAATATAATAATAAAATCCGATGCAAGTTTTTTTCGATTTTTTGCATCAAAAAAACATCACAAAAAGCTTGGATTTCAACATATTGTCCCTACCTTTGCCGACACGATCGCGGCAGTGAACACCCCTGTCGGCAATACAGCCGGATTCGAAAATAGGCTGTACCGATTATTTTCGACGCAACATATACCGACCATTTTCCCGCCGGACAAGCCGGCAAAATTGCAGTGCATACACACGCTGTCAGGGAGCCGATTCCGAATACTTTGGGTCGTTTAGAATTGATGAAACAAAACTTCAATTATAAAAAAGATAAAAGTTATGAAAAAGCAACATTACACAGCCGAAATCCCAGTTTCCAACCCGTACAATTTTGCCGCGTTCGAAGACCTGATCGCCAACATCCAGTCCGGTTACAACGAAGAAAAAAGGCTGAAGAACGCAGCTTTCGAATTCATGATCAATAAAGGCATATACGTCGACTTCCACGAATGGCTGCACAACCCCGCCCGGCAGCCCCAAAGCGAAAATATCCGGGGACGGTTCCGCCTGGGTGCTGCCGCGACCACCCGGATCGCAAAATTTTTCGGGCGGTAAATGCCCCCCCCGCGTCCGCAATGACGCCCGGCCCGCATTTCAGAGGGCCGTTTCCATATAGCGCATCCCCGGCTACGGATCGCGTGACTACTGAAAAAGGGATAGAGAATAAGCCCGTTCCGGATGTTCCGGAGCGGGCTTATCGCATATAGACTGTCTTTCCGTTATTCAATCACGGGCAGGGCACGCGGCTCGCAAGCCCACCGCGTACCGTCGATCCGGTTCCCGGAGACCGTGATGGCGAAAATATTGATGTCGGCATCCTCGGGCAATGTCAGCTTTCCGGCTCCGGAGGCGATATCGAACCCGAGCCTATAAAGGTACGTGAAGGTATAGGCATCGTTCCGGCCGTTCATCTTGTGCCGGTGGTTCCCGATATGGGCGATCGTTCCATCCTTGACGAACGACTTGGTCTTGTCGGCCCAGGCCCACTGGGCGCGGAAGCCCGAGTAATAGGGCACGACAGCCTCGTACTTGCGGCCGTCGACGTCGAATACGGCCTTGCGGTCGCCCCTGGATGACGATGCGAGGATGTAGACCTTGTTATAATCGCCCTGCGGCAAATCGACCGTGACGGCCTCCCTGCAGTTCAGCACGTTTTTCACGTCGGGTTCGCCACGGCGGTATTCGATGCCGCCATGGACGATCACTTCGGGCATGAGCTCGGCAGCATAGGAGTTGCACTCCTTATCCACCTTGGCGACGGACTTGAACGCGTCGCTCGAAATGGAGTTCTGGTTTACAGGAAAATCCACAAAGGCATTCTCGATCGCGGGGGCGGCCACGGGAGCCTCCGCCAGCGTAACCTTATAGGTCTTGGGTGCGAAACGCCCGGCATCGACGATCAGCCGGTTGCCTTCGAATCGTGCCTCCCCGACCGGTTCCTCGATTCCGTTCACCTCCTCGGCCGAAACGATCCGCACGGGGAAAGCCAGCTCGGCGCCGCGCACCTCCCTGCCCGTCGTCTCGAATACACGGACGATATAACCGCTGCCGTCCTCGGCCTTCTTAAGCGCCTTGACGGCGATCTGCGGGGTCGAAGCCGCGACAAAAGAGAACCTGCGTCCCAGCTTCCCGGGATGCTTCGGCGTCGTGAAGCTGAGGAGCGGCTGATTGAGCAGCTCGCCTTTCTCCACCACCCCGGCGCGGTTATGGTCGCCATCGTGCCCGACGAGCGAGTAAGTCATCGTATGGCGTCCGAAATCCAGATCCCGTTGGTCGGCATAGCGTTTCTCGGTCGAAGGCGTATGCAGCAGACTCAGGCGCAGGGTATTGTCGGCGGGTTTGTCCCAGCCGTATTTCGAATCGTTCAGAACGGCGATGCC
>OHEH01000586.1_pt1 | contig 14479 bp, 10 predicted proteins | sample 1567221 | NCBI WGS metagenome assembly OHEH01 (sample SAMEA3879586, study PRJEB24766) | human gut metagenome | biome: human-associated habitat; feature: feces | place: USA | collected 1985/1987
TCTTCAAGGAAAAGGAAGGCCAGTACCGGATCTATGTGATGCTTCCGTTTGATGCCGGCAGGAATTTTGAAATCTATCAGGGAGAACTGGACGGAAAAGCACAGATGGAAAGTGAATCCTACGGAGAACAGACATGGGAGTATCTGACGGTAGTATCCGGTGAGATCGAACTTATACTGGACGATCAGAGTTTTCATGTGAAAAGGGGAAGCTCACTCTATTTTGCATGTGACAGAAAACATGTATACCGCAATGCCGGTGAAGAGAAAGCGGTATGCAATATGATCATCACCACACAGCATTAAACAAAACTTCCACGTTTTACAGCATCCTTTCCGTATTTTGCACGAATATCATCCAGAGCAGCATCCAGCTTCTGTTGTTTCTCAGAGCGTGATGCGGCGTAATCAAACAGACTGAGCTGGACCGGTTCATCCTCGGGTACCAGCTTGGAGGTGCGTACACCCAACAGCCGGATGGGAGTTCCGTCCCACAGTTCGTCGAATAGGGAAACAGCACTTTCCAACAACAGATCCGGAGAGGCGGTAGGGACGGTCAGGGGCATCTGGTGAGAAACATTGCGAAAATCGCTGTAGCGGATCTCGGTACATACCTGGCCTGCCAGCTGATGGGAGGAGCGCAGGCGCTGCCCCACGGATTCACAGAGGGACAGTAATACCTTACGTGCGTCCTCTTCCGTCAGAGCATCACTGCTTAACGTGGTGGAATTGCCAATCCCTTTTGCTTTGGAAGGAACGAGTGCCACAACGGAATCGTCTATGCCATTGGCATATTTCCACAGACTACGGCCGTGGCTTTTGAGATGCGATTCCAAAATGACAGGGTCTGTCTTCGCCAGGTCACCTATGGTGAGGATCCCCAGTTTCCGAAGGGTTTCCGCACTGGAGTGTCCGCAGGTGAACAGGGCAGAGACGGGAAGCGGCCACATCTTTTCTGGGATCTCTTCCTGATATAAGGTATGTGTCTTATCCGGTTTTTGAAAATCCGAAGCCATCTTGGCCAGGACCTTTCGGTCCGAAATCCCAACATTTACAGTAAAATGAAATTTTTCCCGCACAGAATCACGAATGTAAGCAGCGGCAGCTTCCGGAGAAGAATACTGCGCCGCGATCGGGGAATAATCCATATAACATTCATCAATGCTGACCTGTTCAATGTCCGGGCAGATACCCGACAGATGTTCCATGAGCAGCCGGCTTTTTTCGCGGTACATGGAATGATCCGGAGAGGCCATGACCAGATGAGGACATTTCCGCAGGGCGTTGACCACAGGCTCCCCCGTAGTGATACCGAAGGCCTTGGCGGGGATGGATTTGGCCAGTACGACGCCATGTCTGGTGGAAGTATCGCCCCCCACAATGGCGGGAATCTCCCTGCGCCAGACGCTCCAGTGCCGTCCAGCTTAAAAAGGCGGAATTAACATCAATATGAAAAATAAGACGATTGCGGTCCGGCATAGGCAGCTCCTCTCTGCAAAACTTTTTCCAATATAGTTAGTATAGCATAGAATACGTCGGCGGAAAACATATAAATCGAACAGATATTCTTGCTTTACAAGGCATATAAATGCTGATAGAATCTATATGTTACAAAGTTATTACAACAGATCGGCATAAAAAAGTCCTATGTGGACATACTGATATAGATACAATAGATTGAGAAGGAATCCATGAAGAAACTGACATCTTACTCGAAGAGAGTAAAATATACATATGTGAAAACCACGCTGGTAACTATTTTTGTGAGTCTTTTTTTCCTAAAAGGATATACAGTGTTTGAGAAGACCGGAGAAAATTACTTTCATGTATTTTTGAACGGAACGGAGATCGGAACCGTAGGCGAAGCGGACAGAGCTGAACAGCTTTTACAGGAAGCCAGAAGAAATATCGCTTCCCAGAGCGAGGATATGATTTTTATAGACGCAGATCTGAAGCTTGTGGGCGAAGAAGCTTTGTGGGGCACACTGACAGGGGAAGATACCATGCTGGCAGCCATGGAGCGTGAGCTGGAGAGCAGTATCCGTGAGACATCCCACAGATCTTATACTATGAAGGTAAATGAATACATGGTTAACCTGTCCAGTGTGGACGAGGTGAAATCTCTGCTGCAGGCAGCAGTGGACAAATATGATTCGGAAGAAAAATTCAGCGTGGAACTGACGCATGATGCACAGAAGGAATTCAATGTGCTTACCACAGAAGTGGTGAATCGTCAGGAACTGACCGCACAGGAAGAGCAGAAGGAAGAAGCCATCTATGCAGGTGGTGTACAGACAGCCCTGGATCAGGCCGGCACCCAGGCAGATCAACAGGAAGAAAAGGATTTCGAGGACTACGAGTTGGGTCTGATGACCATGGATTTTGAGGAGAAGGTAGAGATCGTGGAGACCTATCTGCCGGAAAGCATGCTGACACCGTTAGACCAGGCCATCGAAGATGTGATCAAGGATCAGGAGACTCCCGGAGAATACGAAGTTGTCAGCGGAGATACCCTGTCTGAGATCTCTATCAAAGTCAATATTCCCATTGACCAGATCATTGCCATGAACAGTGAGACGCTGACGGATGAGAATTCCACGATCCGTGTGGGAGACAAGCTGATCATTACCGTGCCGGAGCCCGAGCTGTCCGTGGAGCGCATGGAACAGAATTACTACGAAGAAATCTACGATGCAGATGTAATCTATGTGGATAACGATTCCTGGTATACGACACAGACCAAGATCTTACAGCAGCCTTCCGCGGGCTTCCGCCGCGTGGTGGCAGACGTATCCTATCTGAATGACAGAGAGGTGACCAGGGATATCCTGAAAGAAGAAGTAGTCATGGAGGCAGTTCCCAAGATCGTAGAACGGGGAACCAAGATTCCTCCCACCTATATCAAACCGATCTCCGGCGGACGTCAGTCGTCCGGATTTGGACGGAGAAAGTCACCTACCAAGGGTGCCAGCAGCTATCATAAGGGAGTAGACTGGTCGGTTCCTACCGGAACTGCGGTATTTGCATCCTGCGGCGGAACCGTTGCGAAAGCCGGATGGGGAAGCGGATACGGTTATTGCGTTTATATTAATCACGAAGATGGCAGACAGACCAGATATGGTCATTTGAGCAAGGTACTGGTCAAGGCAGGGCAGACGGTAAAACAGGGAGAACGTATCGCACTCAGCGGAAATACCGGTATCAGTACGGGACCTCATCTTCATTTTGAGATCCTGATTAACGGCAGCCAGGTGAACCCGCTCAAGTACCTGAATTAGGGTGTTGTATTTACAAATCCCCCAAAATGTGGTATAAGTGCTTAAGAAGGTTTTTCTGATCTGAGAATAACAGAGGTAAGAAACAATGGAACAATACGCAATCAAAGGCGGTAATCCATTAGTCGGAGAAGTAGAAATAGGAGGTGCTAAGAATGCGGCACTTCCTATTCTTGCTGCTTCCGTAATGACGGATGAGACTGTTTATATAGAAAATATGCCGGATGTAAGAGACACGAACGTACTTTTGTGCGCTATGGAGAACATTGGTGTGATCGTAAAGCGCACCGATCGCCATAAGGTGACTCTCAACGCATCCAATATCAGTGAACTGGTAGTAGAAGATGAAAATATCAAGAAGATCAGAGCTTCCTATTATCTGATCGGTGCTCTTTTGGGAAAATATAAGCATGCGGAGGTGGCACTTCCCGGCGGCTGTGATATCGGCTGTCGTGCCATTGACCAGCACATCAAAGGATTCCGTGCCCTGGGTGCGGAGGTGAAGATTGAGCATGGACTGATCAAGACCCATGCGGAGCATCTTCGCGGCAGTCATATTTATATGGATGTGGTCAGCGTTGGTGCTACCATCAATATCATGATGGCCGCTGTAATGGCAGAAGGCACCACCATTATCGAGAATTCAGCCAAGGAGCCCCATGTGGTAGACCTGGCGAACTTTTTGAACAGTATGGGAGCCAACATCAAGGGCGCCGGTACGGATGTGATCCGTATCAAGGGCGTATCCCATCTGCATGGTACTGAGTATGCCGTGATCCCCGACCAGATCGAGGCGGGCACATTTATGTTCGCGGCAGCGGTGACCAAGGGCGATGTAACGGTGAAAAATGTGATCCCCAAGCATCTGGAGTCTATTACGGCGAAGCTGCTGGAGATCGGCTGTGAAGTAGAGGAAGCGGATGACTGTATCCGCGTGGTGGCATCCAAGCCTCTGCAGCATACGCAGGTGAAGACTCTGCCTTATCCCGGATTCCCTACCGATATGCAGCCGCAGATCACCGTGGCACTGGGACTGTCCAAAGGGACCAGCATCGTGACCGAGAGTATTTTCGAGAACCGGTTCAAATATGTAGATGAACTGACCCGTATGGGAGCCAATATCAAAGTAGAGGGCAATACCGCCATCATTGACGGTGTATCCAGATATACCGGAGCGAATATTTCCGCACCGGATCTGCGGGCAGGTGCCGCACTGGTACTGGCAGCAATGTCTGCGGAAGGCTTTTCCACCGTGGATGACATCCGCTATATTGAGAGAGGTTATGAAGACTTCCATCTGAAATTACAGGGACTGGGAGCGCAGATCGAGTTGATCGAAACCGAGAGAGATTTACGGAAGTTCAAATTAAAGATCGGTTGATCCTGTCGGGATTACTGATGCTACAACTGAGTGCGTGCTACAACTGAGAAAAAATGTCTGTTGACAAATAGGGCATCTCATAGTAAGCTAGCCTACGTAGAAAAGTTCATATAGACTTTCCCTTATTCAGAGTGGTGGAGATACATAGGATCGAGGAAGCCACGGCAACCCCGCATACGAGATGCGGAAGGTGCCCACCTGAGCGAATAACTGTCGAACAATAAGAGGATTTGATCAATCGTTAAATCAGTCCGCTTAACAAAGCGGACTTTTTTGTATCATTCAGAACGACTGGCATCGAAGATGCGATTTTGCGTATATGGCGTTGGATGATAGGACTTTAAGTAACTTATACACCACTAGACCCTCTTCCCATAGGGAAGCAGAATGGAGGACAAATGGAAAAACGTTTATTTACATCGGAGTCCGTAACCGAAGGACATCCCGATAAAATCTGTGATGCTGTATCTGATGCGGTGCTGGATGCACTGATGGAGCAGGATCCGTTCAGCCGTGTAGCATGTGAGACCTGCACCAACACCGGTTTCGTACTGGTAATGGGTGAGATCACCACCAAGGCTAACATTGATATTCCCGCTATCGTTCGTAAGACCGTGACCGAGATCGGTTATGACTCTTCCGAGAAAGGCTTCGATGGCAATACCTGTGCCGTTATGGTGTCTCTGGACAAGCAGTCTGCCGATATCGCTATGGGCGTAGACAAGGCACTGGAAGCAAGAGAGAGTCATATGACTGACGAGCAGCTGGATGCGATCGGCGCAGGAGACCAGGGCATGATGTTCGGTTTTGCTACCGATGAGACTCCGGAATATATGCCGTATCCTATCTCCCTGGCACACAAGCTGACCAGACAGCTGACCAAGGTACGTAAGGACGGAACATTATCTTATTTAAGACCCGATGGTAAGAGCCAGGTATCTGTAGAGTATGATGAGAATGGCAAGCCTGTCCGTCTGGAAGCTGTCGTTCTGTCTACCCAGCATGACGAGCATGTATCTCAGGAGCAGATTCATGAGGACATTAAAAAATACGTATTCGATCCGATCCTGCCCACAGACATGATCGACGCAGATACCAAATTTTTCATTAATCCTACCGGACGTTTCGTGATCGGCGGACCCAACGGTGACAGCGGACTGACCGGTCGTAAGATCATCGTAGACACCTACGGCGGATATGCCCGTCACGGCGGCGGAGCTTTCTCCGGCAAGGACTGCACCAAGGTGGACAGAAGTGCCGCTTATGCCGCTCGTTACGTTGCTAAAAATATCGTAGCGGCAGGACTGGCTGAGAAGTGTGAAATTCAGCTGTCTTACGCTATCGGCGTAGCACAGCCTACATCCATCATGGTAGATACCTTCGGCACCGGCAAACTGCACGATGACAAGCTGGTAGAGATCATCCGTGAGAATTTTGACTTAAGACCTGCAGGAATCATCAAGATGCTGGATCTGCGCAGACCTATCTATAAGCAGACCTCTTCCTATGGTCACTTCGGACGCACCGATGTGGATCTGCCCTGGGAGAAACTGGACAAGGTGGATCTGTTAAAAAAATATTTGTAAGTGGAACGACAATTAAGAAGTATATTACTGCCTGAGCAGTAATATACTTCTTTTACTAAATTGAAAGTTAGTGAAATACATTGGTAAAATCCACGAACTCCCGGAGCATGCGATACACATGTCTCGATGTAAGGTCTCCGGATGTGAATTTTCTACGAAAAGTGATGAGTAGTTCTCGTCATGACGGGGCCGCCTACAGTCGACATCCATGTCGACAATCGGCTGACGCGGACATCGTGTCCGCTTTCCCCCTGTCTTTCAGCACTTTTCTAGAAAATATCAACATCCTCCGACAAACATCTTCGACATGGCACCGCATACTCCGGGAGTTCTGCGTTTTGGAAAGCTTTCAAAAAACCAGTAGCCCCGGCTGGGTATAAGAATAAGCAGTGCCGTAAGCAGACGTCGGTACTTAGCGGTCGTATTGTGACCGCTTATGTACCGCTACGCTCTGCGACAGAGCGCGAGCGTGCCGCGTTTCTTATACCCTGCCAAGGGCTACGGGATTATTTCACTAACTCTCAAGTTACTGACATCTTTTCTCAATAATCATTTCCCCTATTGACAAAACAAGAATTCCTTACTATAGTGTTCCTGTAAAGAACTACTAATGGAGGGCTCATGGAAGAAGCGGCAATCATAGAACAACTTACTCTGTTTGGACTGAGCAGGCAGGAAGCTGCAATATACCTGTGTCTTCTGAAAAATGAGGAATTAACAGGATATGAGGTGGCGAAGCTGACCGGAATATCCAGGTCCAATGTGTATAACGGACTGGCATCTCTGGTGGAGCATGGTGCTGCTTACGTGATGGAAGGGACCTCTTCCAAATATCTGGCTGTGGCACTCCCCGAATTTTGTGATAACAGGGTCCGGTATCTGATGAAAGTAAAGGAGCGACTGGTGGCCGACGGCCCGAAAAAGTCTCTCCCCCGGGAAGGGTACATAACCATTGAAGGATATGAGCACATCTGTGATAAAATCCGGCATATGATTCTCGGAGCGGAAATGCGGATCTATTTTTCCGCAACAGGAGCTTTTTTGGAAGAATGGACAGAGGAAATCAGGGAACTGGTGAAGGCAGGGAAAAAAGTAGTCCTGATCTCAGAGGATAATAAAGAACTTTTTTCCAAAGACGAAGAATTACGTGACGGTATCATACAATACCGTGTACCGGAGCATTTCAGAGAGCCGGAGGAAGAGGAACAGCGGTCAGATCAAATCCGTCTTATTATAGATTCCGAGTATATTCTTACCGGTACGGTGACCGGGAAGAGTGATGATGCCTGTCTCTACAGCGGTCAGAAGAATTTTGTCAGAGTTTTCAAGGACGCCATGCGCAACGAGATCGCCCTGATCAGAATTGCCCGGAATGAATAAAGCTTACAACACTTTTTCTGTTGTGGAAGAATGGAAATGGTGTTTCCATATGCAAATAATTTATAAAAAGAAAGGGATAGAAAATGAGTATCAGAGTTGCAATTTTAGGTTATGGTAATTTAGGAAGAGGAATGGAATGTGCGGTAAAGCAGAACGATGACATGGAGCTGGTGGCAGTATTCACCAGAAGAGATCCTGCTACAGTGAAGACTTTAACAGATGTAAAGGTATACAATGTAGATCAGTTACTGTCCATGCAGGACCAGATCGATGTACTGGTATTGTGCGGAGGTTCCGCAACCGATCTGCCGAAGCAGACCGCAGAGTATGCAAAGTATTTTAATGTGGTGGACAGTTTTGATACCCATGCGAAGATTCCCGAGCATTTTGCACAGGTAGATACTGCTGCTAAGGAAGGCGGCAAGGTAGCTATGATCTCCGTAGGCTGGGATCCCGGTATGTTTTCTCTGAACAGACTGTATGCCAATGCCATTTTAAGAGACGGCAGTGACTATACTTTTTGGGGGAAGGGTGTCAGCCAGGGACATTCCGACGCTATCCGCCGTATCCCCGGGGTTAAGGACGCCAAGCAGTACACCATTCCTGTAGAAGCCGCATTGGAAGCTGTCAGGAATTGTGAAAATCCGGTATTGACCATCAGACAGAAGCACACCAGAGAGTGTTTTGTGGTAGCTAAGGAGGGTGCTGACAAGGCACAGATTGAAGAGCAGATCAAGACTATGCCTAACTATTTTGCAGACTATGATACCACGGTACATTTCATCACAGAGGAAGAGCTGCAGAGAGATCATGCAGGGATTCCTCATGGCGGATTCGTATTGCGTACCGGCAAGACCGGCTTAAACGGTGAGCATGATCATGTGATCGAATACAGCTTAAAGCTGGATTCTAATCCGGAATTTACTTCCTGTGTACTGACTGCTTATGCAAGAGCAGCCTATCGTATGAACCAGGAAGGTCAGAAGGGTTGCAAGACCGTATTTGATGTTGCTCCCGCATACTTAAGTACTCTGACTCCGGAAGAGATGAGAAGTACTTTATTGTAATAAATATAGACTTAGAGGAGATACTTATGGAAAAAAAGGCATTTGTTACCAAAGAAATGATCGAAAAGATCGTAGAAAAATATCCCACACCGTTTCATATCTATGATGAAAAGGGAATCCGTGAGAATGCAAAAGCACTAAAAGAGGCATTTGCATGGAATAAAGGGTACAAGGAGTTTTTTGCAGTGAAGGCGACTCCCAACCCGTTCCTGATCAATATTTTGAGAGAATATGGCTGCGGATGTGACTGCTCCTCTCTGACAGAGCTGATGCTGAGCAATGCTATGGGTGTAAAGGGAGAGGACATTATGTTCTCATCCAACGATACTCCGGCCCATGAATTTGAATATGCGGCAAAAATCGGTGCTACCATTAATCTGGACGACATTACGCATATCGATTTTTTGGAGAAGACCATTGGTTATCTGCCCAAGACCTTAAGCTGCCGTTACAATCCCGGCGGATATTTTTCCATCAGTAATAACATCATGGACAATCCGGGAGATGCCAAGTACGGCTTTACCACGGAGCAGATGTTCGAGGGATATAAGATCCTGAAGGCAAAGGGTGTGGAGAATTTCGGTATTCATTCCTTCCTTGCCAGCAATACGGTAACAAATGACTATTATCCCACACTGGCGAGAGAACTGTTCGAATTGGCAGTGAAGCTGAAAGAAGAGACCGGCGCGCATATCACCTTCATCAATCTGTCCGGTGGTATCGGAATTCCATATCGTCCGGATCAGGAGCCTAACGATATCCGGGCCATCGGCGAAGGCGTGCGCAAGGTATACGAGGAGGTTCTGGTACCTGCCGGTATGGGTGATGTTGCAATTTATACGGAGCTTGGCCGCTACATGATGGCACCTTACGGACATCTTGTAACCCAGGTCATCCATGAGAAGCACACACACAAGGAATACATCGGTGTGGATGCCTGCGCTGTGAACCTGATGCGTCCTGCCATGTATGGTGCGTACCATCACATCACCGTACTGGGCAAGGAGAACGAACCCTGCGATCATAAGTATGACGTGACCGGTTCTTTGTGTGAGAACAACGACAAATTTGCCATTGACCGGATGCTGCCGAAGATTGACATCGGTGACTATATCGCAATTCACGATACCGGCGCACATGGGTTTGCTATGGGATATAACTACAATGGTAAGTTGAAGTCTGCGGAACTTCTGTTAAAAGAAGATGGCAGTGTGGAAATGATCCGCCGTGCTGAGACACCCAGAGATTATTTCGCAACGTTTGACTGCTTCGATATTTATAACAAGATTGACTTTGACGCATAACTCTTACCCATAGGAGGGCGATATCCCGGAATGCGAATGGACATTGCAATTTCGGGAGTGCAGAGTACGAAGTAATCGTTTATGCATAGTATATACAGGAGGATACGAAGCAATGAGATATCCGAAAAATATACAGCAGGGAGGGACCATCGGATTCGTGGCCCCTTCTTTTGGCTGTCAGATAGAACCTTATTACAGTGCCTTTGGTAATGCACAGAAAAAGTTCCGTGAAATGGGTTACCAATTACAACTGGGACCCAACTGCTATGCGGGAGAGGGGATCGGTATCAGTAATACGCCGGAAAAATGCGGTCAGGAGCTGACCGAGTATTATTGTAGCAGAGAAAACGACTGTCTGATCTCCTGCGGAGGCGGCGAACTGATGTGTGAGACTATGAGTCATGTGGATTTTGAACGCCTGAAGGCGGCAGAACCCAAGTGGTATCTGGGATATTCCGACAATACTAACATGACCTATCTGCTGGCAACCATCTGTGACACGGCATCTGTTTATGGACCCTGCGCAGCGGCATTCGGTATGGAACCCTGGCATTTGTCGTTAACGGATGCATTCGGCCTGCTGAAGGGAGAGACGAAGGAAGTACACGGTTACGACAAGTGGGAAAAGGAATCTTTGAAAAACGAGGAACATCCGCTATTACCCTACAACACGACAGAACCAAGAGTATTGAAAAGCTTTTTGGGCAGACAGGCAGCAGGAGCCGGACAGAAAATTCAATTTTCCGGAAGACTTTTAGGTGGATGCATGGATTGTCTGGTGAATTTGTTGGGCACCCGGTTTGATAAAACAGGAGCTTTTCTGGAAAAATATAAAGAGGACGGAATCATCTGGTTCTTAGAAGCCTGTGATCTGAATGTTTTTGCAATCCGCAGAGCGATGTGGCAGATGGAAGAAGCCGGGTGGTTCCGGTATGTCAAAGGCTTCCTGATCGGCAGACCCTTGTGTTTTGGACAGGAGATGATGGGACTGGATCAGTATCAGGCGATCCTCTCTGTAGCTGGTGAGAAGAATGTTCCTGTGATCATGGATGTGGATCTGGGACATCTGGCACCGATGATGCCTATTGTGACAGGAAGCCTTGCGGAAGTAAGAGTATGTGACAACGACATTACCATCCGTTATGACTACCGGTAAAAACGTATAATTTTCATAAATTGTATAGAAATCAAAAGGCTCATCCCGGGAGGGAGAGCCTTTTTGTAGTGTGCGCACCAGGGGCACGCTCTATTCATTGAAAACAATATTAGCAGCCGAAATTAAAGTAGCCGCAAAATGCATTCAACCACTGAGAACAGTTAATGAATCTGAAACACATACTTTCTTCCTCCTTTTCCTGTTGCATGGTGTCCGGTTACGTCTGTGTTAGCTAAGCACAAATGAATTGTAACAATTTTGTAACAATTTATCCATAGGAGATGATTGGCAATAAAATGGAAAAAGCAGGAAATGGGATTCGAGTATAAAAAGGGAAAAAGAAAGCGCAGAACCTTAAGCTCTGCGCCTACTGCCGGCAATGGGACTTGAACCCATACGGTGTTGCCACCAACAGATTTTGAGTCTGCCTCGTCTGCCATTCCGACACGCCGGCTAATCAAACACTCACAACGGAATTTATCTTAACATAGATTGAAAAGCTTGACAAGAGTTTTTTTCCCAAATATGGATACTATTTTTCTAGTCTTTTTCCACAAGATGTTGTATAGTAGATGTGTATGGGTATAGGGGAATACGACCTATAGTGATGGAAGCAAACAGGGTGGAAGCATGAATTGCAAAGAATTTGAAAAAAATATTCCTGAATTTATAGCCGGGAAACTTGATTTCCTGACGTTACAGGAGTTTGGAGAACATATGCAGGAATGTCCCGGATGTAAGGAAGAACTGGTGATTCAGTTCCTGGTGACGGAAGGTATGCAGCGTCTGGAAGACGGTGATGCTTTTGATCTGCAGAGAGAACTGGAGATTCGCCTGACGGAGGCAAAGCGCAAGGTGAAGATTCATATGTCTTTTTTGAAGGCAGGAGCCGTACTGGAAGTGATCACGGTGATTTTTCTCCTGGGATTTCTAGGATGGATCATCTCGTAGCATGTAATTGTATGTAATAGCAGAAACAGGATAGGACAGATTAGATGATGAGTCAGAAACTGGTATTGATCGATGGACACAGTATATTGAACCGGGCATTTTACGGAGTTCCGGATCTGAGCAATGCGGAAGGGCTGCATACAAATGCCATCTATGGTTTTTTGAATATTATGTTTAAAATTCTGGAAGAGGAAAAGCCGGATTACCTGGCAGTGGCATTTGATGTTCATGCACCGACTTTTCGTCATCAGATGTATCAGGCGTATAAGGGAACGAGAAAACCCATGCCGGAGGAATTAAGACAGCAGGTGCCGGTCATGAAGGAAGTCCTGAAGGCCATGCATATTACCGGATGATATTCTGGGAACCCTTGCAAAGAAAGCAGAGCAGGAGGGAATGGAAGTATCGCTGGTATCCGGTGACAGGGATCTGTTGCAGATCGCCACGGATCATATCAAGATCCGCATTCCGAAGACAAAACAGGGAAGAACGGAAATTGAGGATTATTATGCTGCGGATGTGCAGGCAGCCTATCAGGTGACTCCGTTGCAGTTTATTGAACTGAAAGCGTTGATGGGGGATACGGCGGATAATATACCGGGAGTGCCTAAGGTGGGAGAGAAGACAGCCCAGGCGCTGATGGTGGAATATGGCTCGCTGGATAATATTTATTCCCACGTAGAGGAAATCTCGAAAAAAAGTATTCGGGAGTCGCTGATAGAACACAAGGATCTGGCAGAACTGAGTAAGACACTGGCTACGATCAAGACAGATTGTGATCTGCAATTGGATTACGATCAGGCAAAAGCCGAAGGATTCTATACACCGGAAGCGTATACCCTGTGCAAGCGTCTGGAATTTAAGAATCTGCTCGGCAGATTCGAGAAGAATGCTGCTGCCACAGACACAAAAATCACAGAGAACTTTCGGATCATTGAGGAGAAAAAAGAATTCCTGGATTTTTTAAAAAAAGCCAAGAAACAAAAAGAAATCGGTCTGTGGCTGATCACGGAACCGGCGGTGGGATCCAATACAAAGAAGGAAGAACTGCTGGGAGCGGCAGTATCTGTGCCGGATGCGGAAACGGTATTTTATGCGTTGAAGCGGGAGCAGGAACCGGAGGGGCAGTTGAGCCTGTTTGAAGAGGTGAAACAGACGGTGGATGAAACGGCAGAGATCACGGCAGCCTTGCAGGAACTTTCTTCCGTGAAAGGACTCCGGATTGCTACATTTGATGTAAAGCGTCAGTACGATTATCTGGACCACAGCGGTACCGAACAATATTTTGACATTCTCATAGCTGCCTATCTATTGAATCCTCTGAAAAATGATTATGATCCGGAGTCCATTGCTTCAGAGCATCTGGGGATCATGATCCAGGGAAAGGCGGAAGTATTTGGAAAGAGATCCTTCCGGACATTGCTTTCGGAAGAGAGAAAAAAAGCCGCGGAATATACCTGTTATGGGGCCTGGGTATCCGTAAAGTGTAGGAAAGTGCTCGAGGACAAGCTGGAGGCAGCAGGCATGAAGCGGCTCATGAATGAGATGGAAATGCCTCTGTCGCTGGTACTCTACGATATGCAGAAGGAAGGCGTGGCTGTCAGAAGAGAGGAATTGAAATCTTACGGTGATGCGCTGGTTGCCCGGATTGAAGAACTGGAGCATGCAATACACGAACAGGCTGGAGTTGATTTTAATATTAATTCCCCCAAACAATTAGGTGAGGTACTGTTCGAGACGATGCAGATCCCGGGCGGGAAAAAGACGAAGACCGGTTATTCTACCGCAGCGGATGTGCTGGAGAAGTTGTCTGCGGATTATCCGATTGTGCGGGATATTCTGGAGTACAGAGGACTTACAAAACTGAAATCAACCTATGCGGACGGGCTGGCAGCTTTTATCGAGGCGGATGGAAGAATTCATACGAACTTCAATCAGACCATTACAGCCACAGGGCGGATCAGTTCCACAGAACCGAATCTGCAGAACATTCCCATGCGTATGGAACTGGGCAGAAAGATCCGCAAGGTATTTGTCCCCAGGGGGGGATATGAATTCATGGATGCTGATTATTCGCAGATCGAATTGCGTGTACTGGCCCATATGTCCGGAGATGAGCAGCTGATCGATGCCTACAGACAGGAAGAGGATATTCACCGGATCACAGCATCCAAGGTATTCCATACTCCGTTCGAAGAGGTCACGGATCTGCAGAGACGCAATGCCAAGGCTGTAAATTTCGGCATTGTCTACGGCATCAGTTCCTTTGGACTGAGTCAGGATCTCAGCATCAGCAAAAAAGAAGCGGCGCAGTATATTGAAGAATATTTTAAAACCTATCCTAAGGTCAAGGAATTTCTGGACAGAGAGGTGGAAAATG
>OHEH01000589.1_pt1 | contig 14422 bp, 7 predicted proteins | sample 1567221 | NCBI WGS metagenome assembly OHEH01 (sample SAMEA3879586, study PRJEB24766) | human gut metagenome | biome: human-associated habitat; feature: feces | place: USA | collected 1985/1987
TTTTTCCGCACTGGATCGCAAGACGGAGGAAGAGGTTTTTGCCAATCTACGGAAGCTGGCAGCAGACAGTATCGTGATCCTACTGTCCCATAGGCTGTATCTGTTCCCTGAAATGGATCAGGTGATGTGGATGGAGGATGGAAAAGTGACCGCAGGAACCCACGAACAGATCCTTGAAAAGTTCCCGGAGTATGCGAGACTGTATGAAGCACAGGCGGATGGCGCTGATGCACACAGTACGCAGGAGGGAGGTCCGGATCATGCAGAAAAATAAACAGATGCAGAAAAATAAGAGACAGAATGTGAAAAATGTCCGCAGCGTGATCCGGCAGACTGTGACAGGCTATGCAGGGTTGTCACTGGGAATCGTGCTGGCAGTCGCAGGTGCCATTGTAACCGCGCTTTTGCCGCCCTGGATCCTGGGAAGTATCGTGGATACAATCACCGCAGGAAACGTAGTTCCGGTTGCACTGGTGATACTCTATTTTGCCTTTACGGTGCTCACCGGACTGACAGAGAGTATCAGAGAGGGACTGTTAACGGTTTTCGGTCAGAAGATCACTCATGCACTGCGGAGCAGCATGATGGAGAAATACACGAACCTGACGGCAGGGGAACTGACGAAACAGGAGCCCGGTACGATCGTATCCCGGTTCGTGGGAGATGTGGATACGGTGGAGAACCTGTTTACCTCCGGAATCATCAGCATGTTCGCCGATGCCTGTAAGATTATAAGTATCCTGGTGGTGATCTGGTTAAAAAACAGAGGACTGGCGATCGTACTTTTGATCCTGCTACCATTTCTGTATTGGTTCACCCGGACGGTGCAGAAAAACATGCTGAAAGCCCAGATCGAGAACCGTCGTGCTGTGGGCAGAGCCTCCGGACATGTGCCGGAGACGCTGCACAATATCCGCACCATTCATACGCTGGGAAAAGAGCGCTATATGGAGGAACGGTATGATGAATATATTGCGGAGAGTTATCGCGCGGTAGATCGCACGAATTTCTATGATGCTATTTATTCCCCGGTGATCCTGATCCTGAATGCTATCGTGGTGGCGGTTGTGATGCTGTTTTCTGCCTCCGGTAATGCAAAGGTGCTGACACTGTTCGGCATGTCTGCAGGTACAGCGGTAGCGGTAATTAACTATATCTCCCAGATCTTTACCCCAGTGGAGAGTCTGGGAATGGAGATTCAGACCATACAGTCCGCCATTGCGGGCGTGCACCGGATCAATGAATTCTATGCGCTGGAGGAATTGCCGGAGAGAGTACGGAATTTGGAGACTCCGGTGGTCACAGAGGAAGAGACGCCGTTTGTGGAACTGCAAAACGTGACCTTTGCTTATGAGGATGACAGCCGTAAAATCCTGCATCACTTAAGCTTCAAAGTGTATCCCGGAGAACAGGTGACACTGTCCGGAAGAACCGGAGCAGGGAAGAGTACGGTCTTCAAACTGTTGTTGGGACTTTATCAGCCGGGAGAGGGTAAAGTGCTGATTCAGGGAAGAGATGCTTTTCAGATTCCGGAAAATGAAAAGCGCAGCCTGTACGGCTATGTGGAGCAGACTTTTCACAGGGTACCCGGTACCGTGAAGGATCAGATCACGCTGTATGACGATTCTTTTACTATGGAAGAGGTACGGGAGGCTGCAAGAATTGCGGGACTGGATGCAACGATAGAACAGCTGGAAAAAGGCTATGACACGATCTGTACTTCGGAGATCTTCTCGCAGGGGCAGTGGCAGCTGTTATCCATTGCCAGAGCCGCCGTGGCGAAGCCTAAGCTCCTTCTGTTGGATGAGATTACGGCAAATCTGGATGCCCAGACCGAAGAAGAGGTGCTGCAGGCACTGAAGAGGGCTTCCGAAGGACGTACCGTAATCTCGATTTCGCATAGAGTGAACGCGGAGACAGGACGGATCATTACATTTTAATCCATCCAAATGCATTTGCCACGGAGCTTAATAAAATAATCGCAGCAAATACCGGGCAGAGATACTTGATCATGAAATTGAATATCTTTTTGCGGCGGAAAGCGGCTTCTCCGTGCATGACTTCTTCTTCCACAGCCTTTACTCCGATGACGCGGGATACCAGCAGACAGATGGTGATGGCAGCGATAGGCATCATCACGGAGTTGGTCAGGAAATCGAAGAAATCAAGGAACTGCATGCCGATGATCTTCACAGCACCGAGCGGTCCGTAACCCAGTGAGGATAACGTTCCCAGTGCCAGCATGATCACACCCATGATCACGGTAGATTTTTTACGACCCCAGCCAAGCTCGTCCTCGAAAGTAGACACAGCACTTTCGGTAAGTGCAATGGAGCTGGTCATGGCTGCAAACAGTACCAGTACGAAGAACATAATACCTACGAAGGTGCCCATTCCCATGCTGTCGAAGACCTTGGGAAGTGTGATGAACATCAGGGAAGGACCAGCCTGTAAGGTATCGGGATCTCCGCCGGAGAATGCGAACACGGCGGGAATGATCATGAGCCCTGCCATGATAGCGATAGCAGTATCAAAGATCTCCACATTTTTCGTGGAACCTTCAATGGAGACATCTTTTTTCATGTAAGAGCCGAAGGTGATGAGAATACCCATGGCAATGGACAGAGAGTAGAACATCTGCCCCATGGCAGCTACGACGGTCATCCAGGAAAAATTCGCAGGATTCGGGATCAGGAAATACTTCACACCGCTCAGTGCTCCCGGTCTGGTAACGGAATAGACTGTGATGACCACGGACAGAACTACCAGGATCGGCATCATAATGCGGGATACGCGCTCGATACCGTTGCGGACACCGGCGTAGATGATGCCCAGAGTACACAGAGTGAATACGATAAAGCACAGCTCTGTCGAGACACCATTGGAAATAAACGTGGAAAAATAACCGTCCGTTGCCAGATCATGTCCGTGACCTTTGGCATATTCCACCAGATATTTGATCACCCATCCGCCGATGACGGAATAATAAGGAACGATCAGAATAGGAATAATAGCGTTGATCCATCCGCCGAAGGACAGCCATTTGGACTTCCCGAAGGTATGAAAGGCCCCCACGGGACTTTTACCTGTCATGCGTCCCAGTGAAGTCTCCGCCACGATCATGGTATAACCGAAGGTAAGCGCCAGAATAATATAGATCAACAGGAAGATTCCGCCGCCGTATTTGGCTGCCAGATATGGGAAACGCCAGATATTGCCTAAGCCTACGGATGCTCCGGCAGCCGACAGAACGAAGCCGATCCTGCCGGAAAATGAACTTCTGTTATTATTTTTGTGATTCATAGTTTAAACTCTCCCATAAAAAATTGTCGTAAACAGAATAAGTGTAACATAGAAATAAGGAAAATACAGTACGAAATAGTCTGATTGAGAATTGAAAAATTCGATAATGCAAGAGTGAAAATTGAATGGATGCATTTTAATTTTAATATAAAACAATAATTCTGAGGAAAAATACAGAACTGCTATAAATATAAGCCAGCAATGGCACTGCTGAATGACGGTGTATCTGGCAATTTAAAGTATATTTTTTCCTGCATTTCGCATACTAACTGCAACGTTAATGATTAGTAATGCGAGATGATGATTTATCTTACGCAATATGTCATGGAGGAAAAAATGATGAAAGCAACTGGAATTGTAAGAAGAATAGATGACCTGGGACGCATCGTGATCCCGAAGGAGATCCGCCGCACGTTACACATCAGAGAGAGTGATCCGCTGGAGATCTTCACCGACAGAGAGGGGCAGGTCATCCTGAAAAAATATTCCCCTATCGGAGAGATGACCACATTTGCCAAACAGTATGCGGAGAGCCTGGCACAGGTGTCGGGACATGCCACACTGATCGCGGACAGAGACCAGTTCATCGCCGTCTCAGGAGGCTGTAAGCAACTGTTAAATAAATCCGTGAGCCGTCAACTGGAAGAGAAGGTCAATAATAGAGAGACTGTGATTGCCGCAAAAGGAGACCGCAACTATGTCAACATTGCGGAAGACATTGCCGTGGACTATGCCTGGCAGCTGATCACGCCGATCATCTGCGAAGGGGACATCATCGGAAGTGTGATCCTGTTGGAAAATGACGGGAAGAGCAAAATGGGAGAAGTGGAGCAGAAACTGGCTCTGTCTGCGGCAGGCTTCCTGGGCAGACAGATGGAACAATAAATAATTACTTTGTTTATTTACAATTTGGAATAGAAAAGTGCAACCGGTTGCAAAAATCTTTTCCAAAAATGAAGCAAGTATATTGATTTTCAGTTAAATTATCCATATAATAGAATAGAAAAGTGCAACTAGTTGCAAAAATCTATTCCAGGGAGAAAATATATGGATATTCGCAGAGATTTCTATTTGGAAAAGTTAATAAAAAGAAAGAGCAATGGATTAATCAAGGTGATTACCGGTATTCGAAGATGTGGTAAGTCTTATCTGCTGAATAACATTTTCTATCATCATTTGTTAGATTCCGGTGTGGAAGCAGACCATATCATACGGTTTGCCTTTGATTCTGCGGATGATCTTTACCTGATCGGTGAAAGTCTTATTCAGATCGAAAAGGAAAAGCGGGGTGTGGATCCGGAGAAATTTATGGCATATATTCGGTCGAAAACTACAGGAGAGGGAATATATTATCTGCTGTTGGATGAAATTCAGATGCTGGATTGTTTTGAGGCTGTTTTGAATGGATACCTTCGCAAAGAGAATATTGATGTGTTTGTGACGGGAAGTAACGCAAAACTGTTGTCAAAGGATATTGCTACGGAATTTGCAGGCAGGGGTGATGAAATTCATATGTACCCTCTCAGCTTTGCTGAATTTATGTCTGTTCATAACGGAGATAAATATACCGGGTTATCTGAATATATGCTTTACGGTGGAATTCCATTAGTGGTTCTGCGGGATGGTGCCGGGGATAAGGCAACAGCGCTGCAGAATTTATTTAACGAAATTTATATCCGTGATATTACGAAACGGAATCGTATAAAGAATATTGGGGAATTGGAAGATCTGCTAAATATTCTTTCCTCTGCGATCGGTTCGTTGACCAATCCGGAAAAACTAAAGAACACTTTTAAAACCGTGAAGAAATCTAAAATTACTTCTGCAACCATAAAGAAATATTTGGATTACTTTGAAGATTCTTTTTTGATAGAGTCAGCACAGCGTTATGATATTAAGGGAAAGTCATATATAGAGACTCCTAAGAAATATTATTTTTCTGATTTGGGGCTTCGGAATGCCAGAATTAATTTCCGGCAGTTGGAGCAGACACATTCCATGGAAAATGTAATCTATAACGAACTCCGGATGCGGGGATATAGTGTGGATGTAGGTGTTGTCCCTATCGCAGAAAAAGATTTGGAAGGAAAGGTAAACCGCAGGCAGCTGGAAGTGGATTTTGTCTGCAATCTTGGTTCTGCCAGATATTACATTCAATCGGCATATTCTCTTCCGGATGAAGCAAAGCGGACGCAGGAAATCCGACCGTTCCGGAAGATTGATGACTCTTTTAAGAAAATTGTCATTACAAAAGATATTGTGCAGCCATATTATGATGAATATGGTATTCTGACAATCAATATTTATGATTTCCTGTTGAATCCGGAATGCCTGCAAGGTTAAAGATAACAAGATCAGAAACAAATAAGAAACGGTCGTAACCGGGTTAAGATACCACCTGGTTACGACCGTTTGTCTTACCGATATATAATTTCTCATCAGCTTCTTTTAATAATGTATGAACATCTTTGTCAGACTCACAGACCAGTCCGAAGGTCATATTTATCTTCACGTGTTGACCTTCATAGAGCGTATCCAGTTCGTGGATTTTGTCCATGAGAAGCTCCAGCTGTTTCCGTGCTTCTGCAAGATCTACATTTTCAAATACCAGTAGAAATTCCTCACCACCCCAACGCGCGGCAAAGCCACGGCGCCACATATGCTGCTTTAGCAGGGCAGAAACATTTTTCAGCACGGCATCCCCGCATTCATGACCGTAGGTATCGTTAACCTTTTTGAAAAAGTCAATGTCTCCGATGGCGAGCGCAAAAGAATGGCGGGAGGATTGGGCTTCCTCGAAGATCTGGCGCAGCTTTTTTTCCCCGCTGCGTCGGTTGTACAGCTCGGTCAGGGCATCCTGCTCGATCATGGTACGAAGAGAGCGCTGCATGGACAGGGCACAGCGACCGATATCACCTAATTCATCACTGCGTTTTGTTACGGAATGATCCAGTGTGGCGTTCAGATTCCCGGAGGCTACCTCCGACAGGAAGCTGTGAATATGGAGTAATACAGCCACGAATCTTCTGGTGTAAAAATAGATGCAGACAGCCACGAGAGCCACAAAACCGATGATCAGCCATGTCAGCGGATAGACATAACGTTGAATGGATTGAGATACGGCGGCACTGGATTTTCCTATAAAAAGCATGCCAACTATGCTGCCGTCCTGATTGCGGACAGGACTATAATAGGAAAAATAAGTCTTTCCATTGATCAGAGTGTTGATATAAAAATGATCTTCACCGGTATTCAGGACATCACGGATCACCACATCCGGAGCACCGGAGCCGACAATGCGGTCACCCTGGGCGTTATACAGAGTCGTCAGAATGCGGGTATCCTGATAGAACAGGGTGATGTCCAGTCCGGTATCCTCTTTGAATTGATCAAATAGAGAATATTCACGGGTGATATCTACATCGCCCTTATACAGAAGGTAGGCAACATCACCTTCCAGCCGGTAATCGCCGGGATAGGCAGCGTTCAGAAGTGTAGTGGCACTTTTTGTGGCATCATACAATTCACGTTCCACTTCCTGATACATAGTTTTTGTGAACCATTGGGAAGTGAAAAATAACATGACGATCCCTAGCGCCAGCAGGGGAATCAGGCCGATCGCCTGCAGAGTATATGATATTTTACCGCCGCTTCTTTTCGGCGTATTTTGCGTATTTTCCATAGAATTCCCTGCCCTTTCCGGTAAGATCGGTACACATATCAGTCTTAAAATAATTATATGAAATAAATGTCGGAAAAGCAAGAAAGAAAAGCTTTCTAAGCAAATGATAACATCCGGCTTGACAACGCAAAAAAATGAGATATATAATAGCGGTATATCAAAAATGCATTGACGAAGAGAGTAACTTTTCCGCAGAAAGGCAAAGCGAGCCGGTGATGGTGAGAGACCGGTGCGAGTAGGGAAAAAGTGAAAATCACTTCTGAGCTGTCAGAACAAAAGCCCAGGTCAGTAGTTCTGAACGGAATCCCGCCGTTACCGGGAAGCATATCACTCCTGTGAGATTACACATGTGGAATCGTATGGGAAGTATGTTGTAAGAGGTGGTTAACGAATGCATGAGCTTCGTCCTGTTACGGGACGAAGCTTTTTTTGATACTATTCAGGAAAGCATCGAAACTGCGATTTTGTGAATGAGGCGCTGAATAGTATGATGCTGTAATAAGAAAAGAAAGGAAGCGCACTATGTACAAGCAGGTACCCACAAGCCTGAATTTCGTAGACCGTGAGAAAGCTGTCGAGAAATTTTGGGAAGACAACAACATTTTCAAAAAAAGTATGGAACACCGTAAGGAAGGCGAGACCTATACCTTCTACGACGGACCGCCTACCGCCAACGGTAAGCCCCACATCGGTCATGTAGAGACCCGTACCATCAAGGATATGATCCCCAGATACCGTACCATGAAGGGATATATGGTTCCCCGTAAGGCAGGCTGGGATACCCACGGACTTCCCGTAGAGCTGGAAGTTGAGAAGCTGCTGGGTCTGGATGGCAAGGAGCAGATCGAGGAATACGGTCTGGCACCTTTTATCGACAAATGTAAAGAGAGCGTCTGGAAATACAAGGGAATGTGGGAAGATTTCTCCCGTACTGTTGGTTTCTGGGCTGACATGGATAACCCTTATGTTACCTACGATGACAACTTCATCGAGTCCGAATGGTGGGCACTGAAGACCATTTGGGATAAGGGACTTCTGTACAAGGGCTTCAAGATCGTTCCTTACTGCCCTCGCTGCGGAACCCCGCTGTCCAGCCACGAAGTGGCACAGGGCTATAAGGCAGTCAAAGAGCGTTCCGCTATCGTACGTTTCAAGGTAAAGGGCGAGGATGCATATTTCCTGGCATGGACCACCACCCCCTGGACTCTTCCTTCCAACGTGGCACTGTGCGTGAACCCGGAGGAGACCTACCTGAAGGTGAAGGCCGCCGACGGTTATACCTATTATATTGCAAAGGCACTGGCAGACAAGGTTCTGGGACGTCTTGCAGAAGAAGGCAAGGATGCTTACGAAGTACTGGAGACTTATGTTGGTAAGGATCTGGAGTACAAGGAGTATGAGCCTCTGTACAAGTGTGCGGGAGATGCCGCCAAGAAGCAGAAGAAAAAGGCACATTTCGTAACCTGCGACGGTTATGTAACCATGACCGACGGTACCGGTATCGTTCATATCGCACCGGCTTTCGGTGAAGACGACAGCCGTATCGGACGTAATTACGGGCTGCCCTTCGTACAGTTCGTAGACGGCAAGGGTGATCTGACCGCAGAGACCCCTTATGCCGGAAAATTCGTAAAAGATGCAGATCCTCTGGTACTTAAAGATCTGGATGCAGAGGGCAAGCTGTTCGATGCACCGAAGTTCGAGCATGATTATCCCTTCTGCTGGAGATGTGATACTCCGCTGATCTATTATGCAAGAGAGTCCTGGTTCATCAAGATGACCGCTGTGAAGGATGATCTGGTACGTAATAATAAGACCATCAACTGGATCCCCGCTTCCATCGGTGAGGGACGTTTCGGCAACTGGCTGGAGAATATTCAGGACTGGGGTGTATCCCGTAACCGTTACTGGGGTACTCCGTTAAATATCTGGGAGTGCGAATGCGGACACCAGCATTCCATCGGCAGCCGTGAAGAGCTGTACAAGATGAGCGGCAATGAGAAGGCGAAGACCGTAGAATTCCATCGCCCTTACATCGACGAGATCACCATCACCTGCCCCGAGTGCGGCAAGCAGATGAAGCGTGTTCCCGAGGTGATCGACTGCTGGTTCGACTCCGGAGCAATGCCTTTTGCACAGCATCATTATCCGTTTGAAAACAAGGATCTGTTCGAGCAGCAGTTCCCCGCTGACTTTATCTCCGAGGCAGTGGACCAGACCCGTGGATGGTTCTACTCTCTGCTGGCAGAATCTACTCTGCTCTTCAATAAGGCTCCTTACAAGAACGTTATCGTTATGGGTCATGTACAGGATGAGAATGGTCAGAAGATGAGTAAGAGTAAGGGCAATGCGGTAGATCCCTTCAACGCACTGGAGACCTACGGTGCAGATGCCATCCGTTGGTATTTCTACACCAGTTCCGCACCCTGGCTGCCGAAGAGATTCTCCGGCAAAGCCGTACAGGAAGGACAGCGTAAATTCATGGGTACCCTGTGGAACACCTACGCATTCTTCGTACTGTATGCAAACATTGATAATTTTGACGCTTCCAAATATACACTGGAATACGACAAACTGCCCGTAATGGATAAGTGGCTGCTGTCCAAGCTGAACTCTACCGTTGCAGAAGTAGACAGCAATCTGGACCAGTACCGTATCCCTGAGGCTGCCAAGGCTCTGCAGGACTTCGTCGATGAGATGAGTAACTGGTATGTAAGACGCAGCCGTGAGCGTTTCTGGGCAAAGGGTATGGAGCAGGATAAGATCAATGCCTACATGACGTTGTACACCGCACTGGTGACCATCTGTAAGGCAGCCGCACCCATGATCCCCTTCATGACAGAGGATATTTACCAGAACCTGGTAAGAAGCAACGATGCAAATGCACCCGAGAGTATCCATCTGTGTGACTTCCCGGTAGTGAACAAGGATCACATCGACAAGAAGCTGGAAGAGGATATGGAGGATGTACTGGATGCTGTAGTAATGGGGCGTGCATGCCGTAACGAGGCTGCCATCAAGAATCGTCAGCCCATCAGCAGAATGTATATCAAGTCAGACTTCACCTTAAGTGAGTTCTACCAGGAGATCATCGAGGATGAGTTGAACGTCAAGGAAGTCGTATTTACCGATGACGTACGTGACTTTACCTCTTACACCTTCAAACCCCAGCTGCGTACCGTAGGACCCAAGTATGGCAAACAGTTGGGCGGCATCCAGAAGCACCTTGCAGCACTGGATGGCAATGCAGCAATGGATGAACTGAATGCAGACGGCGCATTAAAGTTCGATGTAGACGGTGTGGCTGTGGAACTGACCAAGGACGATCTGCTGATCGACATGGCACAGAAGGAAGGCTATGTATCTCAGGAGGACAATCGGATGACCGTTGTCCTGGATACCAACCTGACACCGGAACTGGTAGAGGAAGGCTTCGTATACGAGATCATCAGCAAGATCCAGACCATGCGTAAGGAGAGCGGCTTCGAAGTGACCGATCACATCCGCGTATCCATCAATGGCAACGATAAGCTGTCCGAGATCGCACAGAAGAACAAAGAAGCCATCAGTGGCAAGGTTCTGGCTGACGAACTGACAAGCGGTGCGGAATATGGCGTATCGAAGGAATGGAATATCAACGGCGAGAACGCAGTGATCGCTGTGGAGAGAGTATAAAGATAAAGATTCTGTGGTTTTCCGGAAGGGGGACCGCAGAATCTTTTCTGTTTCGGAAAAACATTTACGAAACTTACGAAAACCGGCGAAAACAGTTGGAATGCGCATGGAAGTTTGTTATAATATTACCTGTATTTGGTTAAGAATATGGATGAAATCATAACGCTATCCGGTGCGGAATATCTTGAGAAGAGTACAGTACCGGAGAGGTAATGGAGAGGAGAACATAGGTGAAAAAATCAGTAGCAGCCAGCGAGAAGCCGGTAAAGGCAAAAGAGTTCGACAAGGAGCTCTTCAAGAGAAGTGTGGAATATAATGTGCGCACCCTGTATCGTAAGAATCTGGAAGAGGCAGATGCACAGCAGATCTTCCAGGCAGTATCTTATGCGATCAAGGACCGTATCGTAGAGAACTGGATGGAGACCCAGAAGGCATATGAGAAGGAAGACCCCAAGATGGTCTACTACATGTCCATGGAGTTTTTGATGGGAAGAGCACTGGGCAATAACCTCATCAATTTAAAGGCATACAAGCCCGTAGCGGAAGCTCTGGAAGAACTGGGACTGGATCTGAACCTGATCGAGGACCAGGAGCCGGATGCAGCACTGGGTAACGGTGGACTGGGACGTCTGGCAGCATGTTTCCTGGATTCTCTGGCAACGCTGGGATATCCTGCATATGGCTGCGGTATCCGTTATCGTTATGGTATGTTCAAGCAGGAGATCCGCGACGGTTATCAGGTAGAGGTTCCCGATAACTGGCTGATGAATGGTAATCCTTTCGAACTGCGCAGACCTGAGTATGCGAAAATTGTGAAATTCGGTGGCTATGTCAGTGTGCATACCGATGAGAACGGCAGAAACGTATTTACCCAGGAGGGCTATCAGTCCGTTAAGGCGGTTCCGTTTGATTTCCCCATCGTGGGTTATGGCAATGGCATTGTAAACACCCTGCGTATCTGGGATGCGGAGCCCGTAGAGTGCTTCCAGCTGGATTCCTTTGATAAGGGCGATTACCAGAAAGCGGTAGAACAGGAGAACCTGGCACGTAACATCGTAGAGGTTCTGTACCCCAACGACAATCACTATGCAGGTAAGGAGCTGCGTCTGAAGCAGCAGTATTTCTTCGTTTCGGCCACCATGCAGTCCATCACACGGCAGCACATCCAGACCTACGGCACCCTGAAAAACTTCCACGAGAAGAACGTCATCCAGATCAACGACACCCATCCGGCGCTGGTGATCCCGGAGCTGATGCGTATTCTGGTGGACGATGCGGGCCTTTCCTGGGACGAGGCGTGGCACATTACCACCTGCTCCGTGGCCTACACCAACCACACGGTACTGGCGGAGGCGCTGGAGTGCTGGCCCCAGCAGCTGTTCGAGACGCTGTTGCCCCGTGTGTGGCAGATCCTGCAGGAGATCGCCCGCCGCTGGCAGGAGAAGGTGGAGAGCTTCTATCACGACCCCGAAAAGACCGCCAAGATGGCGGTCATCTGGGACGGCGTGGTGCGGATGGCCAACCTCTGCATCGCCGGCGGTATGGCCATCAACGGCGTGTCCGCTCTGCACTCGGATATCCTGCGCCATGATGTGTTCCGGGACGCCTGCCGAATGGAGCCGGAGAAGTTCAAGAACGTCACCAACGGCGTGGATCATCGCCGCTGGCTCAGCCAGATCAACCCCGGTCTGGACGGGTTGATCCGGGAGCTCATCGGGGACGGTTATCTGACCCATGCGGGCCATTTGCAGGAACTGGACCCCTATGCTGAGGATGGGGCGGTGCTGGCCCGGCTGGAGGAGATCAAGCGCTGCAACAAGGAGACCTTTGCCCGGTGGGCCCACCGACAGCAAGGGGTGCAGCTGAACACGGACGCTATCTTCAACGTGCAGGTGAAGCGGCTTCACGAGTATAAACGGCAGCTGCTGAACGTACTGCACATCATCGCCCTGTACCAGCAGCTGCAGGACGACCCGGACATGGACTTCCCACCACAGACCTTCCTCTTTGGCGCCAAAGCCGCTCCCGGCTATGCCGTAGCCAAGCGCATCATCCGTCTCATCAACTCTCTGGCGGATCAGGTGAACAACGACCCCATCTGCAAGGGGAAGCTGCAGGTGGTATTTCTGGAGAATTACCGGGTCTCCATGGCGGAGATGCTGATGCCCGCCAGCGAGGTCAGCCAGCAGATCTCCACCGCCGGCAAGGAGGCCAGCGGCACCGGCAACATGAAGTTCATGATGAACGGCGCACTGACCATCGGCACGCTGGACGGTGCCAACGTGGAGATGCACGAGGTGCTGGGGGACGAGAATATGTTCCTCTTTGGCCTGACGGCGGAGGAGGCCTCCCACATGAGCCGGGGCTATGACCCATATCTGCTGTATACACGTGACCCGGTACTGCGCCGGGTGCTGGATCAGCTGAAGGCCGGGTTCCGGGACGGCGTCAGCTATGAGGATCTGTACCAGCGGCTGCTGTTCGGCGTGGACTGCCCGGCGGATCAGTATCTGCTGCTGGCGGACTTTGCCTCCTACTGCGCCGCCTCCCAGCGGGTGACGGACACCTACCGGGATCGGGAGAGGTGGAACCGCATGAGCCTGCACAACATCGCCCGCAGCGGAATCTTCTCCGCCGACCGGTCGGTGGCAGACTATGCCGATACCATCTGGCACGTGCCGTATAAGAAGTAAGCACCGGAACTGAAAAAAGCACTCCCGGAGGACGCATTTGCATCCTCCGGGAGTGCTTTTTTACTCTATGGGGGCTTCTGCGGGAGAAGGCTTTGCAGGGGAGTTACTTCCGCAGGGCGGAGTCCACAACAACGGCACGGGCCTTGGCCAGCTTCAGATCGTGCTGGAGCCGGGCGGGAGGCACCTGCTCCCGCAGCTGGGGAACGGTCATGCCGTAGAGGGCGGCCATCTCCTGATACTTCTCCTCCAGCTCCTCCTCGGTGACGGTGATGCCCTCCTGACGGGCGATCTCCGTCATGGCCAGCTCATACCGGGCAGCGGCCACGGCGTTTTCACGGGCGTGATCCCGCAGATCCTCCATGGTCAGACCTGCTGCTTGCAGGTAATCGGACAGGGAAGCGCCCTGGCTCTCCAGATGCTGCTGGAGCTCCTGAAGGATGCCGGTGAGCTGGCTCTCCACCATGGAGTCGGGCAGCTGCACCTCCATGCCCGCCACCACCTGCTGCATCAGGGCCTCGGCAAAGGCGTTGGAGGCAGCCTGCTGTTTTTGCAGGATGGCCTGCTCCATGATGCTGCGGCGCAGATGGGACACGTCCTCGAAGCCCTGCTCCTGTGCAAAGGCGTCCGTCAGCTGGGGCAGGCTCCGCCGGACGATGCGGTGGGCCTTGACGTGGAAGGTAGCATCCTTGCCCGCCAGCTCCGGCACATACTGGGTGGGGAAGGTGACGTGGACATCCCGCTCCTCCTCCGGGCGAATGCCCGCCACCTGCTCCTCGAAGCCGGGGATGAACATCCCGCTGCCCAGCAGCAGGGGATAGCCTTCGCCCTTGCCACCCTCGAAGGGTACGCCGTCCACGAAGCCCTCGAAGTCCAGAGTGACCTCGTCGCCCATGGCGGCCCGGTCCTGCTCCTGCTCCACCAGATGCTCCGTCAGGAAGCGCTGGATGGCCTCGTTGGTGTCATCGTCGGAGAGCTCGGCATTTTCCCACGGGGCGGACAGGCCCTTGTACTGGCCCAGCTTCACCTCGGGATACACGGCCACGGTGCACTTGAACACCACGCCGTCCTT
>OHEH01000637.1_pt1 | contig 13593 bp, 10 predicted proteins | sample 1567221 | NCBI WGS metagenome assembly OHEH01 (sample SAMEA3879586, study PRJEB24766) | human gut metagenome | biome: human-associated habitat; feature: feces | place: USA | collected 1985/1987
GGCCGCCTCCTCTGCCGCTTGACAAGGACGGAGCGGGGAGCAGGACAGCGGTGAGAGCAGGTGTTTCGTTTGTGTTTCGGTTTTGCACAGGTGATTGCAAAACCGGCAAACCTATGGTACAATAAAACTACAGACCGATCAAAAGCCGCCTTGGCGTCGAAGATACAGCCGTTTTTGCGGCTGCTTTTCTTATATTTGGCCGCTTTTTGCCGCAGACGGCGTTTTCAGATCACACCAAATGCTGGAAGGAGATTTTTTCTATGGAGGTGAGTCACTTCTTCAGGACATGACCGCACGCGTTTTGCAGCGCCGGAAACGGACGGTGACGCTTATGGCGCGCCCCGTCTATGATGCGGCGGCAGCCCTCCGCGGAGGGAGCTTTGGAATCGGTCAGATCAACGCATAATAAAATATTATAATTTAAGGATGTGTTATTTTGTTACTCTCGGGGAAAAGTCTGAAACATGACTTCATCCGTTTTGCCTCCGCCACGATGGCCTCACAGGTCGTGTTCTCGCTCTACTCCATGGTCGACGGGCTTATGGTCTCGATCGGTGTGAACGAATATGCCATGAGCGCCGTCAATCTCGCGATTCCCTTCACCAACGCGCTTTTTTCCATCGCCGTGCTCTTCGCCGTCGGCTCGTCGACGCTCATCGCCATTTTCATCGCGCAGGAGAAGCGGCGCGAGGCCAACGCCCTCTTTTCTCAGAATTTTGCCACGCTGCTGACCCTTGGCGCGGTCATCACTGCGCTCGTGCTGCTCTTTTTGGAGCCGTTTGCGTACCTTCTCGGCGCAGACGAGATCACACTTGACTATGTCAAGCAGTATATTCTCGGCATCGCGCCGTTCAGCGTGTGCTATCTGGTGTCCTACAATCTCGAAGTGCTCGTCAAGACAGACGGCTATCCGCGCTACGCGCTCTTCACGGTTATCGGCGGATGCCTGACGAACTGCGTGCTTGACTATATCGCCATTTTTCACCTCGACATGGGCGTGTTCGGCGCGGCGGTCGCCACGGGCATCTCGCAGCTCGTGACCTGTATCTCGTACTTTGTCCACTTTTTCAGCAAGAAGTGCACGTTCCGGCTGTGCAAATTTCGCTTCGACCCTCACCTTTACGCGCGCATCCTGCCCATCGGCCTGTCCGACGGCGTGACAGAGTTGTGCACGGGGCTGATGATCTTCCTCTTCAACCGCACGGTGCTCAAGTGCATCGGCACGGACGGCGTCGTGACCTACACGGTCATCGCTTACGTGACGACCATTGTCATTAACCTCATGGTCGGCATCTCGCAGGGCTCGCAGCCGCTTGTGAGCTATCACTACGGCAAAGAGGATCACACGGGCTGTCAAAAACTTCTGCGCTACGCGCTCACGACCGTCTGCATCTTCGCGCCGGCGCTGTTTCTGCTCGTCTTTTTCTTCGCGCCGCAGATCGTGCGCACGTACCTTTCGCACGCGGGCGATGAGCTCATCGCCTACTCCATCGGTGCATTCCGGCGCTACAGCGTTTCGTATCTGCTGCTGGGCTTCAACATCGTCATCGGTGGGTTTATGACAGCCATCGAGCGCCCCGTGCCCGCTATTTGTATCTCGGTCGGCCGCGGGCTGGCGCTGCAAAGTGCCGTGCTTCTTCTCCTCGCGGCGATCTTCGGCGGCGACGCAGTGTGGTATACGCCGATCTTCTCCGAAGCGTTGTGCCTTGTCATGTCGCTCCTGTTCCTGCGCAGCTACCGCAGACAGACCGATATGCAGGCGTGAGCCCCGCCCAGTGCGATAAAATAAGAGAAAATAAAAAGGCCCTGGAAGCAGCGCTTCCAGGGCCTTTTGGCATCCCCGACCAGACGCTAACTGGCGGACTGACGCTTAGAAGCCAGCTATCTCATTTCATGCCGTGCAGTACACCGTCATTTACTGCCGGCCAGTTAGTTCCGCACAGATCACTTGAAAACAAAGATTTCTTCGATCGGCGCTTCGACAACCCTTGCAATATCGATCGCCAGTTTAAGTGAGGGATTGTATTGTGCCTTTTCCAGCCGCATGATGGTTTCCTGCCGCACGCCTACCTGCGCCGCCAACTGCTCTTGGGTCAAATCTTTTAATAGCCTGTACTTTTTTAATCGGCATTCAAAATCAGGCACGTTTATTCCTCACTTTCATCAAACGGTTCATCATGGTCATAATGATATAGCAGATACTCACTGAGGAATAGTTCAAGCGCTATGGAAAGAGCAATCACAATAACAAGAGCAATTAGGGTGTATTCAAGGCACCCCATGAGCCTTCCCTGTCCCAGAATCAGTATTGCAAAAAAATAATGGACAGAGCAGTTTTGTTCGCTGTGCTTTGCGCTCTCATTTTGTTTTCTTTGTACCGTTCGTCTATCAGGGTATTTGACATTTTCCCCTCATAGAAAAATCCGAAAAAGCCGAAAAACAGAAAAAACACGAAGGGGAAAATGGTCTGGTCGACGCGGTAAGTCCAAAATCCTAAAAATCCGGCAAAACCGAATAAGCCTAAAAATCCCAGTTTGGGATTTACGGTTCTGGTGGACCGAGAGGTCGATCCTCTGCGCTTGTTTGCGGAGGTAGATTGGAAAAACAACACAGCAAGGTACACGATGTACAAGGCAAGGAGTGTGCCGGAAATGATTATAGGAAGGTCTTGCGCCCTGAAGACGTAGTTCGATAGATCCATCGGCACAATAAACCTTGAATCGTTAAACGCTATCGTGTACCACGAAGAGATTGCTGCAAGCAGAGCGCAGATCGCGCCCAGATAAATTGCGAGGTTGTCCTTTTCTTCATAATTGCGTCCCCTCAAAGAGATATATTTATCACTCAATGAGATAAATATATCTCTTTGGGGGCCGGCTATCAATAAGAAAGTTGCTTGATGTGATTGCACAGCTCCAGCGATGGCCGAGCTCCTCCGAGCCAGAGGTGCGGTTAAATGAGTGTCAGAGTGGTGCCGGAAATGGGAAAATAGAGAAAACGGTTCGAGATCAGCTGGTGGTGCCATGCAGGCGTTTGACACGATAACAGCTGTGAAATTTGCTTGATAAGCAAAAAGAAAAAACGCCGCAAACCATTGGCTTAACAGTGATAAGGAAGTAATTCTAATTCTTACTGTTGGCTGACAGATTCGGGTGTGCAGGGCAACCGTATGGCTGCAAAAGCTGTCTGTTTCCAACAGAAACAGACAGCTTTTGATTTGCGTTGAAAGCATCTCGCTGTTTTCTCTCGAGCGGGGCGGTCTTCCCACGGACCGCCCCGCGAAGCCGTTACGGCTCGATGATGTTGAAGGGATTGGTCCCGGTGATCGGGAACTGGTTCATATTCTCCATCATCAGCGTCAGCAGTTCTGCGCTGCCCTCGACCTTGACGGCCTTTGCAACCGTTTCCTGATTGTTGGTCAGGATCGCAAACAGCACATTCTTCGGGCAGGTAATAGACACGTCCGCATCATCAGACAATGTATCCGCATAGACCAGCAGCACACCATTCTTCACGCGGAGCATGTGCTGTTCGCCCACGTCAGGCAGGATCACGTTCATGGTGAAGTCGCGGTCAGCCAGCGCCTGCTTGTCCATGACAATGGCCATATAGTCAAACAGCATGGGCGCGGAGAGGGCCTTGACCATGTCGCCGGTAGATTTGGTGGAAGCGGTGAAATTGGCGTTTCCATGGCGCAGCTCCTGCGCGGCGGTCAGATATTCGTTGCGCCACGGACCGGACTCCGCCTGATACCCCAGCTGCTCCAGTGCATCGGCGCACAGAAGCCGTGCATCGGTGTTCGTCGGGTCGGCAAAGACGATGGTGTTTGTGACCTCGGCGACCCACTGATATTCACCCTTGTCAAAATCCGCCTTTGCCATTTGCAGGACCTTGTCAACATCCCCCAGGTACTCCACCCATTTTTTTGCGCTGTCGCTTGGCATGAGGGGGTTCAGGTTGACAGGGTTGCTGTCATACCAGCCCATGAACTTCTGGTAGACCGCCTTGGCGTTGTGGGCGACCGTCCCGTAGTACTGGCGGGTGTACCAGATTTTATTGAGCGCCTCCGGCAGCTCGATCATGTTGGAGATCTCGTCGCTGGTGTAGCCCTGATTGATATAGGTCAGAGTCTGGTCGTTGATGAACTTATACACGGCAGCCGTGTTGACCATGTAGTCGTTCACCACGTTGTTTCCCCAGTGCGGCCAGTTGTGGGACTGGAAGGTGACCTCCGCGTCCTTGCCGTAAAGGGAAATGGCCTCGGTGATATAGCTTGCCCATGCCGCGCCGTCGCGCACCTCCGCGCCGCGCAGCGTGTAGAGATTGTGGAGCGTGCCGGTGCAGTTTTCCGCCATCCACAGCGCCTTGTACTGGGGCAGCCACGTGTTCATTTCGGCGGGCGCTTCCGTACCCGGCGTGAGCTGGAACTCCAGCTCCACACCGTCGATCGTCAGCTTTTCGCCGGACTGCGTGATTTCATAGCTGGGCGTCATGAACGAGACCGTTCCGGTGGACTGTCCCATGCCGATGCCCTGCGCCAGCTTGCCGGTCACGCCGGGCGTCAGCAGGATACCATACTGATAATTGCTGCGGCGGCCCATACCCTTACCGGCGTAGACATTTTCCTTCACAGAGTGCTCCGTGAAGCCCACAGGCGTGATCACGGGGATCTTGCCGCTGGCGAGCTGATCTTCAATAGAAAGTGTCTCGTCTGCCTTATCCTCTTTCGCCATTACGCCGGCGATGCCGCCAAAATGGTCGGCGTGGGAATGAGAGATGATGACGGCCTTGACCGGGAATTTACCAAGATTCTTTTCGATCAGCTGCATGGCAGCCTGACTGCACTCCACGCTCATCAGCGTGTCAAAGACGATCCAGCCGGTATCACCCTTGACAACAGTGAGATTTGCCATGTCATAGCCGCGGACCTGATAGATGCCATCCGTCACTTCAAAAAGACCATAGGCGTGGTTATTTTTCGTGTTCTCCCAGAGACTGGGATTTACGCTGTCAGGCGCTTTTTCATAATCGTCCAGGAACGCATAGGCTTCCTGACTCCAGAGGATCGTCCCATCCTCGTCCTTTAGTTCCAGTGTTTCCGGCGCGTCGATCAGTCCGCGGGTGGCGAATTCATATTCCTGCTTATCATCAAAGTCAAGTTCATCGTAGACGGCGGCATTTGCCTTTGCCGTAAAGTCTGTGGCGGGCTTGACCTCGGCGGTCAGACCCAGGTCTGCCTTTTCCGCGCCCGGCTCTTTGAGCCCATCCTGCGCACAGCCGACGCAGGACAGCAGCAGTACCGATGTAAGAAGCATTGCTGCAATGCGTTTCATAGCCATTCTTTTTCCATCTCCTTATTGTTCGCGGATAACAGGTGGCTGCCAGCTATCCAGTGCTGTCATATCCGGTACATAGATCCGCATGAACAGATGAAATTCCCCGTCGGAAACAGGCAGCCAGTTAGAGGTGTCTTCCGGTGCATCCTTGGACAGGATAATATCCAATGTGCCGTCCGCATTCAGCTTGAAGTCGGAGCGGTCGTTGATGCAGTAGCGGTCGATGGAATTGTCAATGAGGAAATCATCCTCTCCGTAGGCGGTCACGGACCAGAAGCCGCCCTCCAGCGTGGGAGGAAGGGTTTCAAAGTGGATCGTATACTTCTTTTCTCCGGTCAGCGCTGCGCCGGTCTCATCCACCGTTGTCTTGGGATAGATCGCCACGTCGACGGTGTTGGCGCCAAGCCCCACCAGCGCTACCATCGCGCGGTAGGTATACTCCGTGCCGAAGTCGCCGATGGGCTTACCGTAATAGATCCACTGACCGAGTTTTTGCGCATACTTCGCGCCGTCGGCGGCAAGCGTGGCGCGAAGCCCCTGAAGCATCTGCGTCCAGCGCTCGGCAGCTCCTTCGCCCAGGAGAGCGGCGTCGAAGGTCTTACCCGCGCCCACGTTGATGGCGGAGAGTTTTTTCAGCAGTTCCTCATCCGCATCGGCGGGCGGGTTGACCTGCATCAGAGCGTTAGCCGTATTGAAAAACTCTGCTGGCGTCATGGAAAGCACCTTGTTCACGGGAACAAAGTCATTTTCCTCTTTATAAGCTCCCTGCGGTGCGGTATACTCGCCTCCCTGTATATAAGCCGAAAGAGGCAGGAGCTGCATCTGCTCCTGAATGGCATAGACATTGGGCAGATCCTCGTTCCCGGACAGCACCGTGCGGGTGATCGACCACACCGTTGCGGTGGGCACGTCCACGCGCGTCACACCGTCGGGCAGCTCGCCCTCCCAGCCGGGAAGCGCAATGGCATAAGCACCCGCCTTGTCCAGCACGGCGGCGGTGTTCGTCCACGCATCCAGAAGCTGCACATTGCAGAAGCGATCCGTTTCCGGCAGGACGTAGACCATAGGCTCTGTGCTGATGTCAAGCCATGCCTGCGAATAGACGGTATCGACGTTCGGCGTCACAACGGTGCGGAAAGAGGCGTCCGCCAGCTTTTGTGCATGGTTGAACTGATTGATGGGCGCACGGCCAGTCATGGTCCCGTCCGTATTGGTCGATAATGTTTTGGTTGCGTCGGTCAGCACCAGCGGGAACGCATAGATGTATGCCTCGCTGACCGTTTCCCACACGGTTTCAGTATCCGGTGTATCCGGCTGCGTTTTTTTGGCAGAGCAGGCGGAAAGAAGCCCGCAGGAAAGCAGCGTAAGCAGCGATAGCAGAATTGCAAGTATCTTTTTCATGTTGTCCTCCTATGATTCTTTTCTGCTTTGGTCATCTTCACGGAACGGTTTGTGCGTATGGATTTACTATGAAGTCGTTTGTGATTTTCTCTTTATGGTAAACTATCGATCATTCCGCCCCTTTCTTCCTGCAAGCCTTGAAAGCTCTTTTTTGACCGCTTCGATTTGTGGGTCAAACAACGCTCGCTCGGCAAAGATCATATAGTTGTTGATGGCAAGGATCGACAGATGAACGAACGGCTCAACCTCTTTGTCGGTGCAGCCGAGGATCTCCGCAATCCTGCCCGTGTAATAAGGGTATCTTGCCGCAAGCCGCACAAGGGAAGGCTTTACCTTTTCTCCGTATTCGCGCGACACACATACGCTGACCAGAAAACGCATGGTAGGCGACATTTTATCCGCCAGCTCACCGAGATGATCCATCATACTTTTGATGTCACTAATATCTTCAAACACGATGGCAAACGCAGCTTTTTCAATTCGACTGATCGCTTCCTCGGCGCAGGCAAGAACGATTTCCTCTTTGGTGGAGAAGTAATAGTAGATGCCGCCGTTTTGCAGCTTTGCCGCCTTACAGAGGTCCTTTGTCGTGGCAACGGTCAGCCCCTTTTCGACAAAGCAGTCAAGGCAGGCGGCTACAAGCTCCTGCCTCTTTTCGGCTTTCTTTTCTTCCCTCAAAACATAATCCCCCATTTCTGTGCATTATCCAATGTTTCTTATAATAGCATATCAGACCCCACAAAATAAATCAAGTGCTTGCTTGAATAAGAATTATAAATTTTTAGGATCACAATGCCTGATCAAACATCACAACAGCCTCACTGGGCGGCTTTGCCTCCGGTAAGCTCTGTATGTGCCGAGTCGCCGTCCTTGCAAAGATATTGGACTTTATCGTGTCCCACTCCGCCAGCCAGACGATCTCCGCTGTGCCGGCTGCAAAGTCAAATCTGATCTCTCCCCATTCGCCGTCGTTGTCTACCTGATATAGGTAGACAGCGGCGGCTATTTTTTGTTCCTTTTGCGGCATTCGGTCTGCTTCAGCGTCACGGTATGGACAAGCCTGCTTTCAGGCAGCTTCAGGCGCAGCTTGTCCAATGTTCGCCGGTAGAATCGTTCTGCGCCGCTGGCTGTCGTACCCTCGAAATCTACCGCCAAGTCCTCAAAGGTGGACTGCGTGGACAAAGGGCTGACGCGTCCACAGGTCATGCAGAGGCTTTCACCGCCGACAGTTGCTCTGATCTGCTGGTTTTCCTTCTTGACAGGAACAATGCTCCCTTCGTGATTGACAGTGTATTTATTTCACTGTCTCTCATAAAGGGAGCATATCAATCAGAAACGGGGGTGATTTTGTAGTTTTTTGACAGCTTTCCTTGAGTCTTACTTTACAAGTACAACGGAAATTTTGATTTCCTTTTCCGTCTCGCTCAGGTCGAACGCGCCGCCGTCCGCGACACTCACACGCAGCTCATACAGTGTGCCATCGGACAGGGTATCCACGGCAGCGCCTGTCTCATCCGTGATCGACCACAGCTCTTTGCCGACCTCCGCCAGCTTTCCGTCTGCACCGTAGGCATAGAGCTTCAAATCAGCGGCGCTTCCGGAAAGATTGTTCATCCGGAACGAGACCGTCGTGTTGGGATGAACATTTTCGACCGTCACAGTATTGCGCCAGCTGACGACCGTGCCGTCACCGCCGTCCTGCTCAAACTGTTCCTGTGTCAGTACGTTCCGCGCGGCCTTATCGAGATCGACCTTGCGGTAGGGCATTTCGGGAAGATACACAAAGCGGTCCTGCAAGAACAGCAGCTCCAGATAGCCCGTCGGGCAGTAGAGCGCGTTGCCGCTGTTTCCGGCATACATACCGATAGCCATGTTATTGTAGCCATATTTGTTGGAGACGTCCATGGTGAATACCGTCTCGCCGGTGGCAAAGTCCAGAATGATGTACTGCCACATGCCGCTTTCCAGATCCTGCACATAGCCGTAGATATAGCCCGTCGCGGTGGAGAGCTTGAGAATCGATGTATCGCTCAGATCATTTCGAGACCAGATGCTCTTCATCTCATAGCCGCTATCGGTTTTCACGGTGTCCACGCGCTCGACGCCGGGCGCGATCATGCAGTTGCCCTTCGTCAGCCAGTTCATGTCATAGATGTTGGCGTAGCTCTGGATGGAGGAATCGTTGTCGGGATCGGCAAGGCCTGCGCTGCCTGCGCCGAACCAGTTGCACACGATAGTGCTGACGGTGCCCTCACTGTCGTCATAGACGATGGCAGAGTTTTCAATCGCCACCTGATAGCCCTCGGGCAGATCATCCAGCACCGGCATGCTTGCAACGATCTCACCGGTCTTCATATCGAGCGCCAGCAGCTTGACTGGATCCGCGTTGTCGGTGAACATCACAAGATCCGGCGTCAGCGACGGGGAGCAGCCGCCGCCCCAGGCAAGACCGCCGCCGGTGGTCTTATCGCCTTCGCCGCTCACCTTTGCGCCTGCGCTCTCATACGGCGTGCACCAGACAGCCTCGACACCGTTATTGGCACGCAGCAGATAGCAGTTCTGGTTCGTCAGGATGACCGCGCCGTCCTTGGAGGCGGCAATCCCGTTTTCCGCACCCTCGCCGAGCGCCAGCCCGTAGACGAAGACGGCCTTCGAAAGGTCGGCCTGCTCTCCGTTTAGGATCGCCTCGATCGCCGAGTGGGCGATGTAGCCGAGCACGCCCTGCTGCTCACGCTCGGGATAGATGCGGAAGCCGCCGGTGGCAAACCAGAGGTTGCCGTCGTAGTCAAAGACCACGGAAAGAAGATTCTGCGTCAGCTCCTTGCCGAGCGCAGCTTCGGCTGCCGCCTTGATGTCAATGTCCAGTACCTTTTCAAACTCCGGCAGGACGTTTCCTGCTTCATCGGTTGCCCGCAGCATCAGCACATGGTTGTTGCTGGTGGGGCAGACGATGCGGTTTTCCGAGTCAAGGAACGTGTAGGAGCTCTGGATGACGTAACCACCGCCGTCGTGCTGCTTCGGAGAGAAATAGCCAAGAGTCTTCGTCTCTTCGGCATTCAGATCGCGGATGGCGATGCCGCCGAGCAGCGGAACGACTGCGTGGCCGTAGCTGTCAAAGTAAATGGCAGGCGAAGCGTTCGCGTTGGTTTTTTCATAGGAAACATTGATCTCCGGATAGATGCCAAGCGGCAGGACTTCATCCGTAGAGTCGGTATTGTAGCCGTCGTGGTGAATGTTGGCGTCGCTCTTTGCCATATGGGGGTTTTCATCGACACGCTTGGCATTCATGGCCTTTACCGGCAGGGCGGCGCTTGCCGCGGAGTCTGTATCCGATGCAAGCATGTCGGAAGACTGCTTCGCACCGCAGGCCGCCAATGTCAGGCACAACACACCGGCCAGCAGAAGGGTTGGTACAGAACATTGTAACTTTTTCTTTTTCATTGATATCCTCCATTTTTGTGCTTGTTGTCTTGGTTTGGTTCGATGCCCGTTTATTCAATCCAGGCATCCAGTCCTCGCCGGAATGCTTCCTCGGAAACCGGCTCCAGCAGGAAATAGTCTGCCCGCAGCCGGAAGGCGTGAAGGGAGAAATCCAAGTCGCTGCACCAGATCATCCGGCACGCGGGGCATAAGGAGCGAAGATGTTCCGCTGCATTCAGTCCTGCCACTCCGGAAAGTGCAATGACGGCATTGGTTGGAGCCTCTTTCTGCGCCGTTTCAAAAAAGCGTTCCTGGTCGTCATATTGCATGACCTGCGGAAACAGCCCCTTCGCTTCACAAAACCGGGTAATTTGCTCGGCGTAGCGCTGCCGCTCTGCTTCCTGTTCTGCCAGCACGGCAATACGATACACAGATTTCCCTCCTTCCTTCATCCGATTTGGCATTTTGCTTGCGCTCAGTATAAAAAGGCCATTCGGTTTTTTCAAGCGCCGTAGCACGAAAGGGGCGATTTTGGCACGAATTCCGACAGCGGTTCTTTGTCATCCTCGACACGCTGTGATATAATTATCTTGGAATTCAAGCACAAGGAGAGAACCCTGCATGAGAATTGCGATTGTGGATGATCTTGCTGCGGAACGTGCACTGCTGAAAGACCGGCTGGAGCAGCAGCTTCACCGGAGAAATGTGCAGGCGGATATTCTGGAATACGAAAGCGGCGAGACATTTCTGGAAGCGGCAAGGAAAGCGCCCTTTACTGCCGCATTTCTGGATATTTATATGGATGGCATGACGGGCATGGAGGCGGCAAAGAAGCTGCGGAAAACCGACACGGACTGCCTGCTGGTTTTTACCACGACCTCGACCGACCATGCGCTGGAGGGCTTTCAGGTACGGGCGCTGCACTATCTGGTCAAGCCCTTTACCGAAGCGGACATCGACGCGCTGACGGACGAGCTGCTTGCCCGCGTACCGCAGCCGGATAAATATATGGAACTAAAGGTGGAGGGAAGCGAGATCCATCTGCGCTATCAGGACATCGTCTACGCAGAACACTTCGCCCACTTGATCTACGTCCATACGACGGTTCAAAAGACGCTTGCCACACGCCAACCCTTCAAGACGTTCATCGCCCCGCTAAAGGATGACACACGCTTTTTTGTGTGCGGGCGCGGCGTGATCGTGAATCTGGAACACGCGAAGGATCTGGAAGGCACCGCCTTCCGCATGGCGGACGGAAGCCGCGTGTTTGTCAGTCAGGACCTTCTGAAAAGCGCCCGGCAGGCGCTTATGGAGTTCTTGCTTCAAAGGAGGCGGATGGCATAATGGAGCTGCTGCGTCCAATTCTGGAGCTCGGCGTGGTGATTCCCGGCATGCTGCTTGCCTACTTCCCGGCAAAATCCAGCTTAAAGCAGCCGCTGTCAAAGCTTGTTTTGTGGCTTGTTCCGCTGCTTGCGCTGCTTTGCGCCGCCGGAGGCGTGGTGTGCTATGCGCGCCGCATGCCGACTGTGCCGATGCTTGCAGGCCTAACCTTGCTTGCAGTCGTGATCTACATAAAAACGCTCCGGATCTCGCTTTGGAAATCCGGAACGATTGCGTTGTCCGTCTGTGCGGTATTTGCCTGTATCAACAGCCTTTCAAGAGCGATCAACGCCGCTATGCTGGCCGGTTTGCCGCAGGCGCAAGCTGCGCCATGGTTCTGTCTGCGGTCTGCGATTTGCTATCATGCGATCTGCTGGCTGTTTGCTGCCATCGCCTATTATCCTGCGACGCACAGCGTGCGGAGAATGGTCGAGGATGAAAATTTTGCGCAGACATGGTATGTGTTCTGGGTGCTGCCGCTGGTGTTCATTGCGCTGAATCTGTTTATGATCCCCAAGTATGCGGACACGCTCTATACCGGGCGTGTTTTGCAGGGGTATTTTGTGATCAGTATCACACTTTTGTTTTTGATGCTTTTCTTCAACGCAATCTTCCTTCTGATGGCGATCAGCATCAACCGGAATGTGAGATTGCAGCAGGAGAATCAGCTGCTTTCCATGCAGCAGCAGCGCTACGAAAGCCTGAAAGCTGCCATTGAGGAAGCCCGGCAGGCGCGGCACGATCTGCGCCACCAGCTATGTCAGCTCGCTGCCCTTGCAGAAGAAGGGAATCTTGAAAAGATCAAAGCCTATCTCTCCGGTGCGGTTTCCAGAATTCCAAGTCTTGAAATGCATTTCTGCGAAAACCGGGCGGCAGACAGCGTGGTCGGGTATTACTGCGCGCTTGCCAAACGGGAGAATATCCCGTATTCCGTGCAGATTGATCTGCCGGAATGTCTTCCTGTAGACGAGATCGATCTGTGCCTGGTCCTCTCGAATCTGCTGGAGAATGCGCTGGAAGCCAGCCTGCGTACTGCGCCTGCCCGACGCAGGATCAAACTGACCGCCTATCTGCATAGCAACAGTCTGGCACTGATTCAGGTTGAAAACATCTATGACGGAGTCATCCGCGAAAAAGGTGGCGTATTCCAGTCCTCCAAGCGAAAAGGAGACGGCGTCGGACTTCAGTCCGTCCATCACATCGCAGAAAAATCCGGCGGGGTGAGTACGGTTACCTATCAGGACGGCGTATTCTGTGTAAAGGTCATGCTCTGCGGGTAATTATGCCCTGCCTTTCCAAAACGGCACGACGCCAGATTTCAACAGTCTCGCTTCCGGCAATCTCTGAACAAACTGTATCGCCGTTTTTGCAAAGACGTTTGACTTCACCGTGTCCCAATCTGCCAGTTTTACTATCTCGGCTGTGCCGTTCTCAAAGTCAAACCGCAGTTCACCCCATTCGCCGTCGTTGTCTACCAGATATTCGTAGACAGCAGCGGTAATCGTTTCACCTGTTTTCCAGCGCTCCGTCTGCCGCAGAGAGATCGTGTGTGAGGAATTGCCCTTCAATGCTTTTGCCGCGCTCACTTGAAGAACTGGTTTTTCCGGAACACCCATCTCAAACGGCACGACCACAGATTTCAGCAGCCTCGCTTCCGGTAAGCTCTGAACAAACCGGATTGCCGTCTTTGCAAAGATGTTGCTTTTCACCGTGTCCCAATCTGCCAGCCTGACGATCTCCGCTGTGCCATTCTCAAAGTCAAACCGCAGCTCGCCCCATTCGCCGTCGTTGTCCGCCTGATACAGGTAGACAGCGGCGGCTATTTTTTTGTCCTTTTTGCGGCACTCGGTCTGCTTCAGCGTCACGGTATGGACAAGACCGCTTTCCAGCAGCTTCAGGCGCAGCTTGTCCAATGTTCGCCGGTAGAATCGTTCTGCGCCGCTGGCTGTCGTACCCTCGAAATCTACCGCCAAGTCCTCAAAGGTGGACTGCGTGGACAAAGGGCTGACGCGCCCGCAGGTCATGCAGATGGCGTTCCGCTTTTCCAGATACCATT